>OGXR01001584.1_pt1 | contig 16376 bp, 32 predicted proteins | sample 1576331 | NCBI WGS metagenome assembly OGXR01 (sample SAMEA3541473, study PRJEB24748) | human gut metagenome | biome: human gut; feature: human-associated habitat; material: faeces | place: China | collected 2012 | reverse complement strand
TGGCGGCCTATTACAGCAAGGGCTGTGATTCCAGATAGATGTTTTCTGGCCTTGCGATCAGCCAGACGGCAGACTTTGAGAAGCATCTGAACCAGTACGATGTGATTCATCTGGACATCCAGTGGTTTCTTTCGAATGTCAGCGATCCGGAACAGATTGTGGCCTACATTACAGAATGTACACTGGCCGAGCTGCGTACCATCTATGCAGATCAGCTTCCGCCGGAAGTTTCCACCGTTCCCGACGCTCTGTCCCGGATCAAAGAGGCGACCGGACAGAAATTTGTGATTATTATTGATGAATGGGATGTCCTGATTCGTGATGAGGCCTCCAACCAGAAAATTCAGGATGATTACATTAATTTTCTTCGTGGAATGTTCAAAGGGACGGAACCGACGAAATATATCCAGCTTGCGTTTCTCACGGGTATTCTTCCGATCAAAAAATTGAAAACGCAGTCTGCCTTAAATGATGTAAACCGTCTGCTAAAACTCGATCCTTCCAATACGGTGCTGGTGGCGCAGAAGCAGGAACTGCTGGCTCAGGCGATAAGCCAGACGGAAGAAAAACTGTCGGCTCTGGAAGCCGCACAGGAGCAGGTGGCCGCAGCCTTTGCCCGTGGGGATATTGGGGCGGATAAGTATCAGGCGTTCCAGCGGGAGATTGAGGAAACCCGTGGAAAGTTGAATAAATATAAGGCTGACCTTTCCGATTTGCAGACAGAGCAGAATGCCCTTTCCCAGAATACTGCACGGCTGGAAAAACTGTTTGCTGCTACGGGAACGGAAGTCGATGACTATGCGGATGTCCTTGGCACCCGGCTGACTTCTGCCATCAAAAACGGGACGGCGAATTCTGACCAGCTGCGGACAGCCCTTGAGAAGATCGGGAAATCTGCCACAGGAGGGAAAGCCGATATCCGCCAGCTGACGGACGCTCTGGACACGGTGGATGACGGGCAGGCGATCCAAAACCTGATCCAGCAGTTAAGAGAGGCCGGAGACGCTGCGGAAAATACAGCGGACGATGTGGGCCAGATTGCTGAAAACACGAAAGGCGCTGCGCTGATGCAGGCAGCGGATCAGCTGTCTGCCGTGGGCGATAAGATACAGGAAATCGGGGATAAGGCACTGGATGCCTATACCGATACCGAGAACGCCGTGACCTTCGATACAGGCCCCATCACCCTGTCCACAGCTGCGCGTTCCAGCGGGTTCAGCTCGTCATGGTGTCCCTGCACGCCGTAGCCGGGCTTTGCAGCGCGGCTGTACTGTGCAGGCTGTGTTCCACCTTTGTCCTGTTCTTTTGCTAGCCAGCGGACGATAAACGCATTGATCCCGCGCTTTGTCTTCCGTTTGGCCGGATTTGCGTCCAACCAGCCCCTCATGTTCCGAAGCTGCTGTATCACGTCGACAGCAGGGTACAAGCCCGCCCATTCTTGGCATTGCTCCACGGAAACGGAATACTCCGTTCCATCATTCAGCGGCAGAGAGATTGCCGGCGGCGTGGATGCCGCTTGCGGCTCCGCGCTATCTTCCGCATCTCGAATAGCGAATTCGATTCTCGATTCTCGATTCTCGAATACGGGAACATCTGCACGCATTTGCTTGCAAGTGATTTCATCCGCTTGTTTCCCTTCATCAGGTGACGGGAATTTGCTTACCTTCGCACGCTGCGTCTGATACTTGCCCCATGTTGGTAGGTAAAGGAAGCGCTTGCCCTCAAACACATACAGAGCAACCAATCCAGCACTCGCCAGCCCATGAAGAGCATTTTCTACAGTTTTGAGCGTGAGGTTTTCTTTCAGCGGGAAGAGGCGGTTTTTCACGACCGCCGCTCTCCCGTCAAAGCGTCCGAAATCATCACAGTTTACAATGAGCCGATAAAACAGAACTTCCTCAAACCACGAGAGTTTGTCGATGCTATCGCTTGTGCAGATGCTTTCCCGAATAATTCTGTTCGGCATATTTCAGCCCTCAGAACGGCGGGTCGTCGTCGCCGATCTCCATCTGCGGCATATCCGGCGCAGAGAACGGAACCGGCGTTGTGCTCGGCAGCGGCTTGAACTCCGAAGAGGCCGGTGCAGCGGCAGAAGCATTCTGCCCGTCCCGCTTGCTGTCGCCGAAATAAACGCTTTCTGCGACGATCTCCGCCGTCTTGCGCTTGTTTCCGTCCTTATCTTCCCAGTTGCGGATCTGCAAACGGCCAGACACCACGGCCATGCGGCCCTTGGAGAAATACTTGCTGACAAAATCAGCTGTATTCCGCCATGCGACAACATCAATAAAATCCGTTTCCTTCTCCGCGCCCTGCGCCGCGAAATCGCGGTCGCAGGCAAGCGTGAAGGATGCAACAGAATTTCCGCTTTGCGTCTGCCGAAGCTCCGGGTCACGGGTCAGACGGCCCATCAGGACGATTTTATTCAGCATTTGTAGCACCCTCCATGACCTCGCCGGTTGCCTGATCGACCGGCATATCGTCAACCATTTCCGCATCTGCGACGACAGTGGGAACGCTGAACATATCGTCGCTGATCTCCGTCTTGACCGTGCTGTCCTGCGCGATCTGCCGGACAAACTCCGACTTCATCGGCGCGTATTTCAGAACCTTTTTCAGGACAGTCTTCTTCGCCATTTCCTCAAAATTGGTCTGCCACGGGCCGGAGCCGTATGCCTTGCTGTACTTCTGCGCATGGGCGCGAACATCGTCCAGCGTCATGATCTCGAATCCGTAGCCGCCGTCCTTTGTTTTGAACATCGCCCAGACGTTCACCGGGTCGCCGCGATCTCCGTTCAGCTTCGGGATAAATTTCAGGCTGCATTCTGTGCCATACTCGGCAATCAGCGTATCGTTTGCGTGTCCGATCTGCGCCTGGATCGTCTGGATCTCGCCGGAGCGGTATGCCAGATCAATCATGCCTTTGTATCCAAGTTGGAACTGACATTCCAGACGGTTCTGTTTCCCGTTCCAATACGGGATCAAGTATGCCTGCCCAAGCGGCGTGTTCGGCTCCAAGCCAAGCTGCGCGGCAGTCATCATCGCGCCGAGGAAGGATTGCGGCGTACACTGCGCCAGTTTCGGATTCGTGGAAAGCGCGGAAAGCGTGATCCGCGTGAACCGTTCCGGCGTCATAACGGACGGAAGCGCTTTCTTGATCTCACCCTCCATCTGCTTGATATACTGCTGCATTGTCGGATTTCCGCCGCTCTGTGCCTTCATAGCCGTCTGCGCGGTTGCCTGCTGGATTTTGTTCATGATTCTTCCTCCTGTTTCATTTCTGTAATTTTGAATGGCCGGGCCTGCACCGTTTTATAGAACGGTGCCAAATCGATATCCGGGTATGCCTCTTTAAAGGCTTTGGGCTGAAACGTCTGCCGGTTTTGCTGCTTCCAAGAGACGTTGTAGCCGTTGCAGGCGGCCCGCTCTGCCGTGCCCATATCGAGCTTGATCGTGTTTTCGATCTCGCGGCTGCGCTCCGCCAGTGCCGCCGCCTGACGTTTGATCTGCATATACTCAGATAGCAGCTGTTCGCGTCCGAACAAATCAAGCTGTTCGCCGTTGCTATCGGCATAAACCGTGCTGATCGCGTCCGTCGTCGCCTCCGAACCGTCCGGTGCAGGCGGGGTGTCTTCCTCGACGCATCGCCAGAAAAGCTTCTCCGCCTCCATCAGCGCGGAGATTTCCGCCTCATCGCGTTCCAGCGTGTATGTAAAAAATCCGCGCCCGAAGACGAGCACCGCTAAATACCAACGGTCAAGGCCAGTGACAGCCAGATAGTGCACACACTGCGCATAGTAGCGTTCAGGGAACTCCACGCCGTTGAACTGCCGAATGTCAAGAGTCGAGGTTGTCTTGCATTCCAGCCCTGCATTTTCACTGGAAATTCGCCGGTCAATGTCTGCGTGCGCCCACGGATACGCGGGATTCCGAATGATGTAGTTGCAGCGCCGCACCTTTTTTCCGGACGCTTCCTCAAAACGCTTCGCAACATACTCCTCGAGATCTCTGCCAATCCGCATAGCCTCTGTGTCTTCCTTTTCCGGGAGACGCCCGGTCTTATCCATCCATACCGTGTACGGGCTTGCAAAGCGGCTCATTCCGATAACAGCCGCCGCGTCACTCCCGCCGATGGACTTTCGACGTTCCTCCAGCCATTCTTCGCGGCTCATCTTCGCCGTGGAGATTGTATCGAGCATTTACTCCACCTCCACAAATTCGCCGTTCTTCAGCTGATACCAGGTATCGGCCTTGATCTTCTCGCCGTCGACAATTGCCGCTTTGACGGCAATAATCGGATGTGCTTCCCCGTCCCATTCGCCGCGCTCGACGCAGCAGATCGCGCAGCCAAGAGCGCCCATCGCTTTGCATTCGAGGCCAGCCGCGAGCGCCACGCCGGCTTTCCCTGTGGCGGAGGCCGCGCCCTGATAGCCCGTGGCGGAGGCCGCGCCCTGATCGCCCGTGGCGGAGGCCGCGCCCTGATAGCCCGTGGCGGAGGCCGCGCCCCGATAGCCCGTGGCGGAGGCCGCGCCCCGATAGCCCGTGGCGGAGGCCGCGCCCTGATTGCCCGTGGCGGAGGCCGCGCCCCGATAGCCCGTGGCGGAGGCCGCGCCCTGATCGCCCGTGGCGTGATTCTCTTTTTCGGCGTTTGCGCGCTTGATCGCGTCCTCAAATCCGATTTGGTTCTTGATATATTCGATCTGCGCTTTCACGAGGCCAGGAACGCCAATCTCAGCTTTCAACGTCATTTTTTTCGCGACGATTTTACTATCATCCAATTTACGCTCGTCAGTTACTTCTTCGGCATCTGCCTCAAAATATCGGCTTTCGTTCGGTGCATAGTGGTTCAGCACATCAATCGGTTGTTCGCACGCGTGCAGGCCAGCCCTGCAAAGATGCGGCTCTCCATCAAAAACAGCGGCTTCACCAAGATTGTATTGAAACCCGCGGCACTTCATATCCTTATCCGTGCCTTTATAAACTTTCATGTTGACCCTCCTGTTTCATCTTTCCCACCAGCAACAGCGGCGGGAACAAATAACGATCTTCGTCCTCCGGCTCGTCCGGCTCGTACTCCGGCTCCGGAATGCTCAAGTACAGGTTTTCACCGTCATACGCCATTCCGGTTCGCCTCCTGTTTGATCATAGCTTCGCAGAAGCTCTGCACCGTAGAATACCCGAGCTTCTTGAGCAGCTTGTCCAACTTCTTAGCCTGATCATCCGTCAGGCGGAAGTAATACCGGTTCGTCTTCTTCCGGCGATCTGCGCAGTTCTTGGGCGCGTCCAGCGCCTTGATCGCCGCAGCTGCCTCCGGAACAAGCTGAACGCCGTATTTCTCCGGCGCTTCGCACTGAGAAAGCAGGCATTTGTTGAACTTCGGGTAGTCGGCCCGATGTACCGCGTCGACGCAGGCCTTTGCGCCGTGCCGGACGCGGGAATCCGTTAAACTTGACATAGGTTCCTTTCTGCCCTATAATAAAGGCGTCTTAAGTTTCCTTTCGGCCCTTGCCGCGTTGCCGCGCGGCAGGGGTCATTTCTTTATGCCAGCCCGTACAGCAGCGCGACGAGCGCGACGAAGCCAGTCACGACGCATTCATAAGTCATTTCGGCCGTCCCGGCCATTGCTGACAGGATCATCGCTGCGCCGCTGACCCACAGACACATTCCTTTGACGATCCGCCGCGCCGCCTTGCGGGCCTCCAATTCCTCCCTCAGCCGTTCCCGGCGATCCTCCAGGCTTTCCCCTTCAGGAACTTCCGGCGGCTCATACCCGATCCGCCGCTCTGCAAGATTGGTTCTCATTCTGCCAACTCCTTCCTCCATACCGGGCTATCCTCCCGGTTCACGCAGTAGCGCATGGTTTCCTTGAATTCCTCGCCTATTCCCCGCTGGCAGAACGCGGCATAAAATATGTTCAGGATTCGCGCGGCAGCAGCGCTCAGTTCCAGCGCGCCGCCGGATAGCGCAGATACCGTTTTTTTGCCGTCCATGCCGATCTCTACGTGTACCTTCCCGTTATCCATTGGTTTCCTCCTTCGTCTCCGGCAGGCGTTCTGCCGATTCTACCAGTGCCATAAGCCGCTTGTAGCTCTCCGTCCTTTCCCTGTCGCGTTTTGCGAGGTTTGCATACCGTTCAGACAATTCCGCCACTTGCGCGTGTGCAGCCATGTTCTCGTACTCATTCGCCGCGTTGTTTGTCTCGATCACAAACAGCTCCAGCGTGTGCTTCAGCTCAAACCAATCGTCTCCGCTGAGAATCAGTTTCCGCATTCCGCTTATCCTCCTTCGTCTCCTGCATCCGCCTGACGAGCCGCGCCAGACGGACGTTTTGTGTAATGAGCTTCTTCGCGTCCATGTCCAGCCCCTTGCGCTTCAGCCCGTTTATGATCTGCGCCGCCTGGCACTCACACACCAGCGCTGCCTCGATCAGATCATGCATCTCCTGCCCGCTCAATGTGAGGGTGTAGGTCTTTTCCTTCCCCATGGGTCAGCCTCCCGCCTCCCGCACGTCGCACGTCAGGCGGAAAAGGCTCAAAAGCTCCTTGATCTTCATGGCCTTACCTCAACATCTACCGGGAATTCCGTGTGGAAGTACATCTTGTAGTGGTACGGGTCTGTGTGCGTCCCGGAAATGTCCTCTACCACGTAGAGGGTGTAATCGTTCAAGTATATGTAATTCTTCTTGTACTCGCCGGGGCCGACCTTGCAGGTCACGACGAGTTCACTGCTTCCGTTGTTGGAAATGCTCATGTAACCCTCGGTCTCGAGGATGATTTTGTCTGTCCGGGCGTTGTATACGGTGATCCGGCGCTCGGATTCGAAATAATCCGCCTGCTTGCTGATGTTGGCATTGACCTTGTCTGCCTCCGAGCAGCCAGTCAACATGGCCGTAATCAGCAGCGCCAGCAGAGCCGCCGCAATCAGGGATACGACGGTGGTGGTGGTTTTGGCTTTTCTCATGGTGTTCAGTATCCTCCTTTGTTCCTCCTCATGCTCCGAGAAACCGCAAAAACGGCTCTCTCGGGATCTTTACTCTGTGCTTGCTTGTGCAGCAAACCGGGAAGCCCAGCTTTTCAGGCCGTTCCCTCGCCATCAAGCGAAGCCATTGCGGGTCACAGCCGAGCACCTGCGCCGCCTCGCTTGCGAGGATTGTGGGCTTTGACATTGCCCGGATATCGTCCAGCGTCATTTTTCCTCCTTTCTCGGCCTTAAAAGCTCGTCCACTGTGCAGCCGTACAGATCTGCGATTTCGTGCAGGCGCGCTGTCTTCGGATACATCTGCCCGGTTTCCCACAGATAAACGGATGCGTCTGAAACCTTTAGCGCCTTGACTACCTGTTGAACGGTCAATCCAGCGGCAAGCCTCGCTTCCTTAAAACCCATGCCTTTACATACCTCCTGTCTGAGAATACTAAGTTTTTCTTGACAACTTAGTGAATTGTGTTATTATGAAAGTACCACCTATCATTATTTCACAATCCGATAAGCTGTCCGGGGCGGTGTTCTTTTCACGCCTCATAAGCCGAGGCATGAATCATGTGCAAGTCGTTCAGAGAAAGAATCAGGTTGTTTCTCAATCGGAATAAGCGTTACAAGTCCATAGAAGAAAACGGTCTAAATGTGCTTGTCGAAACCGAAGGCTCGAAAGCACGCACGGAGAAAAGGCGGTTTCTTATCAACATGTTTTTCACCGTCGTATCTGCCGTCGCCGCAGTCGCTGCCGCGATATTTGCCGCCCTTACTTACATCAACTCGTAACGGAAGGCAATGACCGCACGCGCAATGGAACGTACCGAACTCGTCATATCCGCAGTCTGAACCAACAATCTGAAATCCCCATATATACTTGTCTTTCTTCACGCCATCACCTCACTTGTAAGTTTTGCCCCTCACAACTCTTAGTATAGCTAAGGATATACTAAAAGTCAATAAAAACTTAGGATTGTTAAGGGTGCTTTTTTGCCAAATTTATGAGGGATTTTTTATGCAATTTGACGTACAGTCCGTTATAAGAAGAATAGAAATAAGGCTTGCTGAAATTGGGATGACAAAGCAAGAGTTTTACGAAAAAAGCGGAATATCGTCTGGTTCTTTCTCTCAGTGGAACACGGGGAAACACGCGCCAAGTATAAAGAAAGTTCAACGTGCAGCCAGTGTAATTGGGGTAACGACAGAATATCTCTTATATGGCGTAGACCCAATGCCGGACTTTGCAGTTAAATCGCCCATAGTCGCACGAATCAACGCCCTGCTTGCTGCAAAAGGTATACCGAAACAGCAGTTTTATAAGGATTGCAGTATTACGTCTGCATCGTACTCTCTATGGAACACAGGGAAAACAAACCCTTCTATGAAAAATCTTAAAATTATCGCAGAATATCTCGGTGTATCAGTGGCCGACCTGCTGCCGGACAAGGAACCGTCTGCGGGCATAAAAAAAGACCCCATCCCGAAGGATGGGGCGGTGAGTCAAGAAAAGCAGCAGCTGCTTGATATGATCGATGGGCTTTCTGACGAGCAGTGCAGAAAGCTTGCCGGGTTTATTGCAGAAGCGCTGAAACTGATGTGAGGGCCGCTATGGATAATGTTTTTATTCCTTCCGATCCAAATGACCGGCTCCGGACAGAGGCGGAGTACCAGAATTGGATGAATGAACGCGAAAACAGGAAAGATGATTTCCCTTACATCGCACTTACAAGGACACAGCTTGATCTTTTGAGCCGTTCGCAGGACGACGCTGTGCTTGTAACAGAAGAAAATGAAAACGATATTGCCGTTCTTTGCGGGCACGGCTTTGTATACCGCCTCGAAAACGGCGGGAAGGTCGGTATACTCGCCAATAAAAGGGGCGAAAACTACCTCGCATATGAAAAACAGGAATCATCTAAAGAATGCAGACTGACAATCAAAGATATCATTGTTGCCCTGATAGGGGCTGTATGCGGGTTCCTTCTGAATTGTTTGTTAAACGGGTAAGTTCCCGCGCTGCCACTGGATATTCAGTGCTTCTCGGATAGCTTCGGCCTTTTCAGGGGTAATGTCTGTCGCCTCGTAATCTTTGCAGGGATTATCTTTCCCGCAGCCGATCACATACCAGCCGCCCCAAGTGGTGTATCGGATGACTACGTGCTTGCACCCAGAGCAGGCAAGGCTGGGACATTGCGGAAGTGCTGCGTCACTGATGAGCGCAGACCGTCGCGTCTTCTCCTGTTCCAGCAAAAGCTGCTCTTTCAGATTGCGGTTTTCTTCTCTCAGGCGTTCGAGTTCTTTTCTTGCAAACAGCATTGTAACCTCCTTAATACATACGCGGCCTGTTCGTCTGTCAACGACAAAACGGCAGCTTTTAACTCCTTGCGAACGTTTGTTTTCTTGGCATCATTATCGCATACTTCCCGTAAATTTTCAACCATTGTCCGCTCCTATCTCCGTTCTTCCAAATTCAGACGTTTATTTTTGTGCAGCTTCTACATTGCGGTTGCTGGTTCTAAGTGGTAATATGTAATTGTTTACAAACCATATAAGGAGTGCCGCATTGATGACTAAAAATGAATATATTGTGCAGTGCCCAAGATGCGGGGCAGAGTTCCCGGAACGGGAGAAGTTCTGCCCGCACTGTGACACGCCGAACCGAAAGATGATCTGCCGCTCCTGCGGAACGCAAATCAATGCAAGCGCCCGCGTCTGTCCGGAATGCGGCGCAAGAAACAAAAAGATGATTTCGGTTCAAAAAATCGCGATTCTTTCTGTTCCGTTCGCTGCCGTTGTGCTGGCAGTTGTCCTTATCGCATCAAAGCCCGCGAAGAAGCCAGCCGAGCCGATCAAGAGGCAGGAGCCGGATACAATCTCCGCATCGGAGTCGGCAAAGACGGAAGACGACGCACAGACCGGGGAAACGGCAACCACACCGATAACGGCTGAAAAAACATGGGGCAATAAGATCAAGCTCACGATCCCAGCCGACTTTATCGGCGAAGATGCGACGCAGCAGGCATTGGACGAAAAGGTAAAGGAAACAGACGGGCTTCTGTCTATAGAGCTGAATCCTGACGGCTCCGCGACCTACGTTATGACGGCGGCGCGGCACAAAGAGCTTATGCGGGAGCTGGCGCAGAACATTGACGCCCAGCTTGCGGACATGGCCGGTTCATCTGACTACCCAAACGTCATTTCCGCCGAAGCGTCCAGCGATTACACATCCTTTACTGTAACGCTTTCTACTGATGTGGTTGGGCTTCAGGACTCACTCCTTACACTGGCATTTTATATGTACGGCGGTATGTACAACGCATTCAACGGAACTCCGGTCGACAACGTGCGCGTGCAGTTTGTAGACCAGACCGGCAATGTGCTGGAGGAAGCGAACTCGAGGGACGCACAATAAATTCAGTGCAGGATTCTCGGTTCCCGCCGCTCGTCCTGCTCCCTGCCTACGTCCGCGACGCAGGCAAACAGGAGCGGAATACCCTTGATGTAGTCCACGCTGACGCTGTGCACGTCTGTCAGCTTCGCGCCGTCGACCGTCACGTCGACCCGCCCATTGTTTACCCGGATGTTGATGCACTCCATATTTTTTCCTCCTGTCATTTATTATAGAACGATTGTTCTAAAAATCAACATGGTATTATGAACAAACAGACCGCGTTATTTTTGGGAATCAGGAATCCGATGGTGTACAGTTTATGGGACTGATGATTTGATATAATATTCGGTTTGACCGGCCCCATCGTATCTGGAACATACGGTGGGGCCATTTCAGCAGATGCAGAATTCCGGAACTATCTGCTACGTTTTCATTGTACCAGATACTGTTTGTAAGAAAAGGGCGAATCCTGCGTTCTTGTCACATGTTTTGCATTTTTATATGGAAAATGTAAGAAATAAAACTGAAACTTACGAATGGAGGCGTAATCATGTCCGCAATACAGGATCTCGCTCCGTTTATCGGCGCGTATCAGGGGAAGATCAGAAGGGCAAAAGATGCAAGCGGGATGACGTTGGAGGAGCTATCGAACGAGTCCGGCGTTTCCTTCTCTGCCGTGAGCCGATTATACGCTGGAACACAAGCGGATCCACGGCTTTACAACTCGGCTGCGCTATGCAAAACGCTCGGGTTGTCGCTCGACGAGCTGTTCGGCCTTGAAAATCCCGTCGGAAGCCCGGAAAGGCTGACCAAGCAGATCCATCATGTCGAGCTTGAAAACGCCAAGCTGGAGGCAACAGCGGCCGCACAGAGCGCACAGATAAAGTCTACACATACAATGTGTTACGTCCTCGCCCTGTTTTGTATGCTGCTCTCCTTTTCTCTGATTGCCTGCCTTGTGATGGATGCGAAGAGTCGGAGCGCAGGCCTCATTCGCGGTGGAGATTTGTCCGTAGCTGCATGGGTTTGCATTGCCCTGATCGTAGGTTCAGCGCTGGCTTCGGCAATTACTTTCTACGCGATCCGAAAAGAACGTGGAGGGAAACATGGAGTGCATCAAGTGTAAAAAAGAAATCCCAGACGGCGCGCCCTACTGTTGCTGGTGCGGAAAAAAACAGGAAGCGCGGCGAAGCCGGACGCGCGGGAACGGGCAAGGAAGCGCTTACCAGCGAGGGAAGACGTGGACGGCGCGTTGGACAGAAAGAACTTACCTAGACGAGAACGACAAGCTTCGGCAAAAGATGCGAACAAAAGGCGGGTTTACATCAAAGCGCGCCGCCCTCCAATATGCCGCAAACCCTCCAAGGGAAGAGCAGCGAAGCCCCACTCTCAGGGAATACTACAAAACGTATCTGCGTGGGGATTATTTATCCTTGTCGGCTGACCGTCAGGGAGCGGCGGAAAAGGCTTTCGGGCGCATGAGAGAAATCGCCGACCGTGAGATCGACGCGCTTACCATCGCGCAGATACAGGATGTTATCGATCACAACGCCAGCACCTATTACACGCGGAAAGATATGAAAACCGTCCTCTCCCACTGTTATAATCTCGCAATCGCAGAAAAGCAGACAACCGTGAATCTTGCAAAGTACATAAAGCTTCCGGAATTGGAAGAGAAGTCGCCGGAACCGTTTACCGACGCCGACGTAAAAAAGCTATGGGAAGCGTATGCAAAAGACCACTTCATTGGGTTTATTTTAACGATGATTTATACCGGCATGATGCCCGGTGAGCTTCTGAAGCTCAAGAAAGATATGATTGACTTTGAAAAGAATGAGATCGTCCGAGGCGGCATAAAGACAAAGAAGCGGAAGGAAACGCCTATGGTCTTCCCGGATTTCGTTGCGCCGGTGCTGCATGAACTATGCGAAGAAAGCAAATCGCGCGTCGGAAATATCTGCTGCATAAACAAAGATAATTTTTACAAGAGATATTATGAGTGTTTGGAGCTTGCTGGAGTGCAAAAGCTACCACCTTACTCATGCCGCCATACAACCGCTACAGCCCTCGCGATGAAAAATATCGACCCGTTTACGATCAAGGAAATCATGCGCCACACGAAGATAACGACTACCCAACGGTATGTACACCCGGATATGAAAGGCATGGTCGATGCCGTAAATCAGTTGCAAAACGACTCGCCAGAGTGAATTCTGTATGCTACAAAATATGTTACAAATGCCAATTTCTCTAGTGTTTTCAATGGTTTTTTCTCCCCTGCTAAGGGAGTAGGCGTCTAAAAAGCGCGCGAGAGTTCAAATCTCTCCTTCCGCGCCAAAGTACCGATTTTGGCTGTTTTTAAAGCTAAAATCGGTACTTTTTATGCTTTTCACCTTATTTTCTGCGTATTTTCAAAAAGCAAAAAATCACGTTATGACACGCTCTGTAACATAAAATTATTTCCCGTATGCTACATTGTATGCTACAAATTCAGTGAAATGCGAGGGGGATCCCGTGTTTTTTGCTACATGGATTTTATTTTCCGAAGCATAGAATCATAGACTTTTCGGTTCACAAGCGATAATGTGTCCATAAGTTCATCAACGACCGCCCAAGCCTTTGCCGGGTCTTTCCCAGCTACCGCAAGTAAAAACTCACTGTCCCCGTACTCGCCCACGGTAGCCGGTTCTGCGGTCACAGGGGCGGGAGCGCCGGAGTAGTAACCCACATACCTACCGCCGTCGCCCCGTTCCTCTTCCTGCATCTGCTTGCGGATCACGTACAGATCCGCAAGCTTAGCGTAATTCTTATAGTCGGATTCCTCATATTCCAGGCGAGCAATCTCTTTCCGGATTTCGGCTGCATCCAACATATTGCGCTCTCCTTATTCCCGCTCGATCTGCTCCATGCAGCGGCGGATCGCTTCGCGGGTTTTATCGTCGTCCGCATCGCGCATCATATCGTCCAGCTGCGCGCGCATATGCTCGCGGGCGTCTGTGCGGCTGTAGCGGCCCATTGCGTCGCGGCGGCGGCCACGGTATGAACTTCCACGTCCATATGTGCCGCGCATATCCGCTTCCCATTCGCCATCGCGGGAATAGCCGCCGTCTTCAGCCATCTCGATCTTGTAGGTATTCTTGATGGAACTCGTCAGCTTCTGGATCGCGTCCAGATCGCCCGCAGACATTTCGCGTTTGTCGGCGATTTCGTCAAGCTCTTTGCAGAGCATTTCGCGGAGATTCCTCAGATCATACATATCGCTTCCTCCTTTCATGCTACGCGCTCGACGGTAAGATTGCTGTTTGCAAAATTAACCGTTTGCGTGCTGGTGTTTCGCATACCTACCGTCAGGCAGCAGCCTCTCGGCACGCTCACCTGTGCGGACACATAAACGTTGAAGTAGTTTTCTACCGCTGCCGGTGTCACAGTCGCCGTCGCGCTTGCCAGGGCTTCACCGTTGATGGCAAGTGCGGCTGTGATTGCCTCGACTGTGCCGCCGGTTGGAATTGCGATGTTGCCGCCGTAGGAGACTTTGAAACTCGCTCTGCACTGATTTGTCAGCCCGCGCAGCGTGACCAGGCCGCTGCCCTCGCGGTGCACGATGCACGGCTTGCTGTTCACTGCTGTTTCCGTCAGCGGGACGTTCTGCCCGGCGGCGACGCCGACGACGTTGGAATTTGTAAACTCAGCCAATCCCAAACACCCCGCTTCCCGAATTGCCTGCTTTGCAGTAGTTCAAAATCGGCTCCATCGCCGTCTTCATCGCCTCTGCGCAGCTCGGCTGCTCCATTTCGTCCACCGTTTTCAGGATACAGGCGTATGTGTAGAGATCCGTGATGTTCATCTTGTACAGATCCACGCCCATCAGGTGATCGATGAATTTCTTCTTGAGTTCCTTATATGTTGCCATAAAATCATTCCTTTCATAAAAATACAGCGGCGGGACGATTGCCCCGCCGCGTTGCTGTCGAGTATCGGCAATGGGGCCGACCATTTTCGTGAGGCCACGAAAAAGCTCTACGGTATGGAGTTGTTACGCCGCGCAGCCGCCGCAGCCGTAGTTATAGCCGCTGTTGCAGCAGTACGGATTCGCGACAACATAGGCCGGGCTGGGACTCGGGCGAAGCGTGGAAACAAGGTAATTGTTCTGTGCCGCCTGCGATGCTGCCAGCTGGTAGCCGAAAAGCTGCTGGTTCTGCTCTGCGATCTTCGCGTCCTTCGCCGCAATCTCCTGCGCCGTCAGACGCTGGTCGATGCTGCGGAAGCCGCAGTTCATGGCGTCGATGATGTCGCGGGTGGTGTTCTGCACGGTGTTGCGGGTGTCGCACGCCTGCGTCGCCATGTCATAGCGCACCTGGGCGATTGCAGCGCGGTTTTCGCAGCAGCACTCCTGTGCCTGCATCGCCATGTTGTTCAACTGCTGCATAAGCGCGGCCTGTTGGTTGCAGCGGGAAAGCTCGGCCTGAGCAAAGCCGTTTGCCATCGCCATGTTGGTGCCGTTGACAAGCTGCGCCTGCTGGTAAAATCCGTCGCAAAGTCCCTGATTTACACTGTCGATCTTGCGCTCGATGTTGGAGAAGTCAGAGGCCAGCACATAGCCGTCTACAACGCCGCCGGAATTTCTGCCGTTGTTGCCGAATCCGTTTCCATTGCCGCCCCAGCCGCAGAAAATGGCAAGGAACAGGATGATGATCCACCAGCCATTATCACCGCCGAAGCCGCCCCAGCCGCCACCTGTCATGCCGGTAGGCGCGACGGGCATTGTCATGGTCGGGGCGCCGTCATTCAAACTCATATTTTTCATTCCTTTCGTAGATTCAAAAGATTTATCTCAATCGTGGCCACGATTTTGATCGTTCAACTGTTCGGAATTCCCGAACTATTGCAGCAGTTGCCGGAATTGCCCCGCCACCTGCTGCAGTTGATTCAACTGCTGCTGCGAGATTTTCCCGCTTTGCACCAGCTTTTCGACCTCTGCTTTTGGATCCCCCTGAAAGCTGTTCTGGAATTGCCGGAACTGCTGTATCATGCTCTGGAACTGCCCCATCGGGCCGGGCAGCTGTCCGCCGCCGAGTGCATTAAACAGTGGGTTCATTGTCCGCCTCCTTCATCTTTCGCGGCCTGACGCTTGGGGCGGCCAGCTTCGCCACAAGCTCTTCAAACTCCCTGCGGGTCACATATTCTTCGCTCATGTCCTTTCGCGGCGCTGCGGGCGCTGGCGCGGCCTGCGTACGCTCTACAAGGTCGTAGATCGTCATGGTCGGCTTTCCGCTTGCATCGGCCTTTTTCACATACACGACCGGCGCGTTCATATCCCAAAGCGTAACGGCATTGTTGGGCGCGACAATAAAGTCATTCGCCGCTTGCTCGTTTGGAACCCAGATGATCGACTGATTCTGCGGCTGCTGGGGCTGCGGCTGGTAGGTCGGCATCTGCGGCGCGGGCTGATACTGCGGACGCATCTGCATCTGCGGCTCCTGCATCTGCGGCATGGGCGACTGATTGTAAATCGGCTGCTGATACACATACGGCTGTTGTCCAAACATCATGCTTCCTCCTTTGCCCAATAAAACAGTGGAATTTCACTCCCAGAATCCCACGTGTCAAAATACGTCCCATCCTCCACGCACACAACGTGGCTTGATAACGCCAGCACATACACGCCGCGCGGATGATCTGCGCAGAAATCCGCGACGGTATAGCAGTCCGGGCACGTGTTCGGGATCACGTCCCGCGTAAATCCCTGCTGCCGGAGGTAAGCGCTCCATACGCTGTTTGCGCTCGGCAGATCTCCCATGATGAGTCCTTGCAGGCACAATCCGATATACACCTCGTCCCAGCTCTTCCAGGTCGCCTTTGCGATGGCCCGGACGGTGCAGTCCCCGACTTTCAGCCCGGCGGGGTTTGGATTAAAATAAGAAAAGCCCATGCCGAACACTCCTTTGATGTGTCCAGTATGGGCTTTTTTGCGGCTTCTTGTGCCTCAGTTGTGTATCAATTTGGTTCAAAATTGCCTGCG
>OGXR01001581.1_pt1 | contig 16385 bp, 19 predicted proteins | sample 1576331 | NCBI WGS metagenome assembly OGXR01 (sample SAMEA3541473, study PRJEB24748) | human gut metagenome | biome: human gut; feature: human-associated habitat; material: faeces | place: China | collected 2012 | reverse complement strand
TGTATCAATCGCTGTTTTCGTTGTTCCTGCGGTAAGTTTTCCATAGTTCATGGAGAGCAGGCCCGCGTCTGGGCGCGCCAGGCGGCGCGCACGGCGGAAAACGTCGTGCAGCAGGCTGCGCAGGCAGCAACACAGGCCATTCACACCGCCGCAGCCGGGACGCAGGCAGCCGCGCAGCACACACCCGAAACAATGCGTCCGGCAAGTTCCAAAACGGCATCCCGCGTCAGAAAGGCCCCCCCGGCCGGCGCGCCGGCATCTGCCCCGGCACAGCAGGCTTCATCCGTGCCTGCCGCTGCGCCGCGGCCGAAGCGCAGGGCGTATGTCCCGCTTCTTCTGGGCGGCCTGGCTGCCGCAGCGGCAGGCATTGCGGGCATCGCCGTCAGTCTGGATCTGCTGGCGTCCGGCGCGTTTCTGGGCTGGGCCATCACCGGCGGCGGTCTTTCGGCGCTGGGCGGCGGTCTTCTGACCGCGCGGGGGAGCCTGCGCCGGCGGGACGTGCGCTACAGCAAATACCAGGCGTATATGACCGGCCGCGACCGGGCCAAAATCCCGCAGCTGGCCGCCGCTGCCGGCGTCAGCCCGGCCAAAACCCGGCGCGATCTGGAGCGCATGACGGCCGACGGGCTGCTCGGCCCGGCCGCCTATGTGGACAGCGGGGAGGACGCGCTTGTCGTCGCACCCGCCGCGGCAGAAGATTCCGCCGCGGCGGACACACCGGCAGACGACGAGGACCGTTATTACGCCATCATCCGCCAGCTGCGTGCACTGGACGCGGAAATTGCGGATGCGCGTGTGTCTGAGCTGACCCGTTCGATTGAAGATACCTGCGCCAAAATTTTCCGCATTGCCCAGGAAAAGCCCGAAAAAACGGCGCAGCTGAAAACATTCATGGGCTATTACCTGCCCACGGCGCTGAAGCTTCTGCGCAATTACGCCACCCTTGAAAAGCAGGGCATCAGCGGCGAGAACATTGACGCGGCAAAGAAATCCATCATTCGATCTCTGGAAACGCTGGAAAACGCCTTCCGCGTCCAGCTGGACAAGCTCTTCTCGGCGGACGCGCTGGACGCCGAAACCGACGAGGACGTGCTGGACACCATGCTCCGGCGGGACGGTCTTGCAGGGCGCGACTTTGACACGGGAGAGGGCGCCGCTGGAGCGGACCCGAAGCACACCGCCTGAACTGAACAGTGAAGGAAAAGCCCGGCGTCCCGCCGGGCCTTTCCTTAAAAACGGGATGCCGCAGAGCTTCTGCGGCATCCCTTGCTTTCTGCCTCAATTCGATCAGAACATGTCCTGCCGGCCAACGGCGCCTGTTTTCAGACGTTACCCTGCCGGGAAAGTCTTCAAAACGTTCAGCACCGGGGACTCAGTGCATGAAGATGCTTAGAATCAGCAGCTCCACAAACCCGACGCCCCATGCGATCGTTGATGTGACGGACCAGTTGCGAATCTGCTCCTTGGTGTCTTTGAAGCCCATGAGGTTGTTGACAACCCAGAAGTAGCTGTCGTTGAAGTAGCTGAAGAACAGGGAGCCGACGCAGGCGGCGAACGCGCCAAGCATCATGTTCGCGCCGGCGGCCTGGATGATGGGCGCGCAGATGCCGGCGGCGGTGACCATCGCCACGGTGCCGGAGCCCTGCACGAAGCGGACGAGCGTCGCCATCAAGAACGGGAGAATGATAATGGGAATGTGGGTCTGGGCCAGCAGCTCCGCCACATAGGTGCCCGTGCCGCTGTCCTTCAGAATCTGACCCAGCGCGCCGCCGCCGCCGGTAACCAGAATGATGATGCCGGCGGACTTGATGCCGGCGTCCATTTCAGCCAGAATCGTCTTCCGATCCATCTTGCGGCCGAGGACGAAGATCGCCAGCAGCAGGCCGATGCCCACGGCGATGATCGGGGTGCCCAGGAAGGCGACGATCTTGCCGAAGGTCGTTTCGGCAATGCCGGCCGCGGAGAAGATGTTGTTCAGGAGAATCAGAATGATGGGGAAAACCAGGGGCAGGAAGCTCTCAAAGGCGGAGGGCAGAACCCGGGAGGGCTTCAGCACATCCATCTCGCCGGCTTCCGCGATCTGCTTGGGCCGCTCCCAGCCTTCCTCGTTGTCCGCGGGAAGCTGATAGAGACGCTTGCCCAGCCACTGGCAGTACAGCGTGGTGGCGATGGTCATGGGGATGGAAATCGCAATACCCAGCAGAATGAACTTGCCGACGTCCACGCCGAAGGTACCGGCGACGCCCAGCGGGCCGGGTGTGGGCGGAACAATCGAGTGGGTAATCACAAGTCCGGCAGCCAGAGGACCGGCGACCGCAACAATGGACTTGCGGGTCTTCTTGGAAATTGCCTTGGCGATGGGGCTGACAATGACGAAGCCGGAATCGCAGAAAATGGGGATGGAAACGATGAAGCCGGTGAGGGCCATGGCCCAATGCTCCCGTTTCTTGCCGAAGAGCTTGATGAAGCTCAGCGCCATCCGTTCCGCGGCGCCGGTCTTATCGAAGATCTGCCCCATCATGACGCCGAAGCCGATGATGATGCCGATGCTGCCAAGCGTGCCGCCGAAGCCGCTGATGATGGACTTGGGGACGTCCGCGGCGGGCATACCGCCCACGAGACCGATGACGACTGCCGCGATAATCAGGCCGAGGAATGCGTGAACTTTTGTCTTCAGGATCAGCAGAATGAGAAGAACGATACCGATAAACAATGCAATGAGCATTTGTGTGCCAGACATGGATGTCTCTCCCTTCTTTTTACTAAATTGTGCGCGTCATGCGCGCATCAGCTTTGTGCCTGCTGGAAGGCCGGTGCGTATTTGACCGCGAGGCGCACGGCCTCCTGCATGCTGATTGGACTCACAGCGCCCGTACCGGCGATGTCAAACGCCGTTCCGTGATCCACGGAGGTGCGGAGAATGGGCATACCGGCCGTGATGGAAATCGTGCGCTCAAAATCCAGCGTCTTGGTGGCAATATGTCCCTGATCGTGATAAAGGCTGAGTACACTGTTGTATTTGCCGTGGAGCGCCTGGGAAAACACTGAATCCGCGCCAATGGGTCCGGCCACTTGATAGCCCCGCTTCTGCAGCTCCTCCACCGCGGGGAAAATCTCCCGGACCTCTTCGTCGCCGAACAAACCGTGCTCGCCGCTGTGGGGATTGAGCCCGGCAATGGCCATGGTTCCCTCTGTGATGCCCAGCTTGCGCAGCGCCTGCGTGCAGCGGACGACATAGTCGACAATCCGCTCCCTGGTCACAAGATCGCACGCCTCCCGCAGTGAGACATGCCGCGTCAGGAAGAAGACCCGCAGATTCCGGACCTCAAACAGGGTCAGAGGATCGTCTGTGTGCGTCAGCGCGCCGAAGATTTCCGTGTGACCGATGAATGGAATACCTCCTTTCTTCAGAGATTCTTTATTGATCGGCGGCGTGGCCACCGCGTCAACCTGGTGTGCGTTTGCAAGCTCTATGCTCTTTTCGATGTACGCATAGGCGGCCTTTCCGCATGTTCCGCTGACCTGGCCGACCTGGAAGGTGCGCATATCAATGTTATCCAGATCAATGAGATTCAGAATGCCGGGCCGGAAGTCGCCCTCCTGCGGATACTGAACGACGTGCACAGTCAGACGGGGCATCCCGGGGTAGCCCATGGCATGTTCCATCACCTTCCGGCTGCCGATGACAAGGCACCGGGCGGAGGCCTGCGTTTCCTCCGCAGCCAGCGTTTTCAGGATGATTTCCGGGCCGACGCCAGCGGCGTCGCCCATGGGAATTGCAATCAACGGTCTCATTATTTATTTCCTTTCTTTCATGAAATGGTCTTCTAAACGATATGCTCCTGCAGATAACTGACGCACGTGACCATGGCGTTTTCATCCCCCACCATGCCGCCCTTGCTGATGAAGGCGCGTCCCTCCAGCCGGCCGCCCATGGCGATTCCGTATCCGGCCAGCGGCACGACCTCCGCAAGCAGCCGCAGGCCGACGGTTCCGGCCGCGCGGTGAATGGCCGCGGTGATGTCGCCGCCGGTGGAGTAAATGCCCTTGAAGCGGGCGTCCGCCAGCACGACGGCCATGGTCACCTCCGCGAAGGCGGTGTTGATCCGCTCGGACAGCGCCTCGGCGTCCAGCCCGGTCTTTTCCAGATACGGCTCAAAGGGCACGCGCTTTTCCGGGTCGATCCCGCACCCGATCACGGCCAGAATATTGCCCGCCTCCCGGCGGCACAGGAGCGCCTGACTCAGGCGGCGGATCTCCGCCTCCCGGGCGTCGCCGCCCTCCAGCACGGCCGCAATGTCCATATATTCCGCCTCCACAGGCAGCGTCTTCAGCAGCCGGCGCGTCTGATTTCCGGCGACGCCGTTGACCGAGCCGATGGCGCAGAGAATCTTCGCGTCGCTTTCGGCCTGCGCAGCGGGCAGCAGATGCTTTGCCAGAATCGCAGTGAAGGGACCGGGGTCGACGGACACGGCCGGAATTCCCTCCAGAAGCAGGGCCTGCACCACGGTCTCCATATCCTCCAGCGTCACGCTGTCCACGACCAGATTCCGCACGCCCGTGTCCCGCAGCGCCCGGATTGTGCGCCCCAGCGCCTCCGGCCCGTCGTGCACAGCGTCCAGATAAACGGCCTGCGTGCGGTAGCGGCTCTGGCTGCGGAACAGCTCCACAGCGTTGGAGATGTGAATCGAGCATTTGGGGTCGCGCGCCGCCTCCGTCTTCCGCAGGGGCACGCCGTTGACCAGAAGATGGCCGCCGATGATCACGCGGCCGGAGGACGGAAAGCAGGGCACGCAGACCGCCATATACGCCGGGCCCAGCACGTCCAGAAAGGCGTCTGTTTCACTGCCCAGATTGCCGCGCAGCGTGCTGTCAATCCGCTTGGCATAGTGGCACACCTCCCGGCTCTTCAAAAGGGTCAGGGTGTCGGCCACGCGCCTGTACGCCTCCTGCGCAGGAATCGCCCGGCTGTCTGTCGGCGTGATGAGGCAGTCGCAGGCTGGAAGCGCCGCCGCCTTTTCCATAGACTCCCGCAGGAGCGTCAGCGTGTCAAAGCCGTTCTTTTTCAAAAGCACGCCGGTGGCGTTCGCGCCGGTCAGGTCGTCCGCGATAACAATACATTTCGGCACAGTTTTTCTCCTCCTTTATTTCCCGGGCAGGTTCTGTTCCGGGGTAATCAGCCGCGTCCTTTTTCCAAGAAGACGCCGCTCGCTTTCCGTGAAAACAGCGTCCGTAATCACCCCGTCGTAATCCATCAGGTGATCCACACAGTACAAAGCGGTGCTGTGGAATTTGGATGCGTCCGTAATCAGATAGCTTTTCTGCGCAATCGAGCGGATGGAGCGCTTCAGCAAAACCTTCTCCTGCGTCGGCGTCATCGCAGTCAGGCGCTCGTCGATGGAGGCCGCGCCCACAAACGCGACGGTGGCGCGCAGTCCGGCCATCTGCTCCAGCGTGGTGCCGCCGATCATGCTGCCGGTGCGCTTCTGCACCCTGCCGCCCAGGACGACCACCTCCGCGGCGGAATCGGTCATCCGCAGGGCGATTTTCAGATCGTTGGTGATAACGGTCAGCTTCTCGATCTCCGCCAGCTCCTCGGCCAGAAAATAGGTGGTGGTTCCGGCGTCCAGATACACCGTCATCCCCGGCTCGACAAGCTGCGCAGCCAGCTTGGCCAGAACCTTTTTCTGCTCCCGGCCGACGGAAACCTTCTGGTCGTACGACGCCTCCAGCACGTTTCTCCGGCTGATGATCGCGCCGCCGTGGCACCGCTGCACCCGTCCCTCCTGCTGGCAGATTTCCAGATCCCGGCGGACAGTCATGCAGCTGACATTCAGCGCCTCAGCCAGCTTTTCGGTGGTGGCAATTTTTTGTTCCTTGAGCAGGGAGATCATCTTCTCGCGGCGTTCCGCAGGCAGCATGTGTGCCGCCTCCTTTCATTTGTGTGAACACCTGTTCCCTTCTGTTCTTTTTTGTTCATTATAGCGAATCAAACGCAGTTTGTCCATATGTTTTTTATAATTTATGACAAAATAATATTTTTTGCACCTAAAATCTGTCTGTTCTGCACAAAAACGGGCGTGGCCTTCCGCGCAAATGCACACCGCGGGCGGACATGTCCTCTAACTCAAACTTCGCGCCCCTAGAAATCCGAAATAAAAAAGCAGTACAGACCCAATGTATGGTATAATGTAATCACCACAAAACACCGAACACATACAAGGGGTCTGCACTATGAACAGTATAGCATTTGATGTAGAAAATGAAAAGCGTTTTTCTTCCAGAATCCAGAAATTTTTCAGGCGGTATCAGATCAGCGGCATTTTGAAGAAGTGCAACGCATACAAAGAGCAGGGGTTTTCTGTTGTTACGCTGATTCAATACCTGTTTTGCCTGGTCTTCCGCAACCGCAGTATGTTCCTGGATATGCAGTCGGAAAAGGCACCGGAATTCAAGAAGGACACGGTTTACCGTCTGAAAAACTCCACCCATATTGACTGGAAACGCTTTACCACTCTGCTTGCCTCCAGGATCATCAGCGACACCATCAAGCCGCTTACTTCCGAGAATCGGAGGAACGCATTCATCGTGGATGATTCCATTTACGAGCGCAAAGGCTCCAAAAAGGCAGAACTGTTGGCAAAGGTCTATGACCATATCGTGCATGAACAGAGAAGCATCTGTTGTGTGGATGCCCCATATCCTTTTTTCTTCATTTGCCATCGGGTACACTCCTTGTCACATGTTCAAAAATACTGATATTTGGTCAAGAGGCTTCATACAGCAGCACCTCATCATCGGAAATCGCATTCAAGAATTTGCTGTCCAAGCTTCCGGTAGAAATCAAATCCACAGGGATTCCCAGTGCGTCTTCCAAATCGGCCGCCGGTCCGCCTATCTGCAAGCCACGAATAGAACCCTTGTCAATTCGCAGATCAATGTCGCTGTCCTTATTTGCATCCCCTCTGGCATAGGAGCCGAACAGATAGATGCGGTCTGCCCCATATTGCGCAGCCAACGCCGCGACGATTTCCTTGATTTCATCCACAGTGTATCGCATATCCGTCCCCTTACCATGCATTCTACCGTTATCCTACCATGATTACGTGAAAACGGCAACGATTATTTGGATTGCAGACATTCTCTTTTTCTATGCAGCTGCTATGGATAGGTGCTCTCCGAACAATTCTTTCGCTTGCAGTGCCCCATGAAAAAGGACAATATAAAGGCGGCAGTCCAGAGCTGTTGGAAGTCTCGGTGCTACTGCTGGAGAAATCCGAACACTGCACCGTAAAGGGTATGGGCGAAGGGATAAGGGATAATAACTCAAACTTTTCCAAAAACCCGTACGGCTTTTCGTGTTGCCCGGCCCGGTCATATGGCCAGGCGGGCCGGGGCGTCTGCGGCGCGCCGGGCGCAGGCGGAGACTGCATGGAAACGGGGCGGCGGCACAGCTTTCGCCGTGCCGCCGCCCCATTCACGTCATTTTGATTGGCTTATTTGGATTTGACATAGGTGTTCAGCGCATGCACACAGTATTCATTGTACGGATACCTGTCGGTCGTCACATATCCGGCAGGCGCGTCGATCAGCTGCGGAATCCGGTTGACGATGGTCGCGCAGGTCATCTCCACGGTCGCCGGCTTGTTGACGGAAACCGTGGTCTCCGGCTCGCCGATGAAGGTCCAGTCGTTGCGGTCAAATTCGTCCGGCGCGAACACCTTGCCCACGCACTCGGTCACGAACGTAATGCCCTCCTCCGTCTCGGTGGTCACAACCGCGCGCATACCGGTCGGATCGCCGGCCTTGATGGTGGCGTTCAGCGTTTTGGAGAAAAGGTCCTCGGTATGGGTGGTCGGATAGCATTTCTGCGTCTGCGCAGTAATGTGAAGGTTCATTTTGCTGCAAAGCCAGCCGTTCTGATTCCACATGTAGGAGGGAACGTACTGCCCGCTTTCCACAAGCTCCTTCAGCTCCTCCGCCGGCATGGCGTTGATGTTTGCAATTTCTTTTTCAAACTGTTCCGGCGTGAAGCCCGCCCCGTGGCCCTCGGCAAGCGCAATGCCGTAATCCTCGACGTTGTACCAGCTGCTGCCCAGAATCTTGGTGATCTTAAAGGAGGAGCCGGCCAGATTGGTCACCATGGTGCCCCAGACAAGGTCGCAGTAGCCGACGCCGGTTAAGGTGCAGCCGCCCTGCTTGGCGAGCGCGTCCAGCTTGTGCGTGAGCGCCGGAGAGGAATTCCACGGATACAGCGCTTCCTCGCAGGTCGTGATGGCATTGACGCCGTGCTTCGCGCAGACCGTGAAAATCTGTTCAAGCTCCGCCACCGTGCTTCTGGTCGCAATGATGCAGACGTCCGGCTTGAGCGCGCCGAGTATTTCATCTGCCTGCCCGGCATCTGCGATTTTGACGCCGGTATCGGGATAGCCGCCGACAATCTCCGCCGCGTCTTTTCCGAGAATCGCGGGGTTCACATCGAAGGCGGCAACCAAGTCTGCGCCCTTTTCAATTGCATAACGAATCAGGTATTTCCCCATTTTTCCGCAGCCGTATTGCGCGAATGTAATTTTTCTTTCCATCATGTACCTCCTTGATCAAAATGTATTCCTGTCCGGACTTCTCCGATGAAACAATCTTACACCTTACAGTAAGTATAAAGTCAAGAACAATTTGCTATTTGACCTGATTCGTGATAGAATCAGGTGGAGAGGGGTGCCTTTATGCAAAATAGTCTAAATACGCTTCTGAAAATTGGTGAAATGGCCGAACTGAATCACATCAGCACACAGACGCTAAGACTTTATTCTAAAAATAAGCTTTTAGAGCCCCAGTATATGGACGCGGAAACCGGTTACCGCTATTATACATGGGATCAGTGCGCAAAGCTCGATCTGATCCGGGCGCTGAAAAGCTGCCACCTGTCTCTCCGGAAAATCCGCGAGATATTCGAGCTGTCGTCGGAGGAAAGCCTGCTGCAGATTCTGGACGAACAGATCGGCGCCCTGTCGGAGGAAATTTACCATTCCTCGGTCAGCCGGAACAATCTCCTGCGCATTCAGAAAAACCTCCAGACGCTGAACGCGCTGCCGCCGTTCGGGCAGGTATTTTTCGAATATGTCGCGGAGAGAAAGCTGGATGTGCAGCAGACGGAATTTGACTTCTTTGCGCAGGGCTACCGGGGATATGAAAACATGCTGCGCTATATGCAGAACTATCTCCACGAAAAAAAGCTCCCTCCGTCTTATTTCATCAACGTCGGCACGCTCATGGACAGGGAGAACTTCATGCGCGGCACCTACGCGTCGCAGTCTGCCTTCATCTTTGTGGACGATCTGTATCCGGACACCGGTAGTCTCCGCACATTGCCGCAGAATATGTATCTGTCCGTGGTGTCGGACGATCCGTCGCTGGAGGCGGCGTACGCGGGCAAATTATACGCGGAGCTGCAAAAGCAGAATCTGCTGCCCTGCGGCGACTACATCTGCGAGGTCCTGACGCAATTCCCGCTCAACCATTCAAAGCAGTTTATCTACAAGATTCAGATTCCGGTCCGGCGGCGCCGGGTCTCCGGCGGCGGCCCGGCCTGAAAGCCGCCTGCGTCTCAGGCGTCCGCTTCATTTTTTACAGGCCCGCGCCCGCCGTCCGGCCGCTCCGTCTTGATTCTTTTGCAGCGCCGGGTTACAATTGGCCTATACCGGAAAAGGAGGGGGCGTACAGATGTCAAGACCGCCACGGCGCCGCCGGATCTGCGGCAGGCCGCAGGTCGACGCCTTCTGCCCCAAGGGGCGATGTGGCGCAGCGCCGATCCTGCTGACGCTGGACGAATACGAGGTCATCCGTCTGGTGGACCTGCCTATAACAACCTATCAACTTTCATAACGGACAGTTTACTTATCGACATGTGCTCCCCTTGAGAGGACATGCACATTTCTATGCATTAAACTCTATAGACCCGTACATTCGGAAGTTCGTCAGTACCTTCGCACATTCTCACCATGAGTATCTGACACCCGGCATATAGGTAGCACCGTCCACCTCTGGACAGGTTTCGTTGTGCATATAGCACATTACGGCTACTCTCTGCCGACTTTACCGGGCTTCTGAACATCTACCTTTTGAGTAGAGCCAGCCGGAGTATCAGTGGGAGTGTTTCAAGACGTTACCCTTTCATTCCACTCCTCGGATTACCAGTTCTCCTAAGATCTTTATTTCCTTAGTGCCCAACCTTTTCAGTTAGGAACGTGTCACACGTCCGTCCATCTTCCAACTCAGCAGAACAGCACGTCCTGCTGCAAACCGGATCAGATCCTCAATGGACTTCGTCTTGCCTGCGGACAGCATGGGCTTTGTATGCCGCACCTCCGCCAGGCTTTCCAAAATCTCTCCGGAAACCTTCTGTGTCGGCGAGCCGGAAAGCACCAGCCCGGTATCATGCTCCAAAGCGGCGAGTTCCTCCGTCAGCCGGTCATATTCCAGATCCGTCATAATAGGAGCGTCGTTTTTGTAGTAGGCGATGTCCGCCTCCGTGAGCTGCTCGATCAGTTCGCGCATCCGTTCCAGATTGGTATTGTTCTTTTCTCGCATAATGCGTCTCCTTTCTGTTAATAGATTTTGCTGAGATACTGCCGGACAGTCTGAAGCCGATCCTGTGCGGCATTCTCTGCGTCAGGGTCGGCTCCGTTAAAATCCATGTCCAGGATCTCAACATCGAATTTGTAAGGGCAGGCTCCGAACACTTCCCGAACCATTCCGTCCTTGACAACGATGACGACCTTATCCGTTCCCATCACCCCCTTCCTTAAGATGAGCGCATGGGTGGATCGGCATCCAATCATCGCATTTCCGGCAGTACAGCTTACCATTGCTTCTGTCACGGATATTTTTGAGCTGCGTTCCTGTCATTTCGTGGCGTTTTCCGCACCCGGAACACTTGACCCATAGAATCTCTGCTTTGCAAAGCACTTCAGGGCGATATTTCCGGTTGAATGGGATAAAATCGCACCACGCCGGATTGTCCGGCAGCCGCGCTATATGCAAACTCAGCACATCCAGTTCAAACTGAGAAGGACTTTGTTCCCAATGGCTTTGCTCTCTTTCCCATGCGAAAAGCTGCTGATATAGCTCCTGCTCGCCGAATTGCCGGATCAGTTGTTTTGCCAGCCGGGTCCATTCGGCTTCCGGCAGATCTCCGATATCGGTCATCACGCCGTGCCGATAGCCAAACACCATATTCCGGCATTCGCCGGAGATGAGATAGCTCCGTCCGGTATAGTAGTGAACACGCAGATCCGCAAAGGTCAACGCATGCTCGGTATTCCCGATGTTATCCATCTGCATCACCTCACAACGCGAGTCTGCGGCTTTCCTCCGGAAGCACCTGCTTAAAAAGCTCCATATACCGCTGAAAGCCCTCTGCGGTCAGCGGCGCTTTTAGGGATGTTTCGCTCCAACAGATGAGTTCTTCCTCCGGGACACTATAAGCATCCGGGATAAATCCGGCTCCGTCATAGTGCGGACAATTGGGTCGGACTAGCTTTTGCATCTCCGCCTTGGTTGTGGCGGAAACTATCATCCGGCATTTCTTGTCTGCAATGGCATAGAGCAGCTTCGGCATATAGCCAAGCTGCCGGTAATAATGCAGATACCGCTGAAGCTCGCTAACGGCTCCAAGGCGGAGCTTTTTGACTCGTTCAGGTGTATCTGAGGCGGCAATCTCCGCAATACACGGGATGATCACCATCATGTAATCGTCTTCCACTGGCATTTCCTTTCTGCATTCCTGCATGTAATATTTATCTGTACGGGTGTGCCGAAAGGCTCCCCGGAGCAAAGGGTAAGGGAGCGGTTAGGCTCCGATCTATATAAAAAAGCGCTTAAAGAACCGAAGCTCTCTAAGCGCTTTTGGACCCAAGGATCCCAGATATGAAATTGTCAGCAGGGAGGGGGCATACTCCCCGCCGCCCCCGTCTGTGCCTCTGTTTGTGAGAGGCAGAAGAAACAAAAAAGTGCCTGAAGACGTTCATCCTCAGGCACTGTGTTACTTATTCACTGTAATTGCTCGGTGGCAATTCTGAAACTTACATAAACATTATAGCAGGGATTCTGCCATTTCGCAAGTGGAACCTTGAAAGTTCCTGCTATAGGCTGAATGCTGCAAAGTCAATGCTCATATACGGTGAAGAAGCAGATGACAAAGCTATGGTCAAAATGCCTCGCTATCGCGCCGATAGTCAGTTCAACAGTAAAACAGGTAGCTTTCGCCGACTCTCACGCAGAAACGCGATTTAGGCGGAAATCTGTCTGTTTTTTTGCAGGCTGCTGCGTTATTGCCCAATCATTTCCGCATCAACCAGCCGACAATATCGGATATCTCCTTCCTCATATAACTCAAATGTACCACTAACCGTAATCTCGCTGCCCAGCTCCGGATAATCATCCGGATAGGTATGCTTACCGGTCAGTACAAACTCCAATCCCTGTGAGCAGCAAGCCATTGCATCACCAATGATACAGGTGAAGTATTGGGCTTGCGTATCAGGGTTTTCGTAATATACAAATTGTCCTGTCATTTTAATGGTTTTCCCAATATAATCACCGGGGGCGTTCATCATATTATAGACTTCGGAATATACCATTGTACTGCTAAGCCTTGTGAGGTCAACATCAACACCGTCTGTGCCTTGCGTTGGTTCAGAGGCTGCAGGCTTAGACTCCGATTTCTTTTCTGAGGGCTGTTTTTGTGAAACAGAAGCCTCTGGCGCTTGGTTATCGGCTGAATCAGCTGCAGCAGTCACTTTATCTTTTTCACCTCCGCAGGCGGCGAGAGGGACAAGAGTTAGGGCAATCAGCAAAACGCACAATAGTTTTTTCATCTGCGAACACCTCCAAGTACCGTGCCCATCAGCCACGACAGACCGAAAGCGCCGATCTGAACGGCGACGATGGTGGAGCCTACCGGCGTACCGGCGAGAATGGACGCCAGAATGCCGAGCAGCGCACAGAAAACCGAAAGGACTGCCGCGCAGGCGGTCACGCTGCGAAAGCTCTTGAACATCCGCATGGCGGACAGCGCCGGGAAGATCACCAGTGCGGAGATCAGCAGGGAACCCACAAGGTTCATCGCCAGCACAATGATGACCGCAACGACGACGGCGATCAGCAGGTTGTAAAGCCCCGCCTTCGTGCCGGTTGCCCTTGCGAAACTCTCGTCAAAAGTCACGGCAAAGATCTTATTGTAAAACAGGATGAACACCGCTACGACCAGCACCGACATTCCCACGCACAGCCATACCTCTGTGGGGGACAGCGTCAGAATGGAGGTGGAGCCGAACAGCGTGCTGCACACATCGCCCGAAAGATTGGACGAGGTGGAGAAAATGTTCATCAGAAGATACCCGATAGCCAGTGCTCCCACCGAGATCATGGCGATGGCGGCGTCGCCCTTGATTTTCGTATTCTGCCCGGTGCGCAGGAGCAGCACGGCGCTGAGGATGGTAATGACCATTACAAGGGGCATTTTGTTGGTGATCTGCAGCACGGCGGCAATCGCCATTGCGCCAAACGCCACGTGGGAGAGACCGTCACCGATGAAGGAAAACCGCTTCAGCACCAGCGTCACACCCAGCAGGGAGGAGCAAAGCGCGATCAGCACACCGACAATGAGCGCATAGCGGACAAAGGGATATGCCCAATAGAGAGTCAGCTTTTCCAAGATAGCAGTCATTGGCTGTCACCGCCCTTCTTCACGTCAAACAGCTGCCCTTGCGGGCTTTGGAGATAGTCTGCCTTTGTCCCAAAGAAAACGGTGTCGCCAATATGCAGAATATGGCTGGCGTATCGGACGGCGGCAGCCACATCGTGAGAGATCATGATCACGGTGATGCCGTCCTCACGGTTGAGCTTTTCGATGAGCGTATACATTTCCGCCGTCACCTTGGGGTCAAGCCCGGAAACAGGCTCATCAAGAAGCAGCATTTTTTGCGTGGCGCACAGTGCGCGGGCAAGCAGCACCCGCTGCTGCTGTCCGCCGGACAGCTCGCGATAGCACCGCCTTGCAAGCCGGGTGATCTGCATCTTGTCCATCGCATCAGATGCAAGCTGCTTTTCTTCTTTGTTATAAAATGGGCGGCTGCCGCAGCGTCCCTGGCACCCGGAGAGAACGATCTCTCTCACGGCTGCCGGAAAGTCCTTTTGTACCACTGTCTGCTGCGGCAGATAGCCGATCTCGTTTTTCCTCAGCCCATCGCCCGTCAAAATTCTGCCGCTGATGGGGGCCTGCAAGCCGAGGATCGTTTTCATAAGGGTACTCTTGCCGGATCCATTTTCCCCTACGATGCAGAGGTAGTCGCCTGCCAGGAGCTCAAAGGTGAGGTCTTGGAGAACGGACTGCCCATCGTAGCCGACACAGAGCCTTTGACAAGTGAGCTGAGCCATAGACCTACCTCCTTACCCCAACGCTTCCTTCAGCACGGAGAGATTTTTCTCCATAACGGAAAGGTAGGTGGCGCCGTTTGCCACGTCCTTGGAGGTGGTGGACTGCATGGAATCCATGGTCAGCACCTTCTGATTCTTCCCAACGGTGTTCTGAACGATGGTTTCCGCGATCCTATGCTGTGCACCCTCGATGGTCAGCACGCAGGGAAGTCCCAGATCGTCCACCTTCTTTGCAAGGAACGAAACGGTTTCAAAGCTGGCCTCGGTTTCGGCAGAGCAGCCAGCGAACGCCGCAAAGTAGGTCAGGCCGTAATCATCCGCCAGATAGCGGAAGGGGAAACGGTCGGCGAACAGAATCGTCATGTGCTGGCCGTTATTTACAGCATCCTTATACTGGTTGTCCAGTTCTTTCAACTGCGCAATGTAGCTCGCCGCGTTTTCCTGATAGGCAGGCGCATTGGCGAAATCCAGCTCGCACAGCGTGTTGGCGATGGTCTGCGTCAGCGTCTCCGCATTGCGCAGAGATAGCCAGACATGCTCGTCATATTCAATTTCATCGTGATCATGCTCATCGTGGTCATGCGCTTCTTCCTGCATACCTTCGACCGTTTCTTCCTCCTTGGCCTCGACGCTTGCAAGCAGATTTACAGTTTTCAAGCTCGGATTCTGCGCCGTTGCCAGCACATCGTCCACCCAGCCATCGGATTCGCCGCCGGCATAGATAAATAAATCGCTCTGGGCAATCTTGATAATATCCCCGGCGGTGGGCTGGTAGTTATGCAGGTCAATGCCGTTATCGAGCAGCAAGGTCAGATCAACGTCGTTTACGCGGTCGCCAAGGATCTGGCGCACCCAATCGTACTGGGGAAAGGTGGTGCAGACGATGCCAAGCTTCTTTTCGCCCTGCGCAAAGGCAATCGTAAAGGAAAGCGCAAACAGGCAGGCCATCAGAATGGCAATGATTCTTTTCATGAATATTCACCTCATCAGCTTGTTTTTTGGCACAACAAAGCGGGGCATTTGCTGAAGAAAATGCAAATCCCCTTGATTGCAGGCGATTCAAAAGGCATGCTAAATCATCTTCAAAGCCACAAAACAGCCTGAAGCAAAAGGGCCTGATGAATCCATGCGGTGAATATTCAAATCAATCCGAAAGCTTCACCTTTAAGGTAACGAGGGTATGCGCCGTCGTGCCGTTAAAGCGCGCAGCCAGGCAAACGCCCAATGCGCGCTGGGCAAGCAGCAAAGCGCTTTCCAGCGCCGCCGCCAGCGCCGATACCGTCGAGATCTTCGGCACGCGCGCGCCGTTTTCATACCGGCTGATGGCCTGCTTCGAGGTGCCCAGCCGCCGGGCCAGCTCCTCCTGCGACAGCCCGCGCTCCATGCGCAGGCGCTTGAGTGAGGCGCCAAATGTCACGGGAATCACCGCCTTTCCTGGGAGAAGTATAGCATAAAAGTCACCGTTTGTACATCGGTTTACGTAATTTTGTCACCGAAAGGTTGACAGGGACTGGGAGGTTATGGTATGCTCCGCTTGTCACCAAAAAGGCAACGTTGAACAGGGGGAATTGGAATATGGCGGAGCATATCAGCCGGAAAGCCACCGCGCGGCGGCTTGTTTTCGTCACCGAAAAAGCAACCGAGCGGACCGGAAGGCGGGGCTGAACGATGGACATCTGGTTCAAGGCAAAGGTGGACTGGGGCGAGGCGCTGGGCCTGCTGTCGGACACGGAGGCCGGGCGGTTCGCCAAGGCGCTATGGAAATACGCCGCCACGGGCGAGGCCGGCACACTCACGGGGCGCGAGCAGATGCTCTTCGCGCTGGTGCTGGCCGACCTCAGGCGCGAGGCCGAACACCGCGAGCGCACCAATTCCCCGATAAGCGCCGCCGTGCGATCCAGCACCAGTTCTAGGGGAACGGTTCCCTTTATATGCGGGTCCTTGGTGGG
>OGXR01001577.1_pt1 | contig 16406 bp, 11 predicted proteins | sample 1576331 | NCBI WGS metagenome assembly OGXR01 (sample SAMEA3541473, study PRJEB24748) | human gut metagenome | biome: human gut; feature: human-associated habitat; material: faeces | place: China | collected 2012 | reverse complement strand
GGTAGCCGATGACGGCCTCCAGATCCTTAATCATGCTCCGTCACCTTCTCTTTTTGGGCTGCCAGCCGCTGTAAATTTTCTTCCAGCTCCCCGGTGATGTCCGACGCGGCCACGTCCGCCGCCTGCTTCACCGCGTTGCGGAAGGCAAGCACATCGGAAGCGCCGTGAGCCTTGATGACCGGCTTGCGGATGCCAAGGAACGGCGTGCCGCCGATCTCCCGGTAGTCCAGCAGCTTCATCAGATCCTTGACCCCGGAGGCACACAGAAGATAGCCCAGCTTGCTGAGCAGATTTTTCTTGAACATTTTCTTCATCAGGCTGCCCATGAACATGGCAGTTCCCTCGATGGTTTTGAGAAGCACGTTGCCGTTAAAGCCGTCGCAGACCACAACATCCACCGCGCCCAGCGGCACATCCCGGGCTTCTACGTTGCCGACGAAATTGACAAGCCCCTTCTCCCCCGCGTCCTTCAGCAGCGCGTAGGCTTCCTTTTGCAGGGCGGTGCCCTTGCTGTCCTCGGTGCCGATGTTCAGAAGACCGACCTTTGGGTTCTCAATGCCCAGCTGCTTTTTTGCGTAAACGGAGCCGACCAGGCCGAATTGCAGCAAAAATTCCGGCGTACACTCGGCGTTGGCGCCGCAGTCCACGATCACGGTCTTTCCTCCCGCCTTGTTGGGCATGGCGGGACCCATGGCGGCGCGGCGGATGCCCTTGACCCGCTTGACCAGCAGCGTCGCGCCGGTGAGCAGCGCGCCGGTGGAACCGGCGGAGACGAAGGCGTCGCCCTGACCGTCCGCCAGCATTTTCAGGCCGATCACCATGGAAGAATTTTTCCGTTTGTGGATGACGGATGCGGGATCGTCGTGCATGTCCACCACATCGTCGGCATTGGAAATCTCCATGCCCTCGGGCAGATTGTCAATGCCGTGCTTCTTGAGAACCGCAAGGATGTCCTCTCCCCGGCCTACCAGCACGATCTCGATGCCGTAGGCCTTGGCCGCTTCCACAGCGCCCAAAACGGGAGCTTCCGGGGCGTTGTCGCCGCCCATCGCGTCAAGAATGATCTTCAACCGTTCCACCTCTTTCTTTTAGATGCCCTTCGCCACCAGCGCGTCGATCACGTCCAGCGACCGCGCGGCAATGGCGAGATTTTTTTCTGCTTTCTTACGGATGCGTTTTTCCAGCGGTGCGATGATGCTGAAATTGATATTCATGGGCTGGAAATTCTCAATGCTTTCGTCGCTGACGTACTGCCCCAGCGCGCCGATGGCGGTCTCCTTGGGGAAGTCGGGAACTTCCCGTCCCTGCACCTTTGCCGCCATGGCCACCGCCGCCAGGTACCCGGAGGCCGTGGATTCCACGTACCCCTCCACGCCGGTCATCTGTCCGGCGAAGGCTACAAGGGGGTCGCGGCGGTCTGCGTAGTATTTGTCCAGCAGCTTGGGACTTTGCAGGAAGGTGTTCTGGTGCATCACGCCGTAACGGACAAATTCCGCGTTTTCAAGACCCGGGATCATGGAAAATACCCGCTTCTGTTCGCCGAATTTCAGATGGGTCTGGAAGCCCACCAGATTGTACACGCTCTTGGCCGCGTTGTCCTGCCGCAGCTGCACCACGGCGTAAGGCTCATGACCGGTGGCGGGATTTCTCAGTCCCACGGGCTTCATGGGGCCGTAGCGCAGGGTATCCACCCCCCGCCGTGCCATGACCTCCACGGGCATACAGCCCTCAAAGACGTTTTTGTCCTCAAAGCCATGCACCGGGGCTTCCTCGGCATTTGTTAACTCCCGGATGAAGGCTTCGTACTGCTCTCGATTCATGGCGCAGTTGATGTAATCGGGCGTTCCCCGGTCGTACCGGGACTGCCACCAGGCAAGATTCATGTCGATGGACTCCGCCGAAACCAGCGGTGCCGCAGCGTCAAAAAAGTGCAGATACCCGGTCTCCCCGAAGTAATGCCCGATGGCCTCGCTGAGCGCGTCGGAGGTCAACGGCCCCGTGGCCACGATCACCGGCCCCTCGGGAACCTGGGTGATTTCTTCGGAAATCACCGTGATATTGGGGTGATTCCGGATTTTCTCCGTGACCATCCGGGAAAAGCCGCCCCGGTCAACTGCCAGGCAGCCGCCTGCCTCCACTCTCGTGGCATCGGCGCAGGCAAGAATCAGGCTGCCGCAGCGGCGCAGCTCCTCTTTCAGAAGCCCCACGGCGTTTTCCAGCCGGTCGCCCCGCAGGGAATTGGAGCAGACAAGCTCGGCAAAATCCGCGCTGTGGTGGGCGGGGGTCATCTTTTGGGGCTTCATTTCGGAAAGCTCTACCTCGATGCCCCGGTTTGCCAGCTGCCAGGCCGCTTCGCTTCCGGCCAGCCCCGCGCCGATGACTTTTACCTTCATGCCTTGCTCTCCTTCTTAGAGGATGTTTTCGCCGTCCTTTTCGCCGTGGTCTTGGCGGCGGTCTTCTTCACCGTGGTCTTTTTCGCCGCGGTTTTCTTTGCTGCCGTCTTCTTTGCCGGAGCCTTTGTTGCCGCTTTCTTGGCAGCGGGCTTTTCCTCCGGGGCAGTCTCCCCGTCCTCGGCGGTCTTCTTTTTATAGTAGCCCCGCTGATCCTCCGGGAGGAAACGGGGGCATTTTTCGTTGATGCAGAAGGGCTTCATGCGTCCCTTGCCGGATTTCTTGAACAGGGTCTGTCCGCACTCCGGGCAGTCCTCTGCGGTGGGAACGTCCCAGGTCATAAAGCCGCATTCCGCCCCCCGCTCGCAGGCATAGTAGGCGTAGCCCTTCTTGGACTTGCGCTTGAGGATTCCGCTGCCGCACTTGGGGCAGCGTCCGGGCATCCGCTCCACCAAAGGCTTGGTATTCTTACACTCCGGATAGCCCGGGCAGGCCAGGAATTTGCCGAACCGGCCGGTTTTTACCACCATTTTCCGTCCGCACAGCTCGCAGACCTCGTCGGTCTCCTCCTCCGGCACCTTCAGGCGAACCCCCTCCAGCGCCGTCTCCGCGTCGGACAGCTCCTTGCTGAAATCCCTGTAAAAATCCGCCAGCAAATCCTTCCAGTTCTGCTTGCCCGCTTCCACATCGTCCAGCCGCGACTCCATGTTGGCGGTAAACTCCACGTCGATGATATCGTTGAACCGCTCCACCATCAGCCCGGTGACGATCTCCCCCAAGGGCGTGGGGGCAAGACGCTTGTCCTGCTTGACCACATACTCCCGGTCTTCAATGGTGGACACGGTGGCGGCGTAGGTGGAAGGACGGCCAACGCCCTTTTCCTCCATGGCCTTGACCAGGGTCGCCTCGGTATACCGGGCGGGGGGCTGGGTGAAATGCTGCTCCTTCTGGATGTTGGAGGGGAGCGTCTTCTCCCCCACTGCGAGGTCCGGCAGCGGAGAGCCGACGGCCTCCTGCTCATCGTCCCGTCCCTCTTCGTAAACGGCGATAAAGCCGGCAAAGCGCAGGCTCTGATGGCTGGCGCGGAATACATGCCCGGCGCACATGGCGTCAATGGACACGGTGTCATAAACGGCGCAGGCCATCTGCGTCGCAAGAAAGCGGCTCCAGATGAGCTTGTAGAGCTTATACTGATCGGGGATCAGGCTGGTACGCACCCGCTCCGGCTCCAGCTCCACATGGGACGGCCGGATGGCCTCGTGGGCGTCCTGAGCGCCCGCCTTGGTCTTGAATACGTGGTGCTGGCCGTAATAATACTCGCTTCCGTAGCGGCTGCGGATAAATCCGGCGGCGGCGTCCATAGCCTCGTCGGAAAGCCGCAGGGAGTCGGTACGCATATAGGTGATCAGACCGGTGGTGCCTTCCCCTGCCACGTCCACGCCTTCATACAGCTGCTGGGCGATCATCATGGTCTTTTTCGGCGTGAAGCCCAGCTTCCGGGACGCCTCCTGCTGCAAGGTGGAGGTGGTGAAGGGCGGCGCGGAGTAGCGCTTCTTCTCCGCCTTTTTGACATTGGTAACGTCAAATTCCTTCCCGTCGATGTCGCCGATCACGGCGAGGGTCTCAACTTCATTTTCCAGCTCCCGCTTCTTTTCCTCGCCCCAGTAGCGGGCGACAAAGGAGCCGGGCTTGCCCATGCGGTTCAGGGTCACATCCAGCGTCCAGTATTCCTTTGGCTGGAACGCGCGGATTTCATTTTCCCGATCAACCACCAGCCGGGTGGCGACAGACTGGACACGGCCCGCGGACAGACCCCGCCGTATCTTTTTCCACAGCAGCGGGGAAAGCTCATAGCCCACGATTCTGTCCAGAATCCGCCGCGCCTGCTGGGCGTCCACCAGATCATAGTCGATATCCCGGGGGTGGCGGATGGACTCCTTGACCACCTTCTGGGTGATTTCGTTAAAGGTCACCCGCTGCGCCTTCCCGTCGGGGAGATTCAGCAGCTCTTTTAAGTGCCAGGAAATGGCCTCGCCCTCCCGGTCAGGGTCGGTTGCGAGGTAAACGGTTTTCGCCTTTTCCGCGTCGGTTTTCAGTTCCTTGATCAGGGCTTCCTTGCCCCGGACAGGGATATAGTGAGGGGTGAAATCATGCTCCAAATCCACACCCATCGTGCTTTTCGGCAGATCCCGGAGATGCCCCATGCTGGCCTTGACGACATAGTCGTCTCCCAGGTACTTGCCAATGGTCTTTGCCTTGGAGGGGGACTCCACGATTACCAGATTTTCAGGTTTACCCATGAATGAAAATTCTCCGTTTCGTTACTTCAAATTCGGGCGGGCAGATTTTATTTCCCGCTCAGAACAATGCGCTTGCCCGGCAGGCGCTTGATTATGCCCTTCAGTTCCAGCATGGTCAGGCTGGACAGCAGCTTTCCGGTGGACAGGCCGGTTTCGGCGATCACATCGTCCACCAGCCGCTCGCCGCCGCTCAGGGCGTCCACAATGGTCTGCTCCTCCGGCGACAGCTTCGGCCTGACCGAGCCTACGTCACTATAAGGCGCGGAGGGCGTCTTGTCAATGCCCTGAGGGGCTAAATCTTTTTTAAGATTCTCATTTTTCCGGGGAAGACGCAGTTTCTGCGCCACTTTCAGCAGCGGTTTTTCCGCTTCCGCGGCCTTGCGCACCTCGTCCGGATAGGCCGTCTGGTGGGCGGGCGCGTCTTCCTTCCGAATCTTATCCGGAAAGAGGGCTTCGTATTCGCTCAGAACGTCCCAGCCGGAGGAAACCATGATCGCCCCGTCCCGCAGAAGCCGGTTGCTCCCCACAAAGGACGGCTGGTCGATGTTTCCCGGCACGGCAAACACGTCCCGCCCCTGCTCGGCGGCCAAACGGGCGGTGATCAGCGCGCCGCTTTTCTCCGGCGCTTCCACCACCAGAACGCCGCAGCTCAGGCCGCTGATGATCCGGTTCCGCTTGGGAAACGTCCATTTGGCCGGCGGCGTCCCCGGCGCAAACTCGCTGAGGATGCAGCCGTATTCCTCCGTGTCCCGGAACAGCGCCCGGTTGGAAACCGGATAGACGATATCCGCGCCGCACCCCAGCACACCCACCGCAGGCGCGCCCGCAGTCAGCGCTCCGGACATCGCCATGCCGTCGATGCCGTAGGCCATCCCGGATACCACAATGCCGCCGCAGCGGGCGATCTGATAGCCCATGCGCTTGGCGGTGGTCAGGCCGTAGGCCGACGCCTTTCGGGTGCCGACCACACCGATCACTGGGCTTCCGTCAAAATCCGGCAGCCGCCCCTTGTAGTAAAGAACGGTTGGCGGGTCGGCAATGTTTTTGAGCCGTGCGGGATAAGCCGCATCCTGACAGGTCAGGATGTGGAGCTTCTCCCGGTCACAGGCTTCCAGAATTTCCTCCCCGGAGGTCAGATTTTTCTCCCGAAGGGCAGTCTTTGCGTCCTCGCTGAGACCGATGGCGTCAAACGCCCCGTCGTCGGCGAAGTAAATGTCCTCAGGATCCCGAAAATGCTGCAACAGTGCCATTTTGTCCCGGTCGTTCAGCCCGGGGCGATGGGCGAACCATATCCAGTGTACCAGCATTTTCTCACCTGTTTCTCTCTATATCCTATGCTGCTTCTCTATTGCTTCATCTGCCACATGACGATGGCCGCCGCCACCGCCGCGTTCAGGGACTCACACCGGGGGTTCATGGGGATAATCAGCTCCCCGTCGGCGCTTTCCTGAATTTCCCGGCGCACGCCCTGTCCCTCGCTGCCAATGACCACCGCCATACCGCGAAGGTCGGCATTCCGCAAATCCTTCGCCCGCCGGCTCAGCGCCGTCACCGCCACGGGAATTTGGGCTTCTGCACAGGCGGCCTTTACCTCCGCCCAGTCCGCTTTCACCGGCTGGGTTCTGAACACCGCGCCCATGCTGGCGCGTACCGTCTTGGGGCTGTATGGGTCGGCGCAGCCTTCCAGCAGCGTCACGGGAATGTCCAGCGCGTCCGCCGTGCGCAGAATGGTTCCCAAATTTCCCGGATCCTGAATGCCGTCCAGCAGCAGACAGCCGGGATGGGGTTCATAGGCCTTCTTTTCCGGCAGGCGGCACAAAAACAGCGCGCCCTGGGGGCTTTCCATGGGGGAGATGGAGGCCATCACGTCCTCCGGCACCCGAAAAAGCCGCACCGATTCCGGCACGTCTGCGTGAACGCCCTCGGATAAGATCACCGCGTCCAGTCCCGGATACCAGCGGACGGCCTCTCCCAGAAGCTTGACCCCGTCGGCGGCGAACAGTCCCGCTTCCTCCCTGGCTTTCCGGGAGGAAAGCAGCTTTTTCACCTGCTGCAAAAGGGGATTTTTCCGGGAGGTGATTCTCTGTTCCGTCACAGCTTCTGCACCCTGCTGAGGGCGTAACTGTCCCCCAGAACCACCATCACGTCCCCCTCCTGAATCTGGTAATCCGCGGCGGGGGAAACGTTGGTCTTGTCCCCGTTCTCCACGGCGATGATGTTCACGCCCAGCTTCGCCCGGACGTTCAGTTCATTGATGCACTTGCCGATCCAGCTCTTGGGGGCGGGAACCTCCAGAATTCCGTAGTCCTGGGAAAGCTCGATGTAATCCAGCACATTGTGGGAATACATGCTTCTTGCCAGCCGCTGGGCGTGCTCCTGCTCCGGAATGACCACCCGGTCAGCCCCCAGCTTTTCCAGCACCAGGCGGTGGGTCTCGTCGTGGGCTTTGCACACGATGTAGGGTGCGCCCAGCTCCTTTAAGTTCATGGTGATCAGCACGGAGGCCGCAAGATCGTCGCCGATGGCAATGACCGCGCAGTCAAAATTCCGCACGCCCAGCGCCCGCAGGACTTCCTTGTCCCGGGCGTCGCCCACCACCGCGTGGGTGACGTCGTTGGCAAGCTGCTGCACAAGGTCGTTGTGCACGTCCATGGCCAGCACCTCCGCCCCCAGCGTGCACAGCTGCCGCGCCAGAGAGCCGCCGAAACGGCCGAGACCGATGACAATGTAAGACTTCATATTCTTCTCCTTATCCGATCAGCAAATTGGTTTCCGCATAGCGGAACCGCTCCTCCGCCCGGTCTCCCGCCAGGAAGCCCAGGCTGATGGTCAGCACGCCGACCCGTCCGAAATACATATAAATAATGATCAGAATCTGCGCCGGGATACTTAAGGAAGCCGTACCGCCCGCGCTTAATCCCACGGTCGCCAACGCCGAAACCGCCTCATACACGGCGTCCGTAAAGCTCATGGGCGATGTGGCGCTGATGAAGATGCCGCCGAAAACGGCCAGTGCCAGCACGATAAAGGCAATGATCATGGCGTTCTGCGTCTGCTCGTCGGGGATCGTCCGCTTAAAGGCGCAGACCGTGCTTTTCCCTCTGGCTCTCGCCCAGATGGTCAGCGCCAGCACCAGAAACGTCACGGTCTTGATGCCGCCGGCGGTGGAGCCGGAGGAGCCGCCGATGGACATCAGCACGCAGGAAAAGGCCTTGCCGCTTTCCGTAAGCTTTGCCTGATCAATCGCCGCAAACCCCGCGGTGCGCAGTGTCGCGGACTGGAAAAAGCCGTTGAGCAGCTTTTCGCCCACAGTCATGCCGCCCAGCGTCTCCGGGTTGTTCCATTCCAGCAGACAGGTTCCCGCCCAGCCGACGGCAAGCAGCGCCGCGGTCATCAGCAAAACCATTCTGGCATAGACGCTGAACTTGCCAAAAGAGCGCTTCTGAACGATGTTTTCCCAAACCAGAAAGCCCAGGCCGCCGATGATGATCAGTGCCGACAGCGTCAGAAGCACAACGGGGTCTGTGTTAAATTCTATCAGGCTCTTCCCGGGAGCGATAGCGCCGAAAATGTCAAAGCCCGCATTGCAGAACGCGGAAACAGAGTGGAAAACGCCCCAGCGCAGCGCTCTTGTAAACCCATACTCCGGCCAGAACCGAAGGGTCAGAATGATCGCCCCCACGGCCTCCACGGAAAAGCTTCCGGTGAGCACCAGCTTTTGCAGCCGCACCACGCCCATGATGTCGCTTACGCTCAGGGACTGGGCGATCATCAGCCGCTGCTGGAGGCCGATCCTCCTGCGCAGCAGAAAAACCAGCAGTGTCGCCACGGACATGAAGCCCAATCCGCCAATTTGAATCAGGCACAGAATCACGACCTGCCCGAAGCCGCTCCACTGGCTCCAGGTATCGTACAGCACCAGTCCCGTCACGCAGGTGGCGGAGGTGGCCGTAAACAGCGCCGGGCGCAGCCCGCAGGACACCCCGTCCCGGGACGCGGCGGGCAGCGTCAGCAGCAGCGCCCCCAGGAGAATGATTGCGGCAAACATCAGTGCAACCATCTGCGTGGTAGCAATGTGCCTGGGTCGGTGCTTCATCCAGAAGACCACCAGCTTTCCCCGCAGAGACATATTTGCGCTCCTTTCCGGCAGGCACACCCCGCCATCATACGTTTTCTCTATTATAGCAACTTTACATTCTTTTGCAAGTCTCAATTCATCCCAGCCGCCGCAAAATAGGCAATTTACATTTTCTCCCGGGTGTGCTATACTGGTCAAAAACTTGGAAAGGGGCAGATTTTATGAGTTATACAGAAAGCTGGTCGGGAAAGATCAACCGCAAGCTTCTAAAGAAGCTGCACATCATCGATGTCGCCGCCGGGCGGGAGAAGGCCGATCTGGTTCTGAAGAACGCCACCTACGTCAACGTATTTTCCGGGGAGCTGGACACCTGCGACATTGCCGTAGCGGAGGGTCTGATCGTGGGTCTTGGCAGCTACGAGGGCCGCGAGGAAGCGGACATGACCGGAAAAATCGTCTGCCCCGGCTTCATTGACGCCCACATCCACCTGGAGTCCAGTCTGGTGTCCCCTGCGGAATTTGCCCGGGCCGTCATCCCCCACGGCACCACCGCCGTCATCACCGATCCCCACGAAATCACCAATGTCATGGGAACCGACGGCATCGACTACATGCTCTGCGCCACGGAAGGGCTGCCCCTGGACACGCACTTCATGATTCCCTCCTGCGTCCCGGCGTCGGCGCTGGATGAAAGCGGCGCGAATCTGGACTATCGGGACATCGACAGCTTCTTTGACCACCCCCGGGTTCTGGGTCTTGCGGAAATGATGAATTTCCCCGGCATTATCTCCGCCGATTCCTCCACCGTCGCCAAGATCATCGCGTCTCAGGCGCATCACAAGAAGATTGACGGTCACGCCCCCGGCCTTTCCGGCACCGACCTGAACGCCTACATCGCCGCCGGCGTCTACTCCGACCATGAGTGCGCGGACATCGACGACGCCATGAAAAAATTGAAACTGGGTCAGTTCATCATGATCCGGGAGGGCACCGCCGCCCGGAACCTGGAAGCCCTGATGCCCCTGATCAAGTCCCAGAAATATTTCAGCCGCTGCATGTTCTGCACCGACGACAAGCACCCCAGCGATCTGCTGGAAAAGGGTCACATCGACTATATTTGCCGGGAAGCCGTGGCCATGGGCGCCGACCCCATCATGACCGTGCAGGTAGCCTGTCTTCACGCCGCCCGGTACTTCCTGCTGAATAACCGGGGCGCCATTGCCCCCGGATATCTGGCGGACTTTGCCATTGTGGAGGATCTGAAGGATTTCCACGTGGTGACGGTGTACAAGCGGGGCAAGCGGGTCTACCATGACGGCATCGTAGAGGACTTCCCCCTGCCCGAGATCCCGGAACACCTGAACAAGCGCGCCCACGACACCTTCCACCTGCCGGTGCTTTCTCCCGCGGACTTTGCCAACACCCGTCTGCGGGGCGTCATCGGCATGGTGCCGGGGCAGATCATCACCCAGGACGCGGGCTACGCCGCCGGTGTGGACGTATCCAAGGACATTCTGAAAATGGCCGTTGTAGAGCGGCATAAAAATACCCGCCACATCGGCATCGGCTACCTCAAGGGCTACGGTCTGAAATCCGGCGCGGTGGCCACCTCCGTCGCCCACGACAGCCATAACATCATCTGCGTCGGCACAAATGACGAGGACATGGCCTTCGCCGTCAACCGCATCGCCCGGAACCGAGGCGGCATCGTGGTCGTGGAGAACGGTCAGGTGCTGGCCGAGCTTCCTCTGGAAATCGCCGGCATCATCAGCGGCAAGCCCCTGCGGGAGGTCAACACCCTTCTGGAGGACGCCAAGAAAGCCGCCCACGCTCTGGGCGTCGGCACGGACATTGACCCCTTCATGACGCTCTCCTTCATGAGCCTGCCCGTCATCCCCACCCTGCGCCTGACCACCCGGGGCGTGGTGGATGTGAACACCCAGCAATACGTATGAGCGGCATGGACATCTCCTTTGTCGCCGGCAAAGAAAAGTTCAACTACCGGGTCTGCGCCGTCATCCTTTCGGAGGGCAAACTGCTTGCCATGCACGACGAGCGCTCCCCCTATTATTACCTCCCCGGCGGGAGGGTGCAGATGGGGGAAACGGCAGAAGCCGCCGTGGTGCGGGAGGTTCGGGAGGAGCTGGAAATCACCTCAGAGATCGTCCGTCCACTATGGCTGAATCAGGCATTTTTCACGGAGGATGTGGACGGCCTGCACTACCACGAGCTGTGCCTGTACTTCCTGATGGACGTTTCCCATACAGATTTGCTGTCCAAAGGCGAGAAGTTCACCCTGTTGGAGCGGCACCACACCCATGAATTTGAGTGGCTGCCCTTTGACCGGCTGGAACAGGAATATTTCTATCCCCTGTTCCTGAAAAAGGAAATTTTCCACCTGCCGGAAACCTTTACACTCCGAACGGAACTGGAATAGACACAAAACGCCCTGTCCGCTTTTCAGCGGACAGGGCATTTGTTTTTGGGGAATTATTTCATCACCAGTTCGCCGTTTTCGGCGTCCACGGTGACGGTCTGACCCGGGGTAACGTCGCCCAGGAGCAGACGCTTGCTGAGCATGGTCTCCACCGTATGCTGGACATACCGGCGCAGGGGACGGGCGCCGTACTGCGGGTCATAGGCCGCGTCCACAATGGCAGCCTTGGCTTCCGGCGTCAGCTCGCAGCGAATCTGCTGGTCTGCCAGACGGTCGTTGAGCTTGGCAATTTGCAGGTCGATGATCTTGGTCACGTTCTCCTTGGTCAGGGGTTTGTAGAACACGATCTCGTCCAGACGGTTGAGGAACTCCGGCCGGAAGGTGCGGCGCAGCAGTGCGCGAACCTGTTCCCTGGCGCTTTCCTCGATGGTGCCGTCGGCGTTGATGCCGTTCAGGATATACTCAGAGCCGAGGTTGGAGGTCAGAATCAGAATGGTATTCTTGAAGTCCACCGTTCTGCCCTGAGAATCGGTGATCCGGCCGTCGTCCAGCACCTGCAAAAGCACGTTGAACACGTCGGGGTGCGCCTTTTCCACCTCGTCGAACAGGACGACGGAGTAGGGTTTCCGGCGTACCGCTTCGGTCAGCTGGCCGCCTTCTTCATAACCTACGTATCCGGGAGGCGCGCCGATGAGACGGGACACGGAGTATTTCTCCATGTATTCGGACATATCGATACGCACCATGTTGTTCTCGTCGTCAAACAGCGCCTGTGCCAGTGCCTTGGCAAGCTCGGTCTTGCCCACGCCCGTGGGGCCCAGGAACAGGAACGATCCGATGGGACGGTTGGGGTCCTGAATGCCCGCGCGGCTGCGCTGAATGGCTTCCGTGACGGCCTGAACCGCTTCGTCCTGGCCGACCACCCGCTTGTGGAGGGTCTCGTCCAGGGTCAGCAGCTTCTCCCGCTCTCCCTGCACCAGCCGGGAAACGGGAATGCCCGTCCAGCGCTCCACGATCTTGGCAATTTCCTCGTCGGTGACTCTATCCCGGAGGATATTGCTGTCCTTGGCGGACTGGGCGCGGCGCTCTTCCTCTTCCAGCTGCTTCTTGGCTTCCGGCAGACGGCCATATTTCAGCTCCGCCGCCTTTTCCAGGTCATAGCTCTGTTCGGCGGCTTCGATCTGACGGTTCAAGTCCTCGATCTTCTCCCGCAGCTGCTGCACCCGGCCGATGGCGTTCTTCTCGTTCTCCCACTGCGCCTTCATGGCGTTGAAGGAATCCCGTTCCTCCGCCAGCTCCTTTTGCAGCTCGGCAAGACGCGCCTTGGACAGCTCATCCTCCTCCTTTTTCAGAGCAGCCTCTTCGATCTCCATCTGGATGATCTTCCGGGACACCGCGTCCAGCTCCGTGGGCATGGAGTCCATCTCCGTGCGAATCTGGGCGCAGGCTTCATCGATCAGATCGATGGCCTTGTCGGGCAGGAACCGGTCTGTGATATACCGGTGGGACAGGGTCGCGGCGGCGATGATGGCGGAGTCCGCAATCTTCACGCCGTGGAACACCTCATAGCGCTCCTTCAAGCCACGGAGAATGGCGATGGTGTCCTCCACCGTAGGCTCATCCACCTGCACCGGCTGGAACCGGCGTTCCAGCGCGGCGTCCTTTTCAATATATTGGCGGTACTCGTCCAGCGTCGTCGCGCCGATGCAGTGCAGCTCGCCCCGAGCCAGCATGGGCTTCAGGAGGTTGCCCGCGTCCATACTGCCCTCGGTTTTTCCTGCGCCCACAATGGTGTGCAGCTCATCGATGAACAGGATGATCTTGCCCTCGGACTTCTTCACCTCGTTCAGCACGGCTTTCAGCCGTTCCTCAAATTCGCCCCGGTACTTGGCGCCCGCGATCAACGCGCCCATATCCAGAGAGAAAATGGTCTTGTCCTGCAGCTGCTTGGGGACATCCTTCTTCACGATTCGCTGGGCAAGTCCCTCGGCGATGGCGGTTTTACCCACGCCGGGTTCGCCGATGAGCACAGGGTTATTCTTCGTCTTCCGGGACAGGATCCGGATGACGTTCCGGATTTCCTCATCCCGGCCGATCACCGGGTCCATTTTCTGCTCTCTTGCCCGCTTGACCAGATCGGTGCCGTACTTTTCCAGCGCGTCGTAGGTTCCCTCCGGGTTGTCGGTGGTGACACGCTGATTGCCCCGGACTTCCTGCAAGGCTTTCAGAACACGTTCCCTCGTAATCTGATAGGTCTTGAACAGCTCCTTCACGCCGCCCCGGGCAGCTTCCAGCAGCCCCAGGAACAGATGCTCCACGGACACATATTCATCCTTCATGGTCTGCGCCTGCTGCTCCGCCGCATTGAACGCGGCCTGCACGTCGGCGCTGACATAAAAGCTGTCCATTGCCTGACTTGTCCGCACGCCGGGAATCTTCCGCAGCTCGGCTTCCGCCGCTGCTTCCAGACTTTCCACCGTAACGTCCATCTTTTTCAGCAGCTGGGGAATCAAGCCGCCCTCCTGCCGCAACAGTGCCAGAAGCAGATGCACCTGCTCCATCTGCTGATGAGAATTCTGCACCGCCAGCTGCTGCGCGCTCTGGACGGCTTCAATCGATTTCTGGGTATAGTTGTTGAAGTTCATCTACTTTACCTTCCTTTCGCTTTAGCACTCTATCGATGTGAGTGCTAATTCATTTGTCTTTACTATACCCCAAATTGAAAAAATGTCAAGGGTTGCAGCCCACAAGCTACAAAAAATTCACATTTGGCATTTTGCACAAAACCGCTGCCCTTATTTTTACGCACTTAATACTTATTTAATATTTGTTCACTTATTTTTTTAATAGCCCCCGGATATAATGAAAGCGTACTCAATGATAATTTTCTTTTTCATTTTCTTACCTCTCTTTTTCTCTGAAAAATCCCCGACTTGGTCTGGTCAACCAAAGTCGGGGATTTTTCATGTCTAGTTTGGGGGTCTATGAACCTGCTTTATCCGTAAGATCGATTCTCAATTCCGGGTCGTTCCATTTCAGCTCTCCGTCCTCACTCCAAACGGAATACAGCTGCTTTCCCTTCAGCGCGTCCAGCGTCCGGGTGTCAAGCTCGTCGGCGATGAACACCGGCGCTGTCTGCATCAGAATCTCCCCGCAGCCAAGGCTTCCGGAGTAGGAAACCAGGTTGGGACAGGCGCTCTTGCTCAGGCCGTCGGCGGTGTCCAGGAACGTCGTGACGATTTTCACGGAGGCAAAGGCGTAATAATGCCATTTGTCCTGCTCGCCCATGGGGTAATCCCGCAGGAACACGATGCTTAAGGGGGCAGTGTACCGCATTTTTGCAGGTAAATTCACATTGCTCCCCTGCCGGTCAAACAGGTTAAACGCATACTCGTTTCCCCGCCGGTCAAGGTTTCGGGTGAAGCCGTCGTAACTGCTGAGGTAGCCGCTGGTAAAGCCCTCCGCTTCCAGCGTATCCGCCAGATAGTCCGCGATAAAGGCGTTTTTCATCCAGCCAAAATCCAGCAGCGTCTCGATTTCGTTTTCCTCCACGAATTTCAGATATTCCGGCGAAGCCGTCAGCCGCACCCGGTTATCCCCCAGGGTTTCCAGATTCACCATGTCCGGATTTCCGGCAAAGGCGGCAATTTCGGCAAGATGTTCCGCCAGCTCCGGGTCCCCCGCAGGGTCATACCGCGCGGCTTCCGCATCACTCTCCGCCGAAAACACCCGGTCGTATTCGGCATAGGCCGGGGCGAGATAGGCATAGCGGCAATCATATTGGGTCAGAACCGTCAGCGCCTTATAAAGCGCCGGGTCAACGGTCACGATCTCATTCACATGCCCGTTGAGATACCCCACGTTCGCCAGTCCGTCCTCCCGGACATCGGGGCTGAACATCCGGTAGGCGTTCACCGCCGTCTGGGAATACAGGCTCGTCAGCTGCTTGTTCACCGCCGAAGCCGAAGCCCCCGCGTCCGAAAAATCGTACATCAGCACGAACTCCCCGGCGCAGTTGGCGCCGTTGGCGTTGATCTCCACCTCCTGCCAGCCTGGCTCCGTGTTCAGCAGAGAAACCAGCCCTATGATGATTGCCACCGCGCCGATGGCAAGAAAGGCCGCCGCCAAGGCGATTCGCAGCCCCTTTTGTTCCTCGGATACTTCGATTTTTCGGATGGGCGGCAAGCCGGGGCGGCTGTCCTTACCGTTTTTCTTCATGGTGATTCCCACTCCTTGGAAAGAATGCGCGGAGCAGCACAACGCCGCTCCGCGTTAACATTTGACTATAGCAATGCAAAAACCAGCATCAAAGCAAAGAACAGGATGATCACGGCCAGCGTGATCAGGCCGGCAATCGCGCCTTTTTTACATGCCTTGTAGTTGCGGATGTGATGGAAATGGCGGAATACGCCTGCGGCGATCAGGCCGAGAATGGGCAGGAAGAAGGACAGAATGGAATACCACTTGCTGCCGGTGTCGTGCAGCGGGGTCTCCAGGAAGGCATCGCTGCCGTTTTCATCCACCTTTTGCTCGGTCTGCTCCGGTCTGGGGGCGTCGGGATCCAGAATGGTGATGGACTTAACCTCCTCGCCCTTGGCGCGGATGGCCTTATACTCCTCGATCTCCTTCTTGTTGCCGTAGACAAAGTGGTTATTGCCGATATCCACCAGCTCGGGCTTGTCCTCGCTGTAGTCGTGGACGGAAGGATCGTAGGTAAAGAGAACCTTGTTCTTTTCCAGAATGGGGTCGGGAATGGGGATGGCGGAAATCAAGCTGCGGGTATAGGGATGGAGGGGAAAATCAAACAGCTCCTCCGCCTCCGCGATCTCCACGATGTCGCCCTTGTAAATAACGCCGATCCGGTCGGAAATGAATCGCACGATGGACAGGTCGTGGGCGATGAACAGATAGGTGATGTCCCGCTCCTTCTGGAACTTTTTCAGCAGGTTCAGCACCTGGGCGCGGATGGAAACGTCCAGCGCGGAAATGGGCTCGTCGGCGACGACCAGCTCCGGCTCCATGACCATGGCTCTGGCAAGGCCGATACGCTGCCGCTGGCCGCCGGAGAACTCGTGGGGATACCGGGTCAGATGCTCCGGCAGCAGTCCCACTTCGCTGATGATGTTTTCCACCTTGCGAACCCGGTCTTCCTCGTTCTCAAACAGATGGAAGTTATACAGACCTTCGGACACGATGTAGTC
>OGXR01001575.1_pt1 | contig 16417 bp, 7 predicted proteins | sample 1576331 | NCBI WGS metagenome assembly OGXR01 (sample SAMEA3541473, study PRJEB24748) | human gut metagenome | biome: human gut; feature: human-associated habitat; material: faeces | place: China | collected 2012 | reverse complement strand
TAGAATTTGTTGTTGTTCCATCACTTAATTGTCCGTTTTTGTTATATCCTGTTTCATATACTTTTCCATCTGATGTCATTATTGCGGATGTGTTGCCACCAGGTGCAATATATTTTATTTTTGATTCTGTATCTATACTAATTTCTGTATATGTTGATTTGCTTGTTGTGTTACCTATTCCAAGTTGTCCATAATTATTTAGACCTGCTGAATATGCTTTTCCATTGTCTTTTAGGAACATACCGCTATAGCATGTTAATTTAAAGTCATCTATATCTTCGCCTATTGTTGTTTTGCCTATTATATTATCTGTTGTTGTTCCATTTCCTAATACTCCATATGAATTTTTACCCCATGCTATTGCTTTTCCACTTGATGTAACTATTCCTACAGTTTGATATCCTCCTGTTATTTTTATTGCATTTTGTTGTCCTAAATATGTAACTCCTTTTGTACTTGCTGTTTTTCCTAAATATAAAGTCGTGTCTGTGTAACCACAAATATATAATCCTCCGTCTTTGTCTAGATATAATGTGTTTGAATGGTTTGCAATTACATCAACAATATTTTGTAATGGTCCTGTTCCATCTTGATTTTTTATTTTTGTTGCATATAAAATTTTACTGTCCCCTTGTCCTAGTTGTTTACTTTCATTATCTCCCCATGCATATGCTTCTCCATTAGTTGTTAATGCCACAGTATAGTAATTTGATGTTGATATTTTTCTTATATTTGTTAAGTATGTATTTTCATCTATTTTTACTTGTACTGGTTTGTTACTATCTGTTGTTGTTCCATTTCCTAATTGGCCACAATCGTTTTTACCTGTTGCCCATACTGTTCCGTCTTCTTTTAATGTAATTGTGTATTCTGGTCCTACTTCTATTTGTGGTCTTGTTATTGCTCCTTCTTTATTGCTATATACGTTTATTATAGCTTTAGCCGTTGCAGCTGTTTTTGTGTTGTACCCTGTTATTGTTGTATATCCTATTGTTTTTCCTGTAACTATTCCATTGTTGTCTATTGTTGCTACATCTTCATTTGATGATGTCCATGTCCAACTTCCTTTGTTTGATGAATCTTGAATAAATGCATTTATGTTTTCACCTTCTGTTGCTTTTATTTCTAATTTATTGCCTATTTTTATGTATTCATTTCTTACATTTAATTTTACCTCATCTGCTCCTACGTTTGTTAAGTATATTGCATTTAATGTTGTTCCATTTCCTAGTTGTCCATATGTATTTCCTCCTACTGTCCATATTGATCCATCTTTTCTTATTAATGCAAAAAGTGTATGTTTTACATTTGTTGCATCTCCTATTTTTTCTGGTATTACTAATGCATCTGTTACTTCTGTATTGTCATTATTTAATAATAATTTAAATTTGTTAGAATTTGTTGTTGTTCCATCACTTAATTGTCCGTTTTTGTTATATCCTGTTTCATATACTTTTCCATCTGATGTCATTATTGCGGATGTGTTGCCACCAGGTGCAATATATTTTATTTTTGATTCTGTATCTATACTAATTTCTGTATATGTTGATTTGCTTGTTGTGTTACCTATTCCAAGTTGTCCATAATTATTTAGACCTGCTGAATATGCTTTTCCATTGTCTTTTAGGAACATACCGCTATAGCATGTTAATTTAAAGTCATCTATATCTTCGCCTATTGTTGTTTTGCCTATTATATTATCTGTTGTTGTTCCATTTCCTAATACTCCATATGAATTTTTACCCCATGCTATTGCTTTTCCACTTGATGTAACTATTCCTACAGTTTGATATCCTCCTGTTATTTTTATTGCATTTTGTTGTCCTAAATATGTAACTCCTTTTGTACTTGCTGTTTTTCCTAAATATAAAGTCGTGTCTGTGTAACCACAAATATATAATCCTCCGTCTTTGTCTAGATATAATGTGTTTGAATGGTTTGCAATTACATCAACAATATTTTGTAATGGTCCTGTTCCATCTTGATTTTTTATTTTTGTTGCATATAAAATTTTACTGTCCCCTTGTCCTAGTTGTTTACTTTCATTATCTCCCCATGCATATGCTTCTCCATTAGTTGTTAATGCCACAGTATAGTAATTTGATGTTGATATTTTTCTTATATTTGTTAAGTATGTATTTTCATCTATTTTTACTTGTACTGGTTTGTTACTATCTGTTGTTGTTCCATTTCCTAATTGTCCATAATGGTTTCTTCCTGTTGCCCATACTGTTCCATCTTCTTTTAATATAATTGTACTATCTAATGCAACTTCAACTTGCGGTTTTGTTATTGCTCCTTCTTTGTTGTTGTATACATTGATTATTACTTTTCCTTTTAAGTTTTCTTTTGAATTATGTGCTGTTATTGTTGTATACCCTATTCCTGTTCCTGTAACTACACCATTGCTGTTTACTGTCGCTACATCTTTGTTTGATGATGTCCATGTCCAATCACTTTGATTTGTTTTTTCTGGAATGAATACATTGAATTTTTCTATTTCTTGTATATCAATATCTAGTGTATCTCCTATTTTTATGTATTCATTTCTTGCATTTAATTGAACATTTTCTTCTCCCATTTTTATTAATTTATTTGAATTTGATGTTGTTCCATTTCCTATTTGTCCATATGTGTTTTCACCTGCAATCCAAATTGAGCCATCTTTTCTTAAAATCACATTATTTCTTGAATTTGAGTCTGAATAGCACGTTCCTGGTGCTATTGCTATAGCATCTGTTACTTCTGTTCCATCTTCATATGTCATTACTTTTGGGTATTTTGCACTTGTTGTTGTTTGGTCTCCAATTTGTCCTTTTCCATTATATCCTGTTACATATGTTTTACCATCTGTTCCAATAAATTGAAGGTTTCTTGAGCCCGCTTTTATTGTTTTTGCTTTTAATGCATTTCCGTCTTTATCTTTTATTTGTGTAAATGTTGTTCTATTTGTTGTGTCCCCTAGTCCTAATTGTCCATAATTGTTTAATCCAGATGACCAAATTGTTCCATCTTCTTTTAAAATATATCCACTATATCCATTAAATTTAATTTCATTTATTTCGTTTGATAAGCACGTTTCTGTAGAACTAGTTGTTGTTATTGGCGCATATCCAATTTCTCCGTATTTATTATATCCCCATGTCCATGTTTCACCATTTGCTTTTATTGCTCCAATTACGCCATATCCTACATTTGCACATATAAAATTAGAAATTTTGCTTAATTTAACAGGTGTATATGATGTTTCATTTTCTAAAAGTTCATAATCTTGTCCATTTCCCCATGCATATAGGTCTCCGTTTTTATCAACTACAATTGCTGTTGTGTGTCCAATAGATATATCTATGATATTTTCTAAATATCCATTTCCACCTACGCCTTTAACTTTTGTTGCATATTTTCTTGTTGTTGTATCTCCTAATCCTAAAACACCATAGTCATTATATCCCCATGTATATACTTCTCCATCACTTGTTAAAGCCATTGCTTGTGCACGCATTGCTGTTATTTTTACTACATTTGTTAAATATGTACTTGCATTTATTTTTATTTGTACTGGTGTAGTTCTGTTTGTTGTATCTCCTTGTGCACATGTTCCTATATCATTTCTGCCTACTGACCAAACTGTTCCATCTTCTTTTAAGATTAATGTAAAGCCTTCTCCTTCTTCTATTTGTGGTGTTGTTATTGCTCCTTCTTTGTTTCTGTATACGTTTACTATTGCTTTTGCTTTATACCCTGTTTTTTGATTATAGGCTGTTATTGTTGCATGTCCAAGTCCTTTTCCTACTACATTCCCTTTACTATCAACTGTTGCTATATCCTCATTTGATGAAGTCCATGTCCAATCACTTTGGTTTATATTTTCTCCTGTTGGATCAATTACTTCAGTTTTTAAAGTTTCACCAATTTTTATAAATGTGTTTCTGTAGTTTAATTTATAATTTTTTATAAAAAATAAATTATGACTATTATTCCAAGAGTATTCCCCATAATATACTCCTGCTGAATTTTCTGTAAAGTTTTCGTTTGTTTTACTATTGTTTATTAAATCTGCTAATTCTGTTTCTTTTGTTCCAAAGCTGTCTACTATAACGTTTGTTTCTGTTCCATCTGTTGCTACATTTGTTGCAATATTTGTAAATGTCGCACTACCTGAATATCTTTTTTCAAAACTTCCTGTATCATGGAAAAATGTACAATTTTTAACTCTTAAACTTCCTCCACCATTGTAATATAAATATGCTGCACTATTTGTCCCACATATTCTGAAAAATACATTTTCTACTCTTCCATCACACCATCTGAATATAGATTTTTGCCAACTATCACCATTTTTAGGATAATATACATATGTCAAATTTCTTACAAGTGTATTTTTATTTGTTATCTGAAATGCTGCTCCATCCCTTTTGGTTGTTTCTGATCCATCATATTCAAGTATTGTTTTTTCATTATCTCCAAATATTTCTAATGCTTTTCCTTGGTCATATATTCCTGGTTCTGTATAACTGCTTAAAGTCATTGGTTTTAATTTATATGTTCCAGCCATAATATAAATTTTTTGTCCACTTGTTGCCTCATTTATTGCTTTTGAAAGTGACGCATATGGTTTTTCTTTTGTTCCATCTCCAGTTTCGTCACTTCCTGTTGTTGAAACGCAAATATTGTAACCAGATTTTATTATATTACTACTTGTTGCAGAGGTTTCTGAGCCTGAAGTACTTGTTGTACTTATACTATTTGCAATGTATTGAAATATGCTATTTTGCTTGTTTATAACTTTGTCTGTTGCTAATATTGCACATATTGCTGTTATTGCACAAAGTAATACTGCTGCTTTGCTTTTTATTTTTTTGCTAAATTTTTTGCTTAACTTCACGGCTCTTCTTCCTCCCTTCTCTAATGATTTTTTATTTTAAAATTTTTGTTTTCTTAAAGTTTTTATAATATATATTTTAATTATTTCTTTTATTTTTTACAACTATAGATATTTATATATTACAATTTTATTATTTATATATTATTAGGGATATAGGGCTTTTGAAATTTTTAGTTACTTTTTTGTCATTTTATTTAAATTTATATTTCATATTTTATTAGTTTTTTATTTTTTGCTTAGGGAATGAATGGAAAAAGAGCAATATTGTTATAAATATTGCTCTAAAAATATTATTTTATATTTCTTCTCCATTGAACTTTTTTGTGTCTATACACACTTTATGTCAATGTTATAGTTCTTAAAATCATTCAACTGCTACACTATTTACTCTTGTTATTTTACCACTGTCTATTTTTATTTCCAATGTGTTTTTCTCTGAAGTAATATAGTAATAATCTTCACCTTTTCTTTGGATTTTTTCAACATCTAGCTCATTTTCTTTTATATTTTTTTCACCCAATTTTTTAAATTGTTTTTTGGCTAATTTTCTTGCTTTTTCTTCTGTTATTTCTTTTTCATCACTTTTTATAATTTCTATTTTTGTGTTTGAATCTTTACTATTTTCTGTAGATGTATTATTCTTATCTGGTTTAAATATTACAAACATTGATACTGAAATAAGTATAATGCATCCAAATATTGCTAAATTGTATGGTCTAATTATCTTTTTTATTATTTTTCTAAATTTTTTATTTACCTTCATTTTTTACGCTCCTCTTTTGTTTTTTTTATTTTATCACTTTTAAAAATAAAAGTAAATACTTTTTTAAGCATGCTTAATAAGCCTTTTTATAGGCTTTTTTAAAAATTGTGACATGTTTAATAAAACTTTTTACAGTTTTTTTAAAATTTTTGTATGCTTAATAAACCTTTTTATGGGGATTTTTAAAATTTATATACATAATTATTTAATATCTTTTATTTATATTAGATTGTCTACAAAATTTCCTTTTCTTCATTTTGCGCGCCTAAAATGAAGATTTAGGAAATTTTGTATGCGCACTGACAATCTATTTTAATATAATTCCATATAGTTTATCATCATAATCTATTTTAATATAATTTCATATGGTTTATCATCATAAACTATTTTTATTTTTATTATTTTTCCTCTGTGTTTTATTTGAATCTCTTTTCCGTCTAGTTTTTCACTTATTGTGTCACTTAAATGTATTTTTACTTTATTTGGATAAGTTTCTCCATCTAAATATTCGTCAATATTTAATTCTGGATGTTTTTTTGTTAGCTTATCTACTCCACCTAATACGAATTCTCCGTCTTCTTCTACATAAATCTTGACATTACGCTTAAATAATAGTAATAGTAGTAAAAGTATTAGTCCTGCTATTCCAATAACTGCTGCTATTTGTTTGTTTCCTTTTACTTTTTCATCTTCTACTCCTAGCGTTGCTGTTTCTTTCTCTTCTGTTGGTTCAGTATTAGGTTTTTGATTGTTTTCTTCGTTGATTGGGGGTTCAACTTTTTCTTCTGTTGGTTGTCCTTCTTTATCTTCTTTTGTATTATTATTAATTATTATTGTTTTATTCTTTGTAACTGTTTTTATTATTTCTGTTTTTGGCTCTTCTTGTTTTATCTCTTCCTGTTTTGGTTCTTCTTTTATTTCTTCTTTTTCTGGTTCTTTAACTTCTTCTTTTTCAGTTACTAATACTGAGAATTTTGTTTTAAATCCTTTATATGTTATTGTAACAACTTGTAATCCAGAATTTTGGGGATTATATCCTGAGATCATGTTGTCTGTTACTGGAATAGTATTTATTCCACTTGATTTAATTATATCTATTGTTGCTCCTGTTATATCTAGTGCCTCACCATTTTTATAATTAATTTTGTTTGGCTCATTATTTAATGATATTGCTTTTATTTTATCTTTTACGCTTACTTGGAATTTTCCTTGTAAACCTTTGTATTCTACTGTAATTGTTTGTGTTCCTTCTTTTGTTTTATCATATCCTGATATCATTGATGCTGTCATGTCGGTCTTTTCATCTACTTTTCCACTTGCTGTTATTATTAATATTGTTCCTCCAGTTAAATCTAAATTTTCTCCATATTCATAATCTGTTTTTTCTGGTTTTTTAACTTCCAATCTTGTTATGTAATCTTTTACATTGACTATGAATTCTTGAGAAAGACCTTCGTATGTTACTGTTAATGTTTGGTTTCCAATCTTTTTAGGATTGTATCCTGTGACCATATCTTTTATTATATTTAGTATTTTTGTTTCATTGCCTTGTTTGAACTCAATTGTTCCTCCTGTTAAATCTAATTGTTCTCCATATTTGTATTCTAATTTATTTGGTAATGTTTTTATTGTCATACTACTTGTTTGGTTAATTACTGTAATTCCAAATGATTTAGTATAGCCTTTATAAGTTACTTTAATTGTTTTTGCACCTTCTGTACTTGTATCAAATCCTTCTATTTGTACTTCGGAATTTGTCATTGCTACTGGGGTTGTAGCTGTTTTACTTGCCATTATTGGTTTTACTTTTCCGCCTGTTAAATCAATTTTTTCACCTATTTTATATACTAGTTTATTTGGTTTTACAATATCAATATCTTCAATATAGTCTTTTACGTCTACTTCATATGAAGTTGTTTTGTCTTTGTATGTAACTGTTATTTTTTGTTTTCCTATTTTATTAGGATTATATCCTGTTACCATACTTGTTGTTATATTTATTGTTTCTTTTGCTCCATTACTTCTTATTGTTTCTATTGTTCCTCCTGCTATATTTAGTGGTTCTCCATATTTATATTCTGCTTTTGGAGTAGTTTTCATTATGATTGATTGTATATTGTTTTCTACTATAACACCAAATTGTTCTTTTTGCCCTTTATACATAACATCTATAGTTTGTGCTCCTTCTTGTTTTGGGTTATATCCACTTATTGTTACTTTACTATCTGTAAGCGCTACTGGGGAAGTAGCTACTCCACTAGCCATAACTTCTTGAATATTTCCTCCTGTTAGGTCTAAATCTTCACCATATTCGTATTTTACTTTCGTTGGTGGTGTTAGTATAATTCCTGTTATATAATCTTTTACATTTACTTTATATTTTAATTCTTGTCCGCCATATTTTATTGTTAACTCTTGTTCTCCTATTTTTGTAGGTTCATATCCTGTTACCATTTCTTCTGTAATTTGTTTTTCTTCTGGTCCACTTGGTCTCACAATTGTTATTATTCCATTACTTAAATCTAATGGTTCTCCATATTTATATTCTGTTTTTGGAGTTGTTTTTATTTCCATAGATATTATTGGATCTTCTACTGATATAGTAAATGTTGTTGTTTTCGTAACTCCATTTTCTGTATAGCTTATTGTTAGTGGTAATTTTGTGTTTTCTTTGCTTGAGTCAAATCCACTTATCATTTCTTTTGTAATATCTATTGTTTCTGTTGTTCCTGTTGCTCTTGTTATTTTTAATCTTCCGCCTGTTGTGTCTAGTGTTTCTTTGACATTATATTTTACTTTTGTTGGTAATGTCTCTATAGCAACTGATTGTATTGTATTTGTTATTGTTATTGGGTAACTTGCTGTTCCTGTTACTCCGTTGTTTGCTGTATATTTTAATGTTAATGTTTTGCTTAATTTATTGTTGTTTTCGTATTCTGAGATTGTTGGGTTCATATTTAATGCCCCACCGTCTTTTTCTGTTATTACTGCTGATGTTATTGACTCTTCTTTTGTTGTTCCATCTGTATATGTTACTGTTATTTTTCCACCTGTTAAATCTATTTGGTCTCCATGATTATATTCTGTTTTTGTTGGTTTCGTTATTGTAACTTTTGATATTTCGTTTTCTAGTTTTACACTTAAGTTTGTTGTAAATGTTTTTCCATTTGTATAACTATTTGTGTCTTGGTCTGTGTATGTTACTGTTGAATTTTGATCTGTTAATGATGTTTTATTATATCCAGTTACCATGCTTTCTGTTAGAGCTACTGGGGATTTTGCTCCTGCTTTTGCATATGTTACTGTATATGAAATATCATTATCATTAATTAACTTTTCTATTTCGTCATTATATGTTCCAGTTATTGCATTTGGGGTAATGCTTATTCCTGTTACATAGTCTTTTACATTTACTTTGTATTTTTCTGTTTTTCCTCCGTATGTTACTGTTAATTCTTGGTCTCCTAATTTTGTTTTGTCATATCCTGTAACCATACTCGTTGTCATTGGTATTGTTGTTGTCCCACTACCTTTTGTTATTTCTATTTTTCCTGTGCTTACATCTAACTCTTCATTGTATTTGTAATTTGTTTTTGGTGTCTGCGCTATTTTTACTGCTGTTACCTGATCTTCTACAGATACATTATATGTTGTCGTTTTTGTTATTCCATTTTCTGTATAACTTACTGTTAATGGCAATGCTTTATTTTCTTTGCTTGAATTAAATCCTGTTACCATATTACCTGTAATTGCTTTTATTTCTGGGTTTCCAACCGCTCTTGATATTTTTATTTCGCCATTTGTAACATCCAATGAATCATTTACATTATATTTTGTCTTTGTTGGTATTGTATGCATTGTTATTGATTTTATATCATTAATTATTGTTATTGGATAATTTACAGTTTTTGTTGCTTCATCTTCTGTATATGATATTTTTAATGTTTTTGAATCTTTGTTATCAACAAAGATTGTTACATCTGGACTCATGTTTACAGCACTTCCATCATTTTCTGTAATCATATCAGCTGTCATTGTTACATTTCTTGTTGTTCCATCAGCATATGTTACCAATATTTTTCCACCTGTTAAATCTAGTTTTGAACCATAATTATACTGCATTTTACTTGGTGGAGTTATTTCTATTGATTGTGCTTCATTATCTACATTTACTGTAAATGTTTTTGTAATTGTATCTGTTAGAGTGTTTCCATCTGACAATGTGTATTTAGCATTATATTTAACTGTTATTGTTTGTGTTCCTAGTTTTGTTGCACTATATCCACTAACCATGTCTGTTGTTAGACTTGTATTTGTCATATTTCCTGATTTCCATGTAAAGTTTAGTTTTCCTCCTTTTAAGTCTAGTGCTTCTCCATATTTGTATGATGTTTTGCTAGGTTTTACTAATGTTGAATTTGAAATATAATTATATGCCTCTACATCTATTGTATTACTTGCTGTTGCTGTTCCTAGTTTAACTGTTAAGTGTTGTTTACTTCCTGTAGTTGATGGATTATATGTAGATACTGTAACACTTCCATCTGGAAGATTGATGTTTGCTTTTCCTCCACTTCCTAGCGTAACTTGTACAACCGCTCCTGTTAAATCTAAGTTTTCTCCTTGTTTATATACTGTTTTTGTTGGTTGCTTTGTTAGCGCTATACTTGATATTGTATCATTTACCGCTACAGATTGTGTTGTTGTTTTTCCTTCATATGTGAATGTTATTTTTTGAATTCCTCTAATTGGAACTGTTCCTTCTGCAGATGTTTTTGTAAAGTTTGCCGAATTAACATTTGCTGTTGTTTCACTTTTTGTTACTCCACTACTTGAAGGTGTTAAATTTACTGTTGCTCCACTTTTTTTAGTTGCCTTTAACGCTAGACCAGTAAAATCAAATGTTTCGCCATGATTATATTCTACTTTATTCATTGGCGTTGTTACTGCTAAAGATTTAACTGGGTCTGTTACGTTTAGTTTTAGCGTTGTTGTTTTTTCTTTGTAACTTATTGTTATTGTTTGATTATTTACATCAGCTTTTCCTGTTGATGGTTTTGTGATTTTTACATTTGAGTCTGTCATACTAATATCTTCTATTGAATTATCATCATATGTTACCTTTAGTACTCCTCCTGCTAAATTTATTGTGTCACCGTGTTCATATGTTGTTTTGCTTGGATTTGTTTTTACTGATATTGAACTTACTGTTTTTTCTCTTTCTGCAAATCCTTCTGTTGCTAAATATTTTGTATTTGTTATATATGTTGGAGTCGTTCCATCTACATCTTGTGCAATTCTTTGTTTATATCCTGTTTGTGAAGATGCTGTTGGCTTTAGTGAAATCATATCTGATGTTATTTCCTTACTTCCATCTAACTTCCATTGTGACGAGTCTAATAAATAGAAATATACTTTAAATATGCTTAACTCTGAGCCAAAACTAGCACTTGAATCCCCATCATCTTTTGCACACCACCAATCTGTGGTTGTACCTAACATTCTTATACTTCCGTCACTTACAGTTTTTGTTTGGAATGTAAAACAGTCAGAGTTTGTCTCTGTTATTCTTGCTACTGATGTGTTTGCTGCTCCTGTATCTTTTCTTGCTGTTCCAAACTTGCTAGTATCATATCTTAAAGACATATCAAATGATCCTATATATGTATCTGCAATTGCTGCATATTCTACATAAAAGACATAGTTTCCACTTGTACTTTTTGTAATATTAGATACTCTTAATACATTGTATTTATCTTGTCCATCTTGCTTATATGCTGCAAAATTAAAACATGGTAAAAATACATTAAATAGTAACATTACAACTAAAATAGTGGATAATATTTTGGTAATTTTTATTTTTTCCATTTTTTCCTCCTCTACTCTTTATAATCTATTATTTTTATTGTTTGGTCTGTATTTGTTACAGCATATTGTAAAGATTCTAGTCCTATTGAGCCATATTGTACTATATCGTATTTAGATTCGTATCCATCTTCGCCCTCGCTTATATCCATATGATCAACAAGCTCTTGTATGTCCTCTAGACCTATTACTCCGATCTCTGTTCATGTCGCCAGCTGTAAGTACTTTATTTTCTAAGTCTATAACATTGTTTTCTGTAACCTCTATGTTTTTTATTACACAATCTAAAAATCCTTTTTTATCTATTTGTAAATCATATGTCCCTGGAATTACATATATTTTATAACTTCCATCCACATTGCTTTGTTCATATTGGTCTTTTTCTATCTGGTCTAAATCATTATATGTTTTTGGATTTTCATATATTTCCCCAAATATGTCTTTTAGCTCATCCCAGTTAAATTTTCCAGTTTTGTATACGTTTAAGTCTGTTGTTTTATCTATATCAGGATTTTCGTTTTCTTCCACTGTATCATACTTTATGTTTCCCTTTATTATTCCATATGGTCTATGTATAGTTACTCTATATGTTTCTTGCGTTTTTCCATCTTCTGCAGTAACTATTACTTCCATCAAAGTATCTGGTTCTCCTAATTTATTTAATGTAACAGGCATCTTTATTTTGTCTAATAATTCTTTTTCTTCATATATAATTTGACCATCAGTTTCATATGTTAATTTTCCATTTTCATCTCTTTTTGGTACTTTCAATTTCATACTACTTTTTTCGTCCGATAGTTCTGCTTCTATATTCATTTCGTTTATATATTCATTTAATTCTAATGTATATTCTTTATTTTGCTTATCAAACATGGGTATTAATTCATATTCCTTATACGTGGATTTTATTGGCTCTTCTGCATTTCTTGTTCCACTACTTAATATCATATTATTCAGTAGTGCATCACTTGACGCAGTTTTGTTTGTGAATATGAATGTACTTTGTTCCTCATAGCTATCTTGTATATTTACATTTATTTTTATTCCTGTTGTTGGGCTTGTTGTGCTGTCTTCTATTAGTCTAAAGTTACTTATATCTAGTGTATCTGTTTTCATATTAAAACTCATTTTTCCTAATAATACACTCTTCCCTGAACTTATTAATGTCATATTCTTTATATTTTCACTATCTTCTACTGGTGGAGCAAATGATATTATCATTCTTATTCCAGTTATGTTTCCCGCTGAATAAGGAATAGTAATTAAATCCAATTTCCCTTCAAATTCGCTTTCGAAAGCAAAATATTCATTTTCATCATCTGTTTCGACATTTGTTATCAAATTAGATGGCACATAATTTGAACTGTCATATGCAAGCCTTGCATCGAAACCTTTAAAATCTATGTCATTGGCCCACAATTCAAATATTAATTGCTTTCCGTTGTCTTGTGCTTCTTTAACTTCAACTGCTCTCATCTCTAAACACTGACTGTCATTTGGTTTCAGAGTAGTGGCTTGGGATATATTTGTATTTATAATAATCAATGTCAAAAATACTATTACCGCAATTAAAACTTTTACAAATTGTGTATTTATTTTTTTTATATTTTTAAATTTCAATTCACTACTCCCCTTTCTCAAATTCTTTGCTTATACTTTCATTATATTTTATATACTTTTATTGTCAATTAATGTTTTTTTATGTATTTTTATATATTTCACTTGTTTTACTTAGGGAACTTTAAACTTTGATTGTTTTTATTCTATATATTAAATTTTTTTGATATTTTTATTACATTTTTTATTCATATTCTCTCTTTTCTTATCTTCCCTAGCGTTTATTAATGTAAAAAAAAATCTATAATCATTTAAATTATAAAGTACCTTTTTTATTTTTTGTCATATTGTTAATTTATTATTATACATTTATATTATTTAATACTTATACTACTTTCTTACACTCTATCAACATTGTATTAACAAACTTACCTGCATCACAATTTAAAATGAAAGAAACATTTAAGAACTCAATAAAAATACTAAAAAGTGAGGGAAGAGACAATAATTAAATGCCTAAGAAATATTAAAAAAGTTCATAAAAGAAAATATAAAAAGAGTTGAAACATTTTTATTTAATGGATAAAAAGACGGTAATAAGATTACTTACATTTATTTGACACATACCAATATTATATTTTTATCAAGTAATACTTGAAAAAACAATAATCATAATATAAAAATCTAGAAAGGTAACATTACAATGTTTAGTAAAGAGGTGGCTTTGGTGAATGTAATAAACAAATTTTATATAACTATTATAAAAGATACAAAGAACATTATATATGGAAAGAGATAGAAATAATAAATCCTAAATTAATTGTTTTCTGTGTTGGTGAATATAGTGAAAAAATTTACGAAGATTTAAAGAATAATGTTAAATGTAAATATATGATACAAATGCCTCATCCAGCTTGTAGAGTATCTGATGAAAAATATATTGAAGAATTTAAAGAAAAGCTTAATTTACTAATACCTAATAGTTAATTATATTTTCTTTGTCTCTCTATATAAATTAAAAGAAAATATAATACAATGGTTAGACTTATTGAAGAAAAGAATAATAGATAAGTAAAAATGCGTTTGCTATATAATAGCAAGTGCATTTTAATGAGCCAAATTTCGTTTCTAAGACTTTTTATATGGCAGCCTTTTTTAATTAGCAATTATTTGCGATTTTAAAAGTTATGCGTTTAAGAAAGTGCATAATAATTTTGGACTAGTAGAAGCATCCGGCAAAAGATTTATATGTTATGGAGATATAGAAATTTTATCATTCTTTCTTGCAATAATGTTATCACAGCTGTACAAAGATCCCCTGAATTATTAGATAAACTAAAAAGCTCAATAATTATAAAATTACTGAGCTTCGTTTTGGTTGCGGGGGATAGACTCGAACTTACGACCTTCGGGTTATGAGGACTAACCTTTAACTCTCTTTATTTCCATAGAATTTTAAAAAGTGCTATTCTGTAAGGTTTCAGAACAACACTTGTTTTTTATATCTCAATATTTCTATTATTTTTCGTTTGGGTTGTGGTCAAATAAGTGGTCAAAACACAAAAATAAGCATTCTGTATTTCTACAAAATGCTTATTTCAATATGGTTGCGGAGCCAGGACTCGAACCTGGGACCTTCGGGTTATGAGCCCGACGAGCTGCCAACTGCTCCACCCCGCGATGTATTGACTTATTTATTATACATCCTTAATATTGTTTTTGTCAACATCTTTTAGTAATTTAATAAAATTTCTGTCTCCAGATTGGCTTTCTTTTATATTATATGCTAAAATTTTGGATTTATAACTATATATTAAAAAATAAGTAAACAAAATTATAAACATTATTGCTTACTTATTTTTTTAATTTTTAATTATTTTATATAATTAAAAAAAGTTAATATATCTATACACATATTTCATCTTTAATTTCTCCATATTTACCATCGCCAATCCCTTTTACATTTTGTATATCTTCTATAGAATTAAATTTTCCGTTTTTATTCCTATAATCAATTATTTTTTGAGCTGTTGATGGTCCTATTCCTGGTAATGTTTCAAGTTCAGTTTGATTTGCTGTATTTATATTCACTTTATCACCTCCATATCCAGTATCTTTTCCATCTTCTATTAGTACATTATCCCCAAAATCTGAACTTACATACTCCATTTGATTGCTTTCGCTCTTAATTATTTCACCTTTTTTAGGAATATAAATTTTTTGGCCATCTGATAATATGTATGCCAAGTTTATACATGACAAATCAGCATCTTCCAAATTTCCACCTGCATGCTCGACAGCCTCATATAATCTAGCCCCATCCTTTATTTTTACAATTCCGTGGATTATTAACAGCTCCTGTTATATGAACAATAATTATATCATCACCTTCTTTGGTACTCTTCTCTTTTCCTACAATTTCAATATCTCCTTCTTTGCCTGATGTAATGTCTGCAGCATTATTACTTGATTTATAATCAAAATATAAGTAACCAAAAATTGCAATTACAATAACTATAAAACCACCAATAATTACTTTTTTCCTTGTATCTAGTTCCATTTTCTCTTCCTCCTTTTGTTAATATGCATTATTTAATAGTAAAATCAACAAAAATATTTACCATTAATAAAATATAGTTAATAAAGTCTTGAAAACGTAATAAAATTAATATATAGTATTACTAAATAAATTTAAGGAGATTTCTAATGAATTTTAAAAATTTTTTAGTTATAGCTAACATATTAATTCTATTTGCTTTTCCTATCACCTCCTTTGCAAATTCTAGTGAAATATCAACTCTTTCGCCTGCTTGTATTTTAATTGATGCTGATTCTGGAAAAATATTATATGAAAAAAATGCTAGAACAAAATTGTATCCTGCCAGTACTACTAAAATTATGACAGCAATTTTGACAATAGAAAACTGTAATCTTAATGATACTGCAATCGTTAATGAAACAGCAATTACTAAAGAATTAATTCCTGACGGATATTCTAGAGCAAATTTAAAAGCCGGTGAAGTGTTTACAATAGAACAATTATTAAATTGCTTATTAATACCTTCTGCAAATGACGCAGCTAATGTACTTGCAGAACACATTAGTGGTTCTATTGATGAATTTTGTAGTTTAATGAATAAAAAAGCCATAGATATTGGTTGTGAAAATACCCATTTCGTAAATCCAAATGGTGTTCATAATGAGAATCATTATTCAACAGCATACGATTTATCATTAATTGCTAAATATGCAATGAGAAATAATACTTTCAGAGAATTTGTATGTAAAACCTCATGTTCTATAGGAGCAGCATACAGTCCTAACAACGGACATGAGTATGAGGAACT
>OGXR01001572.1_pt1 | contig 16440 bp, 10 predicted proteins | sample 1576331 | NCBI WGS metagenome assembly OGXR01 (sample SAMEA3541473, study PRJEB24748) | human gut metagenome | biome: human gut; feature: human-associated habitat; material: faeces | place: China | collected 2012 | reverse complement strand
GGAATCCGTACCTTTACGGTTTATTATTTCATCAAAATTATAGTTCATACTGCATAATATTGTTAGGTTATGTGTATAATAAACAGTTAGCAAAGATAGTTGTTTTCGTGGTATTACCGAAAGGCAGCCTCTAATTTTGTATGCTCTATCAAAACATAGAGGGCCGGAGCAATACAGCATCCGACCCTCATATTCATACCCTGAAAAAAAACTAAGAACCTATTTGTCTTTATTATTCATTCCAACGATGCACTATAAATCCACGCTTACCATCTTCTGTTTTTAAAGAGATGAAATAGATATGCGGATGGCTCGTCGGACCTGTACCGATACGTTTTTCCAAAATAAACTCGGTCAGTTTAACGGCAGAGGCTGCTTTGTCTGTATACGAAGTCTTAGTGTCATTGATAGTCGTTTCAAACTTCGGATTACGGTTGGCAGCATTCACACAATTTAAATTGTTTGCCCAACCACCGTTAAAGTAGACATAATATGTATCTTTCACTTCACCGTTTTGTTGATACCAGTACATATCTTTTGGCGTCGCATAAGATCCGGTACTGGAAACTCCGGCCGTGTTAATATCGGCACGATAACCATCCCAATAAATACGTGGCGTCGGGTCGTCAAGATTGAGCGGTACCCATAAATCTATGGAACGGCTTTCCTTTTCCTGGTCGGTCACAGTAATAGTTGTACCACCGTCACCTACCACAGTAACAGTTACTGTAGTGCCGGAGATTGCCACAGTAGCTACCCCTTCATTCAGAGATTTAACGGTATAACCGCCATTACCGGAAGTAATATTGAAAGAAATCTGTTGAGGCGTACCCTCGTACACATATTCTCCCTCAAGAGTCCCCTCTTTATCAAACAGAACAGGACGAATCGGATTCGTCACCCGCACTTTAAGAGTAGCTGACTTGTTTCGGGAATCTGTCACAGTAATCGTTGCCTGATCGACATTTGCTTTACCGCCAAGTATCAGTTTATATCCTCCTGTTACGTCGGGGTCTTCCACAATTTCAGCACTGATGGCTTCAGGAGCAGAATTGGTTACTGTATAACCGCCATTACCGGTCAGGATTTTCATTTCACGAAGAATAACGCCGTCATTATCCAGACGCAATACTTCCACTCCCTCCGGGAGCGATTCGAGTGTCAGTTCCTGAAGTTTACGTACTTCAACCGTCATGAGAGCACGATTGTAGCTAACTTTTAACTATCGTCCGAAAGTCGAACGATTGGGCTACCTAGTTCACCGCCTGTCAACAGTATCTCGTTGCCGACCACCTCGGCAGTCACCACATCCTCATTATCACTCTCTACACGATAATTCACACCGTCCAAACCAATACCGATATGCAGGACTTCTCCCTCAACGAGCACCGGATTGTGCGTAGTAAGCGGAACATTGACATAAGGGTAATACACATCTTTGTCATTTTCACATCCCGTCATCAAGCAGAGAAGAGCTAGAAAAGGGATAAAGGATAAATATTTTATTTGTTTCATTGATTCAAGATTTTTAAAGCCCGATTAAATCTCCCCAAGGGAATATCCGGACAAACTGTTAGTTTTATCAAGTTCTGCAATATCCCGTCTTATTAAAACAGAAAGAAGCATAATTGCCATCCCATTAATAATTAGGATTCTGATACATTCCGTCTTTATTCGTCGAGATCTGTATCTCACTCAACGGAACGGGGAACAAATAATTCTTATCACTGTCAAAGCTGGTTTTCGTCGTACTAAAACCATTGCGGTTTTCCAGGAAGTGCTCAAGCATACCGGTACGTGCGAGGTCATACCAACGCCAGCGTTCGAAGCAAAGCTCACGGGCGCGCTCCAACAAAACATCTTCGAGTGTATACGTATCGTAATTCCCAAATCCGGGGGTATCGTCTTCAGTGACAGCAACTCCCTGATTTAATCCGCGGGCACGTTGCACGATGCGATTCATTGCTTCCACACCCTCGTCGGACGGTGAACCATTGTTCAGCATCAAATCGGCTTCAGCGTACATCAGCAGTACATCGGCAAAACGCAGTACGAGGATATTGTTCGGACAGTTAGAGTACACAAAGTTGGTATGTTCATCTTTCCAGGTAGCTCCCCAACGATATTTGGTGACACCACTGTTCGTTACAGACTTCGCATTGTCTCCGGGTTGCGGTTTACCGCTTAGCTCCGTCATGGGTTTCTGTGCTATCGGGCTATTATTGGTCTTATCAAAGTCAATCACATAATCGGCCAGATTCCGCTCCCGACGCTTGTCGTAACCATTGGCATCATAATAGTTCCAGAATGAGGGAACATATTTAAGGTTGCATTGTCCGGCAATGGCATTTGTACGCCAACCGCCATAAAGTTTCTGTCCGTCGGTATTGATTGCACGGGCACCGTATTCTTTCGGCCATTGTGAACCATAAGGATTCTGTGCGCTGAACTGTATTTCCCAAATCGTCTCTTTATTGATATTCTTATTTTCAATTTTAAAGACATCTCCGTAGACCGGTTCCAGATCACGTCCGCTGTTGGTGATTACATCTTGCAGCAGTGCCAATGCATCACCGTAAAGTTTTTCATCCGTTTGTTCTATCTGCTCGTAACCGGCTACACGATCAGCGGCACGTGCCGAAGCCATCGTTATATATACTTTTGCCAGCAATGTTTTGGCAGCCCAGTAATTCGCCCAACCGCCATCTATCTCTTTAGGCAGAACATCTTCGCCCAAACAGAACAATAAATCATCTTCAATGAGTTGATAAACTTCTGCTACCGGTGTACGTCCCATGTCGTAAGTCAGCTCCGTCACATGATCGGTCATCAAAGGCACGGCTCCGAAAGTCTGCACCAGGTTGAAATATCCCCATGCACGTAAAAAGCGTACATTAGCCACATAGCGGTTGATAAGTTTAGCGTCTCCTTCGATTCCCTGTGCTTTGTAGATAACAGTGTTGCAGGCGGTAATCAACCGGTAGTAGCGAAACCAGAATTGCTTGATACAGCCATCGGTAGGCGTATATGTGTAGCGGTCGATAAAACCACGCAGGTTCGTTTCATTGGGATACATACACTCGTCCGTACCCACCATACCGACAAATAACGGGGTATTGGTGCCGACGTTATACATATAGCGCAACGTAGAAAACGCACCGACTGCTCCTACTTTCAGAGATTCGACAGTCTTATAGAAAGTTCCTTCATCGAATTCAGACTCCGGCTTCTCTTCCAGGAAATTGGTACAAGACGAAACGGAAGTTCCGAGTAGGAACGTAGTAGCCAATAATAGTATGATATATTTTTTCATGGAATTCAATATTCAGGGTGTTAAACAAATCAGAAAATAAAATTGAAACCGACAGAATAAGAACGATTGCGCGGATAAGCACTGTAGTCGAGACTCGGCATCAAGTCGCCTGTCTGTCCCTGACGAGTGTTTACTTCCGGGTCAAATCCCGTATATTTGGTAAATACGCAAAGGTTCTTGACCGAAGCAAACAGTTTGATGTTCTGCATACCGACTTTCTTGGCTACTTTCTTTCCAAGTGCATAGGCCAGCGTGATGTCTCCAATACGGAGGAACGAACCGTCTTCAAGCATCTTGGACGTACAGTAGTTGAGTGCCACCCCACCCGGCATACGATATTTGGCTTCGTTGTTACCAGCAAAGAATACGTTACCATCTGCATCATAAAGTGTCGGCGACCAAGACTTGGTATTCATTTCAGCAATCTGATTATGACCGTCACGTCCACTTGTCAATGAATGGAGGTTGGCGTTGAAAACAGTTGCTCCATAACTGAACTGCATAGCTACGCTCAATGACAGGTTCTTATAAGAAACTGTGTTCGTCAAACCGCCTGTGAAATCCGGTTCGCCACTTCCCAGTAATACGAGGTCGGCAGAAGTGATTTTTCCGTCACCGTTCTGGTCGCGGAAGCGATAATCTCCCGGACGTATGCTGGCAATCTTCTGACCGAGCACTTCGGTAAGCCCTTGCTCGTTGATTTCGTGCTGTGAAGCATACACACCGTCAATCTTATAGCCATACCATTGTCCGAGGCTCTTGTTCTTGCGGATCATGACAAAGTTTCCTGAACCGGGAATAACCCCCGGGTCGAATCCCATTTCATCACCAGGGCCGATATCAAGCACTTTCGAACGGTTAAAGCCGATGTTAGCATTCAAGGTCCAGTTCCATTTCTTAGTCAGAATAGGGGTAGCATCCAAGGTAATCTCAATACCCTGATTGCGGACTGCTCCGATATTGGCCCATCCCTTTTCATATCCTGTAGCCAATGCTGCATTCTTTTCAATCAGCAGGTCGGTGGTCTTTTTGCGATAAACATCCACCGTCATTGCCAGGCGGTTTTTAAAGAAAGACATATCTAGTCCAAGATTGACCATATCCGTTGTTTCCCAACGTAATGACGGGTTTGCCGGCCTGTCAATGCTGGCACCGTAAGAAAGATCAGAACCGTACATCGGATAGAATGAAGAAGCGATTGTTGAAAGGCTCCGATAAGAAGGAATGGCTGTGTTACCACTGCGACCATAACCGAAACGCAACTTAAGGTTATAGAAGACTCCCAAGTCTTTCACAAACGACTCTTCGTTAATACGCCATGCCAGACCAACTGACGGGAATCCCGCCCATTTATTACCGGCACCGAAACGTGAAGAACCGTCGGCACGATAGCTGGCTGTCAGCAGATAACGTTCCTTATAATTGTATTCGGCACGTGCCAGGAACGATACCATATTCCACTCAACGATTGAAGAAGTAGGGATCTGTGGAGTAACACCCATTCCCAGTCCATTTACCCCCAGGTTGAGTGAAGGGAAATTCTGTGTTTCAGTGCGCACCGTATTATTGTTGTAGGTTTCAAGCGTGCTACCAGCCAATACTTTAAGGCGATGTCCACCTTTCCACGAATTGGTATAAGTCAGGAATGCTTCTCCGGAGAGTTTTTTAATTCCGGCATTAGTGACAATAGCACGTCCGTTTGCTTTAAATCCCTGTTCGGTGTTGGCGGGATAAAATACATCTGTTTTCTGGTGATTGTCTTCATACGTACCTGCTATATTCAGAGAAAGCTCGGTTAGTATCTTCCATTCCAGTTGCATACGTGCTGTCAGATTGTCTTTATAACGATTGTTGGTAATATCGCGCACTTGTATGTATGGGTTAGAAACAACCTGCCCCTCTTCACTGCCTGTACCTTCAGTAATACCGGATGAGGTAGCAGAATTCAAAGGCGACTGGCGTAACAATTTCACCATCAAACCATCGGAACTGCCGGTTGCTAAACCGGAATTTTTAGTTCTTGAGCCTGATATATTGGCAGTCATAGTCACATTAGTACTCAATTTCTGAACAAGGTTAATTCTTCCTGTGAAACGTTCGAAACCGGAGTTTACCACTACCCCTTCCTGATTAAGATAACCACCGGATACCGAATAACGCGTGTTCTTATTACCACCCGAAACGTTGATACGATATTCCTGATACAGGGCATCGCGGAACATCAGGTCCTGCCATTGAGTATTCGTACTACCCGGAGCACCAAACGACTCCCAGTCTGCATAAGTTGAACTTTCGGGAAGTACCCAATAGTTACCGTCACCGTTCGGATTGTCACGATAGACAATACCATCGCTCATGGTCGACGGATCAGTTCCGTAGGGGTAGTATTTCCATCCGGTTTTATAACGCATCAACGCATATTCCGAAGAATTAAGCATATCAAATTGGCGTACTGCCTGCTGCATACCTAAATTAGCATACAGCTCCACCCGTGTTTTTCCATCATTGGTTCCCTGGCGTGTGGTAATCATGATGACACCGTTTGCACCACGCGAACCATAGATAGCTGTTGCCGAAGCATCCTTCAATACGTCTACCCGTTCCACATCAGCCATATTCAAAGAAGACAATCCCAAGTCGGTAGGAATTCCGTCAATGACAATCAGCGGGTTACTGTTGTTGATCGTACCCAAACCGCGAATTTTAATAGTGACATTATCACCCGGCTTACCGGCATCGATTATCTGCACGCCGGATACTTTTCCCTGCATTGCCTGACCGATATTAGCTACCGGAGAGTCTTTGATGTCCTTCACTCCGACAGAAGATACGGCACCAGTCAAATCGCTCTTTTTCATTGTTCCGTAACCTACCACTACTACTTCGTCCAATACTTCCGTATCTTCCTGCAAGGTTACTTTCAACGAGTTTTTCCCGTTCACCGGAACTGTCTGCGTTTTATAGCCGACAAAAGAGATAGTCAGCGTGCTGTTAGCCGGAACGCTTAATGAGAAATTACCGTCTACATCGGTTATCGTACCATTCGTTGTACGTCCTTCCACCACACTGGCACCGATCACCGGTTCACCCGTGGCATCTACTACATGTCCTTTTATTGAAATCTGTTGTGCGAATGCACTAAGAGATAGGAACAAGCCCCACATTATTAATAAGAGGCGGCGTTCAAAGCCTTTCGACTTCATACTCTGTTTCATGTACATTAATTTAAAGTTAATATTAGGGTTACTTTTGTTTTCGTTCTCTGTGTCATTGCTGAATGACCGTGAAACAAAAGTATCCACATTTCATACTGCTTCTTAAAGCAGATAGCAAAAATATAGTGATTTATACAGTATCTCACAGCATAAACCACTAAATATAAGAACGTTATAAAATAGAAGTCAGACTAAAAAAGTAGTGATTTTCTTATTCTTCCACCTTCCCTATTTGCATTACTTTAGTCTCAAATTCATCTCTTTCTCCCAAAGCTTTGTTACGGACACGGGTCCGGTAATTATAAATGGTAGTCACGGAATAACGGAGGAATTGCGCTATCTTGGTACTGTCCGTAATCCCCAGCCGGATAAGGGCAAATATACGGAGTTCGGTGTTCAACAGTTCTCCCGGTTTGGGTTGCATGGGTTCGGTAAGCAGCGCATTAAATTCTTCCACAAAATTGGGGAAGAGTTGCAGGAAAGTCATGTCGAAATTTGCATAAAACTCTTTCAGTTCTTCGTCAAGGAATTGAGAAGATTTAATGGCTTTATATAGTTCTTCCACTCTTCCGGCAGCGGCAATTTTATTTAGGGAACGACGGTATAAATCCATCTTGTCGAGATAAGTGGAGCATTGGTCCATATATCGGCCGATATATTCCTCCTTGATATAGTTGGCTTCCGAAAGCGTATGGTTCATCTCTTTCAGTTGCGAATTGGAGTCGTGAAGTTCTTCGTTCAGTTCTTGCAACAACGTATTAGTATCAACCACTTCGCGACGTGCGGCAGCAACCTTTTTCATCTGCTTGTAAACGAAGAAAATGGCAACCAACAAAAATACGGAAAGCAAACTGATACAAATCAATGATACTTTCATCTCCTGTTGCTGCCGTTTGGTTTTCAATTGGTAAGCCTGGTCAATGATAGGAAAGACTTGCGAGATTTCTAACGTACGAAGGCGGGCATTACAAAGAGTGGCATCCTCTAAAGAGCATTTCAGGTAATTGTAGGCACGGTCAATATCCCCTTCATCGTAGACAAGGGAAGCGAGTTTGCGCAAAGATACATATTCCTTTACTGCCGATTTCAGGTCGGCAATGGCCGAAAGGGCCAGGTAATGCTTTTGTCCTTGTTTGTCGCCTTTCAACCGATAACCCTCGGAGAGAGTATAAGTAAGCATTGCTTTTGAATGGTCATCCAAAGAAGGTTTGTTGTAATATTCCATCAGCATACGGATGGCTTCATCGTATTGAGCATGTACGATGCACTTATCCGCCATCACCAATACGTGTCCCAAAGAGTCGGAAGCGTTGACCTGCAGAAGAGAGTCACGATACAGATCCGTCATTCGATAATACTCTTTCTTGACTTTCTCCGTAACGGCATAATCTCCCATCAATCCGTAAATAGTGCGATACAAATGATAATAATAACCATAGAGATAATCGGGCAGCGTTTTCTTATCAATCTGCCCCAATAGTTCCAACGCTTCTTTATACATTCCGGTAGTTCCCATCACTTCCGCCATATTCATGGCAGCATCATCCAGATAATCTAGTTTATCCATGCGATGCGCCAGTTCCTCTTTCCGTTGAGCATAGACAAAAGACGAATCCAGATTATAAGCCCGGTATTCATCGAAAAGACGTCCGCAAAAACCATATCGTTGTTCATCGGAAGTAGCCTCCGCCAACAATTTCTTCAGGTCAGCGATACGCGCCTCCTTTTCCGCTCCATAAGTCTGACGGTTTTTAATGATACCATCAATCTCACGAAGTAACGCATCGGTACTCTTATTATCTTTTGCATAAAGCAGACCGGAAAGGACAATTGTCACAAAAATCAGAATCACTTTTTTCATAGTGCCGTATGTATTATAGTTGCAAAGATAAAAGTCTTTCAGAAACTTCCGGCTTTCAGGAGAAAATTACTGCAGACGGAATGAACAATCTTGTATTAAAACAGGAAGCATTACAAATTTATTATGAACATAATTATTATATTTATAATAATGTTATCGTTGGAACAACCATCAATATACAGATAAATTCAAAAGTATGTATTCACAGCAAATTCAAACTGTTCTATAAATATTTTCTTAAATGGATATATATTATTTTGTTCATAGAAAACTAACATAGCTTTCTTATAGTCGATAGAATCAACTGAACGAAATGATAAAGGACAATAACCGTTGGCTATAAGTATTGCATTACTTGTTATACGGGCAGTACGTTTATTACCATCAGCAAATGGCTGAATGTAAGATAACAGAACTAAAGCTAGGAAAGCTTTATCAAAGATACTCTGCTTATTATTAATTAATTGACAAGTGTCTTCCATAGCTTCTCTTATTTGATATTCATTATCAAGTGGACGATAATTCGTACCCGTAATACCAACACGCCGAGAACGAATATGACGCTCAACTCCCAGTTCTTTAATAAGGATACTATGAATGTCTTCAATCTTTCTTATTGATAAATACTGAAGATAATCAGGATTATCTAAAATAAAATCAAGAGCTTCCTTGTGATTTAGTAGCATAATGGCTTCTTCTTTAGTTTTACCTTTTGCTTCTTCTTTTTCCAGCAAAAGTCTTTCCGTTTCAAGAAGATTATATGTGTTCCCTTCAATTTGAGAAGACTTCCAACTAAGATCCACACCTAACCTTTCCATTTCTTTCCGGTACTCTCCGTCTGTCATTTCTAATACATTTCTTCTAAACGTTTCTTGAAGAGCCGTTAAATGTTTCCGTTCGTCCATCGTGAAAGGGTCAACATTAGGCAATATATCAGGAATAAGGCTGAAATTGAAAGCTTGTTGAATTTCACGCTCATCAACTTCTTTCCGAAAGTATGATTCTAAGTCGAAATAACTTGTAACAAACGTTTGTGGTGTTAGTTTATAACATGTGGCAGGTCCTTGCCCTATGACTTCAATACTTCCAGCGGAAATCATGGCAGCTAATAAACGCTTGAATGTGGCGACACTTACTTTAGTATTCACTCCCTCCATTAATTCTGACCTAGAAGATAGAGGATGAAAACGAAGATATTGTTGAATTTCTTCTTCCATTGCTATTTAGTTGATTATATCGGCTCAAAAATACATAATATTATTAATATATCGGCTCAAAATGAGCCAATAATTACAGTGTATAGGACTCTTTTGAGCCGATATGAAAATCTTCAGCTACCTGTTAGTAGTCTCATATTGTTTCTGAAATGATAGTTAATGAGCCCTATAGTGACATCGCTATGGGGCTCATACATTAACTTGATATTGCAGATATTCACTTGCCTTTCAACTTTATAGCAAAAAACTCACAAAGTAGAATATGAATCTGATTAATAAGCCCTCAACCCATAATCGAATCTCATCTTCTTGCTATCTTTCACTTCAATTTTCAACAGATTACTTCCTTTCCGCAAGTAACGGCTGTAATCGCTGATATTATATTGATTATATTGCCTGGTCTGCTTTGCCTCCTGCGCAAAGACTTCCACTCCATTCAGCCATACTTTTGCTTCTCCGGCAACATTCAGCCATAGAGACAGATGATTGAAATCCTTATCCACCTTAAAAGTAGCTTCTGATACTACCGTAGAACGAGGGGGACAGTCGAAAGGCAAAGAAGTCATTTTCAGCTCCTGACCGTTCATACCGACAAGGCGGGTATTCTTGCTTCCGTTCTGACTGTCTGCAATCAAAGTAACCGCTTTCACGGGAGTGATTTCATACAAACGGTTGTGCATCAGGTGCAACAAGCCTTCCGGTATTTTAGTTACTTTCCGGTCGTAAGTAATCAGGCCGTTCACTTCTCCTTCCACATCAGTGGTTTGTGTATAAACAGCCGCACTCAACCCTTGGGCAATCAGCGTTTCCAAATCATATAACAGGCGACCGTAGCTATCAATCAATGCCATTGCTCCGTCTATATTCTTGTACCCCCAGTTTCTCATATTCGGATTCCAGATATGCTCTTTGATCGCCCAGCCATAGCCGCCGAATTCTCCCAGTACGGAAATGCGGTTGCCGTTGTTCTCTGGCAGAATCATGGAAGTGACAGGATAATTATGTACGTCGTACATGTCGCCTACGCCTCTGTCCGTCCAGCCGGTGACTCCGTTTATCAGGCGTGTATCGTCGTATTTTATCACTTTATTTACGATTTCCACCGTGTTATGCTGTCCCCATCCTTCATTGAAAACCACCCAGGTAGTGATACAGGGATAGAAACGGAGACGGTCGATCATCTCGAACATTTCTTTTTGCCATTGGCGGGTGTGTTCTTCGGGGGCGTTCCAATCAGTAGTAGCCAACGGATTGACGTGTTCCTCCTTCTTCCTTGACGTAGCAAAACCGGAAACCATGTCTTGCCACATCATCAATCCCAGGGAATCAGCGTAATAATAATATTGCTCCGGTTCTACTTTGATATGTTTACGGATCATATTGAATCCCATCTTCTTCAACTGCACCATGTCCCACAACATCGCTTCCTCGGAAGGAGGAGTCAACAATCCGTCGGGCCACCAGCCTTGATCCAGCGGACCGTATTGGAAGATGGGTTGGTTATTCAGGCAAATACGGTTGTATCCACATTCATCTTTACGGGCATCTACTTTTCTCAAGGCAAAGTAACTCTTTACCCGGTCTAAAACACGTCCTCCATTGGATAAGACAATATTCAAATGATACAGTTTCGGAGATTCGGGAGACCATAAGACAGCGTTCGGAACGTCTATCTCCATCGCATTAGTCAACTTCTGTTCCACCGTCTTGATTACTTTGCCATCATCCAACACTTCTATTTTCACTTCTTCATTGCCTTTGGCTCCGATTATATCGAAAGCCAGCTTCACGGATTTTCTCTCAATATCAGTGGAAGGAAGTACCTGACGAATATAGGTTTTATTCACCGCTTCCAGCCACACAGTTTGCCAAATGCCCGATACAGGCGTGTACCAGATACCTTCCTGATTAAGTTGTTGTTTCCCTCGGGAAATAGATTCCGTGTCCGTCGGGTCGGTGACGGCTACTTCAATGCTTTGGGGGCCACTCTTCTTCAAGTATTTAGTAATATCGAACGAGAACGGGTTGTTTCCTCCTTTATGCGTACCGACCAACCGGTTATTCACCCATACTTGACATTCATAATCCACTGCTCCGAAATGCAGGACAGTAGACTTATTCTTCCAGGAAGGATCTAAAGTGAACTCACGTTGATACCATAATTTATCCGTAGGAAGAAATGTTTTCTGCACTCCGGACAGTGACGATTCAATCGCAAACGGGACGAGAATCTCTCCCTCAAAGGAAACATTCTTCCGGGACGTGTTCTGATCCGTTACGGCATACTTCCACAATCCATTCAGATTGATCCATTCGGCCCGTTGCAACTGCGGTCTGGGATAACTTTGCCACACATTTTCCGGCGTCACCTGTTCAGCCCATACTGTTTTGATTTTATCACCTTTAGGCTCCCATGCATGGGCAAACACCTGCGACATGGCTCCTAAAGCCAGAGTTAGTAAGATTCTCTTATCCATAAGCATTAGCGGGTTTTATATTCTTTAAAATCTTTCCGTCGATTCTTATTGTAGGTATTCCACATTTTCTGGAAATACAGTACATCACTCTTGTCCGCCCATTCGAAATAGGCTGTTTCCAATTCTTTTGCCATTTCAGGATATTTACCGATCAGGTTGTGCTGTTCGGTACGGTCTTCCTTGATGTTGTACAATTCCCATTCATCTCCTTTGAAGTTGGCGGAAACCAGCTTCCAATCGCCTTTACGCACCATGCGGTTGCCTTCATGTTCCGCATAGATGTATCTTTCGGGCATCTTCTTTCCTTTCACAATCGGAAGGATAGACTGACCTGCCGTAGGCAGAATCGCTCTTCCCTGATATTCTTTCGGATAAGTGGCTCCTGCCAGTTCCACACAAGTAGACATGATATCGGAAAATTGTGCAGGCTGATGATTCAGTCCGCCTTTGTTCTTCACATGATTACCCCAGGAAATAATACACGGCGTGGAAATACCTCCTTCATGTGCATAATGTTTATAGAGCGTGAACGGCGTGCAGCAGACATTTGCCCAGCCTGTACCGTAATGATGATAGGTTCCGGGCAAACCCATCTGGTCGAGTTCTTCTCCGGTATGGGTATGGTATTCGACTCCGGTCTGTTTGTCGAAACCGAATTCGTGCCATTCGGCACAAGCTCCGTTATCGGACATAAACATGATAAACGTATTGTCCAACTCACCGTTTTTCTTCAATTCATCCACTACCCGGCCGATGTTCGCGTCCATCACATCTACCATAGCGGCAAAAATGGACATACGGCGTGCGAGGTCGGTCTGCTGATCTTTCGTCAATGAATCCCATGCCGGTAGCGGATGCGTTTCATCTTCAAACAGACTTTCGGGAACTACACCACGTGGACTAAGTGCCGGTTTGCCTTGCATGAGTTTCAGGTCAACAATCCGTTTCCAGCGAGCGTCACGAATCTTGTCCCATCCCTGCATATAGAGAGACATATATTTATCGGTCACTTCTTTCGGCGCGTGCAAAGGGAAATGGGGAGCGTTATAGGCCAGATACAGGAACAACGGTTTCTTCTCCTGATGTGCCTGGTCGATGAAGTCAATCGCATAATCCGTTATCACATTGGTAGCGTAGAAAGTTCCTTCCTCATAGTGTCTGGGCGTACGGTCTTTCGGCAAACGGGTATATACTGCCGGATTCCAGAAAGAGTTGAATCCGCCCAACAAACCGTAATACTCCTGGAAACCACGAAGAATAGGATTCGACTTATTCCCCAAATGCCACTTTCCTGACATAGCCGTAAAATATCCGGCATCTTTCAGGACTTCTGCAATCGTGACGTTGTCCGAATTGGAACGGAAACCGGAATATCCTTTCGGCCAGGCAGGATGACTGCCGTCCATGTGTCCCAATCCCGTCTGATGCGGATAAAGTCCCGTCAACAGGTTGGCACGCGACGGGCAACTACGGGCACTGTTGTACATCTGCGTCATACGGACGCCATTCTTTGCCAGCTTATCCAACACCGGTGTATGAATCTCACCACCGAAACAGCCGAGATCGGAGAAGCCCAAATCGTCTGCCAGTATGATAATAATATTCGGTTTGTCCTGCGCATACGTCATCGGAACCAGAGCCAGGCTGCCTGCTATCAATAAAGAAGTTTTCATTTGGTATTATAATTAAAGTTGGGTTTGAATTTACCATTCTCATAGATCATCGGAATTAATCCGGGACGGCACGTCACTTTATACTCCGCCGCCTGTGCCCCACGCGGATTGAAGAACATGGTAGCCCACCAGTTTCCATCCTTATCCTGGAAAAGATTGTTGTGTCCTCCTCCCGTGATGGCATTGTAGCGTTCGCTATAGGGACCATACACATTATCGGCTGTCGAGATGATGCAGTCGTAACTATAACGTGTCTTCGGTGAGGTTACTCCCTTTTTCTCAATATAGGTATCTCCCTCCGACGTACGGTGCGACCATATAGCTTGTACGAGGTGATATTTGTTATCGTATTTGAAGATAAACGCTCCTTCAATATACGGTTCCGGATTATATTTTTTCTCTTTCAATGTTTTCAGTTCCTCGGCAAATCCGCTCATATCCGGTTTCATACGGGCGATATAATGGTTGTGCCCGACAAAGTAGACAGTGCCGTCCGTATCTTCGAACAAACTTCCGTCGATGTTCGGGAAGATGGCTTTGTCTTTATTACCTTCGATATTCTCGTACGGTCCTTCCGGCTTTCCGGTCTTGCTCCGCAAAATGAAAGAACCTCTCCCACCTGCCGACTCATTCATGCAGGCAACGATAAACCAGTTCTTCACACTTTTGATATAATGCATTTCCGGAGCCCATACAGCATGGAAACGGTTGTCCATCGGATCACCGTTTATGGATTTTTTCTGATATTTCTCTCCTGCTTTATATACTTTCGGCTTCTTTTGCCAGGTTCCGTCTTTTTCCATCGACCATATTTGTCCTCTGGCTTCCCAGGACTTCATATCTTTGGAACGCCACAGGTACAAACCGTCGTTCCAGTCCCAGCAATGTCTCTGTCCCGGAAAGTAACGGTCGGGGGTAGAGGTCGTTCCTGTGATATAATAATAACCGTCGGGACCCAGCGTAGCCCAAGTGTCCCTCATCCAATAATCAAATGCCGGCTTTACAGATGTCGGAACACGTAGTTCCGGAGCGTTTGTATCTGCCGTTCCATATAACTGTGCTGATGCTGTAGAGATGGAAATAAATCCTGTAAACAAGATCAATCCTAATCGCAAAATCAATTTCATATATTTCTGTTTTATGTTTACGGATACAAAAATAGGCCGTTGCGGGGCAGACTTCATGGAATCATGTTTTTAATATCCGTAGGTATGTACAATCTTCTTATTTTTTAGTGTTCCGGGTGGAGATAATTAAATGGATTCTGTTTAAAATGGTAACGTCTTTGCGGGAGAGGCAGCGGATCCTGCAAACGTAACTCCCATGCCAGTAAACGGGTCAGAAGTTCTGTTTGAATTTCGCTGTATTTCTTCTCGCCAAACAGATTATGAACTTCCGAAGGATCTTTCTTTAAATTATAGAGTTCTCCGTTGCCATAATGATTCATAACCAGTTTCCAGTCATCCTTTCTTATCATGCGTGAGGTACCGCTTTGCGTCCAGGTGTTCAGTTCGTCGAAGTGGGCTATTTTGCCGGGAGTCAGTGCTCCTTCCTGTTCAAAAGTCAAGGAGGCATCCAGTCCGACATCGGCTCCTCCGAAGCCTTGTTGTACGACCATGCTAGAGAATTCTTCTTTAGGGTAAGCTTTTCCGGTCAGCATCGGCCACAAGCTACGACCCTGAACTCCTGCCGGTATTTCGGCACCGATGGCAGAGCAGAAGGTAGGGAAAAGGTCGGCTATCGATACGTGGCTATCCATAGGGGCAGGCTGGTTCTTAATGTGATATCCTGCCCATACCATCGGGATACGTGCGAGGCTTTCGGAAAGTCCGGCTCCTTTACGGATCAATCCGTATTCCCCCCAGTAGTCACCGTGGTCGGAAAGTACGACAAAGAGGGTGTTTTCATATTGTCCGCTGGCTTTCAATGATTCGATCAGTCTCTTGATCTGATCGTCTATCAACCGGATCATTCCGATATAGTTGGCACGGATTCGAGGCAAGTCTTGTTCCAGGTTCGGGCAGGACGCGTCTTCCAGTTGCGCCAGAATACGGTATTTCTCTCCTTTCTTTGCCAAATCTTTGCGGGAGGTCTTTAAGACAGGGAGCTTATCGGGGGAGAACATGGAGTAATAGGGTTCACATACCTGATAAGGGTTGTGAGGTTCCGGAAAAGAAACCCATACGAAGAAAGGATTTTCTTTCTGCTGCTTAATCCATGCCAGTGCTTCGTTCACGATTTTGGTGGGATGCTGTTCTTCCAGCGAGATGGGAGATGGCTCCAGCCATTGCCCCCTGGCTTGCTGATTCAGGAAACGGGCAGTCTCTTTCTCTGCGGGAGTCGTCTTTTTGTGCTTTCCCCAGTGTCCGTATTCAGACCAGAAATCAAGGTCGGCAGGTTTCAGGTAAGCGTGATTCTTGCCGACCAATGCTGTTTTATATCCGTTTTCTTTCAATACGCCCACTAAGTCCTGTTGATAGGAGATGTCGGGGATATTGTGATTCGTGCGTACGTGAGTGGCGGAAGGAAAACGCCCGGTGAACATGGAACAACGTGCCGGAGAGCTGGCCGGCATCACAGTGTATGCCTTATTGAACCATACATTCTCCTGTGCCAACCGGTCGACAAAGGGGGGTACTTCCAGCAGAAAACCTTCCCTGCCGCACAAATCGGCACGCTGCTGA
>OGXR01001569.1_pt1 | contig 16452 bp, 9 predicted proteins | sample 1576331 | NCBI WGS metagenome assembly OGXR01 (sample SAMEA3541473, study PRJEB24748) | human gut metagenome | biome: human gut; feature: human-associated habitat; material: faeces | place: China | collected 2012 | reverse complement strand
CATAATTCATGCCCCGCTCTTTCGGACGGCCGGGAATTACCGTTTCTCCCGCAGCATTGAGGTACGGGCCGCGCTTCACAGGCAGATTCTTCCTCACCTTCGGCCGGGCATACGGCACCTCGTCGTACAACTCCGGATGTTCGTCGAAAATCTCCGGTTCTTTCATCAGAAATGCCCCGAAATCATCAAGTGTCGTCGGAGATACGGTGTGTACGTCCAGCACGAACCGTCGGTTCGACAGTTTACGATACAACTCATACCGCTTCAACGTCCGCACCAAGACATTGAAATGCTTGACACGCGATTCGGACAATTTATGCGTAGCGAGGTATTCATCCGTCAACGGGAAAAAGCCTATTTTCTTTTCCTCAACGGAAGTCGCCGTCTTTGGCCGCAAAGTGCGCCGGATCAACTTTTCGAGCCACTCGCGCGTAACGGTCGATTTATCGTCTGCCGCCTCGACCGAGGTCTCAATTACATCGACCAATTCTTTCAATTTCGCCCGCTTTGCCAACAGCGCATCGCGCTCCTCCCCCGGTATGTTCGGAATATTGATATCGTTTTTCTTTCCCCAACGTTTCCGATCGACCCAAATGCCGGACGGCACACGTACACGCAATTCGCGGGAAACATAGACACGGAAATTAACTTGCGATTCTCCCGCGCTGTTCTCCCCTTGCGCCAAAACATATGTAACTTTTGCCATACATCCTCATTTTATGCTCTACAAAGATATGATTTAGATTCGAATACAGCAATACTTTCATGTCCGCACCGTGTCCGCATTTTTGCAAAACAGCTAAAAACAGACAAAATACATTTCATAGTATATCATTTTAATATACTATATTTCAACATATTATAAATATATTCAAATTTTAGTTATTTGCATATGTTTTCACAAATTAATTCCTGTCCTGGGCACTGACAATCCCCGTAATCAAACGATTACGGGGATTTTCGTTTTCCGGCGTCCGGCGTTCAGTCGGCAGCGCCGTTTAGGGGCGGAAGGCTGCGGACCTCGGTCCGGCCGCCACGGAGGAGGTAGATCGCCGGTTCCGGCGCCGTGATCGTCCGCCCGCCGAGGCGGTATTCTCCGGCCCGGTGAACCACGGCGCAGCATATTTTCCCGTATTCGACGGCCTGACATCCGGCATCGTTCCGAAGTATCCGCACGGAGGGATTCCGGGCAAACCGTTCGGTCCGTTTCGCGTCGCAGCACGGCAGAAAAGCGTAGGCATAGCCGCCCGTCCGGGCCGGATCATGCCCGAACCAGCACTTGAAAACCGGCCCCCGCTGGGTTCTGTCCCTGTAAAAAGGATCTATCAGGTCCCATTTTCCCTCCTGAATCTCCGTGCTGACTGCAATCGGAGCGCCGTCCAGCGATACGTATCCCCGGCCGTCGTGATGCACCCACGGCAGGCCGCCGGAGGTCTCGGTCGCTCCGCCCCGGGTTACCGGACCCGCAAGGTGCGTCTGATCCAGGGCCGTGGTGATCCGGAAAATCCGGGCGTCGGAACTGCGGATGTCCGCACCCAGCGCCACGACGAGGTCCCCGAAAAAGAATGCCGACTTGAGGGCGTGAAGCCCGTCGCGCTCGATCTCCATCGTCGTACACAGCACATCGCCCGAAGCGAGGCCGCCCACATGCCCGGAACGGTTTTTCCTGGCCTCGACGGAGTTGTCGCACTTCAGGGGCGCGCCGTCGTCGTAAGCCGTCGTCCCGGGAACCATCCGCCAGTCCCAATGGGCGAAGATATTGTCGTACTCCCGCCCGTGCTGCATGAACAGCAACGCCCCGTCGGCCGAGAAGTTGGCCAGAGTGTTCTCCCGGTTCGTAAACTCGAAGCCGATCGTACGGTCGGAGTGCATGCGGATCGACGCATACCATGTGGCGGTACGGTAGATGCCGCAGTCCGAACGGTCGTAATAACGCGGCCCGCGCAATCCGTCCGAGCGGTTCTCCGGCTCCAGTATCCTCTTGGCGAACCGCCTGAAAACCCGGTGTCCCGGTCTTTTCAGCGCCGCGATGTTCTCCACGGCGACGGCTGCCGACGAGGCTTTTCCGGGACCGCTGTCGATAAACACCTGCCGGCCGCAGAAACTCGGGTCCATCACACCCCGCCAGATGCTCCGGCAAATACCCTCCCGCATCAGCTTTTCGATGACGGCGCACTGCGCGTCCGAGAACATATAAGGCGTCCCGTCGAGAACCCGGAGCCAGAACGAGAGGCCCTCGGCATAGGCCAGTCCGTAGTTCCCGAACTGAATCTGGGGTCCGTGCTGGTGAAACGACCAGTCGTCCTGAATGCCCTCGCCGTCGGTGACGACGATCTCCTCGGCGATCTGATCCCGGGCCTCGGCGACGAGCGCCTCGTCGTCCGTCAGCAGCCCGCGCATCAGGTTGTTCCCGGCCAGCCATACCTTGTTCTGCCCGGTGCGGCCGAAGCGCGAACGCTCGATGATCCGCAGCCCCTGCTCCAGTTCCGGACCGGAAAGTTCGCCGCGGATCATCAGCAGAATCGCGGCGAGTTTCTTGGGAACCCCGATCTCCCCGTGCCACCAGTTCAGCGACGACGGTTTCTTCGCATACCAGTAGGCAAGCCCCTTGTGCAGCAGGCCGCCGATACGCCCGTCGCCATGCCACGCCGACGCAGGGTCGGCATAAAGTTTCGCCAGGGCGTACATCCGCGTCAGGTGCAGCGACGGCTGCCACCGCCCCCTCGTCCGGTCGTCGTAGTCGATGTCGGACCAGAATCCGCCCGCATCGAAAAGCCCGAGCAGGCGCCGCACCTCGCCGTCCGGAAGGTGGACCGACGTGTAGAGCTGGAGCAGCAGCACGTCGTTCGCCCTCCCGTAATCGGAATAACGGACGAAACGTTCGGTCGCCTCCCCGTCCGGGGCATAGGACATCACCGACACATCGACAAAGGCTTGCCTCACACGGTCGAGCGGACCGGCCGGGCAGGCGCGGGCCGTCGTCAAAAAAAGCAGGGCGGCCAGAAAGGCCGTACGTAAACCATTCATAACAGTTACCAGAAACTTGTGAAACACCGCCGTTCCGAAGAGAGGGACCCGACGCGGAAAGCGGCATGACAAATATAAGTCTTTTTAAACCAAATATCCCCCGACGACGCCACGGAGAAGCTACTTTGACCGGATTCTACTCCCCTTTGACCGGATCGAATCCTTCGCGGAAGAATACAAAATCTAATTTTGAATGACGGAAAAACCACCCGAAAAAACTACTGTCTGACATGAGAACCCGAACCTATCGCACAGCATTGCTGTCGACCCTCCTTCTCGCGGGATGCACTCCCCGGGAGACAATGCCGGAACTGACCGATCGCGTCTTCGCCGTAGCCGCGGCCCAGTACGAACAGCTCGAAGGCCGGCTGACCGACGAGACGCTTCCGAGATCGGTGGCCTCCGACGGAAAATTCATCCCTTCCAACATCCGCTGGTGGTGCAGCGGATTCTATCCCGGCTCGCTCTGGTATATATATGAGTATACCGGCGACAAGACATTCCGCGAACTGGCCGAAAAAAACACCTTCAAACTCTATCCCCTCAAACAGAAAGGCACGGACCACGACCTGGGATTCCAGATGAATTGCAGTTTCGGCAACGCCTACCGGATCACCGGCGAGCAGAAATACCTCGAACCCATCCACACCTCGGCGCGGGTCCTCGCCGGAAGGTTCTCGCCCGTGACGGGCGTCATCCGCAGCTGGGACTTCGTGCGCAAGGGCCGCGACTGGAAATACCCGGTGATCATCGACAACATGATGAACCTCGAACACCTCTACAACGCGGGCCTGCTCTTCGGGGACGACACCCTGAAGAGCGTCGCGGTGACGCACGCCAACACGACCCTCTGCAACCATTTCCGGCCCGACTTCACGAGCTATCACCTGGTGGACTACGACCCCGCCGACGGCCGCGTCCGCCGGAAGGAGACCGTGCAGGGCTTCAGCGACGAATCCGCCTGGGCGCGGGGACAGGCCTGGGCGCTCTACGGCTACACGATGATGTTCCGCCTGAGCGGCTACGAATGTTACCTCAACCAGGCCGAGAACATCGCCGGCATGCTGTTGGAGCGGCTTCCCGACGACGGCACGGAATTCAAATGGAGCTAGGTGGCCGGGCTTGAGAACTGGGACCAGCTGACGCCTAGACAGAGGGCCGTGTTCTTCTGCTGCGACGGGCTGAAAAGCAACGCGAAACTGGCGTCGCAGAAGACCCAAGCGATCGGCATCTGCGGACAGGACATCTTCGACCGCTACTACCTCGACAACGGCAACGAGGCCCGGATCAAGGCCGCCTACGACAAGCGCGACCCGCGGCTCAAGCAGACGATCGTCACCCCCTACGAACCGGTGGACTGCTTCACGGCGGGACTCAACGGCAACGAGAACATGATCGGCAAGCAGCTCCGCTGGCCGCTCTACCTGCAAGGAACCAGCGGCGGCGACTTCTGGCTCGACAAGCGCACCTCGGCCTACTACTGCTACCGCAAGTACGTGCGTTTCCTCAAGGGCGAACTGATCGACCGGCAGCGCTGCTACACGGACTTCCCGCTCATCCGCTACACCGACGTCATCCTGCAATGGGCCGAGGCGCTGATCGAGCTGAATGAGTTCACCCCGGCGAAGAACCTCATCGACCAGGTGCGCGCCCGCGCCCACATACCGGGCATCACGATCGGCGACCTCGACGCCATGCGCGAGGCCGTACGCTACGAGCGCCGCGTGGAATTTCCGGTCGAGGCGGTGAACTTCTTCGACGAAGTGCGCTGGGGAACCTATAAGGAGACCAAGTCTCCAGGTCTGCGAAGGGGGGGGGTACACACCCCCGAACCGGCCGATAACCCGGAAGGCCGGCAGCCGGAGACGAAACCCCTCCACATCATGGTCGTGGAGGCCACTCCCGACCTGCGAGAGTTTCTGGTCAAGAATTTCGAGGACACCTACGGCGTCCTTTCGGCGAAAAACGGCGCCGAAGCCCTCGCCATCCTCGAAAAACAGGCCTGCGACCTGATCATCAGCGACGCCCTGATGCCCGAAATGGACGGTTTCGACCTGTTGATGAAGGTCCGTAACGACGAAATGCTGTGCCACATCCCGTTCATCCTGCTCTCGGTGGTCGACTCCGTGGACTCGAAGATCAAGGGACTGGAATACGGGGCCGACGTCTATATCGAAAAACCCTTCTCGCTGGGTTACGTCAAGGCGACGGTGGAGAGCCTGCTCGAAAACCGGAAACGGGCCTTCCGCCACTTCGCGTCGCGGCCCGGATTCCAGTACGAGAAAGACGATATGGGCCGCAACGACCGGCAGTGGCTGGACAAGCTGACGGGCATCGTCCGCGAGAACCTCACCTGCGAGACGCTCTCCGTGGACCTGCTCACCGAGAAAATGGCCTTGAGCCGTTCCAGCCTGCAACGGAAGCTGAAAGGGCTGACGGGCGTCTCGCCCAACGAATACATCCAGTTGGTACGGCTGAAAACGGCCGCGCAGCTGCTCCGCAGCGGCGAATACCGGATCAGCGAGGTCTGCTACCAGACCGGATTCAGCAGCATGTCGTGGTTCGCCAAATGTTTCACGAAGCAGTTCGGCATGCGCCCGAAGGATTTCATCCGGCAGAATCAGGACGGGAAATCATCCGGATAAGAGTGCGGGAGCGCTGTTCTTCCAAAAAATGCTCCCGCTCCTGCCGCTATCTGCGGAGAGCCCGGTTTTCAGGGTTTGGTCACGCGCCACTCCGCAGGGGCCTTGAAGCCCTCCTTGCCCTGCCCGTAGGGCAGTTCGGGATGCGCGGGACGGATCGTGTCGTAGCGGATGATGTATCGGCGCAGGCGCTCGGCTTCGGGAAACAGTGACGCCCGCCGTCGGAAAACGCCCGCCGTCGGCGCTAAAATCGCGGCAATCCCGACACGGAAATGCCGTTCGGCGGAAAATTCCCGGCAAAGCCCGGCCACAAAACGCACGGAATAATTAACTTTGCAGACAAGAACCCAAAAAACCGACCCATGAAAAGAAATTTCATCGCATTATGCGCCCTGCTGCTGGCCGCCTGCGGAAGCCAGGAGCCGAAAATCACCCTCTTCAGCAACGAAGCCTTCCAGACGGAAGCGGACGGCAAACCCGTCGGAATCTACACGCTCCGCGCGGGCGACGTGACCATGCAGGTCACCAACTACGGCGCCCGCGTCGTGTCGCTCTGGACTCCCGACCGCGCGGGCGACTACGAAGACATCGTGCTCGGCTACGAGACGATCGACCGTTACATCAACAATGACGGCGAACGCTTCCTCGGCGCGGTCGTGGGACCCTACGCCAACCGCATCGCCAAGGGCAGCTTCACGCTCGACGGCACGGAGTACAACCTGCCGATCAACAACAACGGCCAGACGCTCCACGGCGGAATCGACGGCCTGGACCGCGTGGTCTGGGACGTGGTTTCGGCCTCGGAAGACCAGCTGGTGATGAAGTACCTCCACGCCGACGGACAGGAGGGTTTTCCGGGCAACCTGCAAATCGAGATGACCTACTCGCTCACGCCCGAAAACGAATTCCGGATCGACTACAGCGCCACGACCGACAAGCCGACCGTGGTGAATCTCTCGCACCACCCCTTCTTCAACCTCAAGGGCGAGGGTAACGGCACGATCCTCGACCACGTCATGACCATCAACGCCAGCCACACCACGCCGGTCGACTCGGTGCTGATCCCCACCGGAGAGATCGCCGACGTCACGGGCACGCCCTTCGACTTCCGCCAGCCGCACGCCATCGGCGAGCGCATCGGCGCCGACAACGAGCAGCTGCGCAACGGCGCGGGCTACGACCACAACTGGGTCCTCGACCGCAAGACCGCGGACGGCATCGAGCCGGCGGCCACGGTCTGGGAACCCGCTTCGGGCCGCACGATCGAGGTGCTGACCGACCAGCCCGCCATGCAGTTCTACAGCGGCAACTTCTTCGACGGCAAAGCGAACGGCAAATACGGCAAACCGCTGCGCTACCGCGAATCGCTGGCGCTCGAAACGCAGAAGTATCCCGACAGCCCCAACCACGACAACTTCCCCTCGACCGTACTGCGTCCGGGCGAAGAATACACGCAGGTCTGCATCTACCGCTTCGGGGTGAAATAACGCCCGCCCCGGTGGAAACACACGAACGCCGCCGCAGGGGATCATCCCTTGCTGCGGCGTTTTCCGTCGGACCCGGAACGCCGGATTGTCTGCGGGCATCCGTCAGGCGAAGACGCCCTGCGCCGGAAATCCGCCCTACCGGCAGCTGAACGCGACGCTTCGGGAGGCCCCGTGCTCGTCGATCACCGTCAGGCGGTGACGCCCGGGAGCGGGCCGGACCGAAAGTTTGTGCTCCAGCGAGGTCGCGCCGAGATACCGGTCGTCGAGATGCCAGAACAGCACGGCGTTGCGGTCGCGGTGCACGGCCGTGAAGACGAGGCTCTGCTGCCGGCCTTCGAGCGACTTCGGGGCCACCAGCACGCGCCCCGGCTGCGGATAGATGATCTCGATGGGGTCGTTTCCCGCCCCGCGGCCCGACAGGCCGGGGTGCAGCGGCGGCAGCGGGAGGTAGTCCGGATGCTGTCTCCGGTAGTACCACTCCTGCGCGGGCGGCAGAATGAACATCGGCCTGCGGACGATGCGGGCCGGATCGCAGCAGTCGGTCGTCACGCGGTATTTCAGGTCGGGACTCAAATTGACGATCCGGTGATAGGGGCAGACCTCGCCCGGGGCGGCGGTCCGCGGAATCATCAGCGTATCGCGGTCGGGGCACACCTGCGAGGCCAGAAATCCGCTCTGGCGGCAGACCACGGCGGGTTCCAGATCGCCGTAAGGCTCTGCGAACCACTCGCTCCCGGGCAGCAGGCCAAACACCTCGAACAGGACGGGCGCAGCGTACCCCACGCCCGTCATCAGCGGCCGCCCTTCGCCCGAACAGTTCCCGACCCAGACGCCCACGGCGTAGTCGGGCGTCGCCCCGACGGCCCATGCGTCGCGGTTGCCGTAGCTCGTCCCGGTCTTCCAGCCGATCTTCTTCGACGAGGCGAAATACTGCCACTCGCCCTCCTCCTCGGGGCGCGTGACGCGGCTGATCGCCTCGAACATCAGCCACAGCGCACCCCGCGAGAGGGGAATGTCGCCGGCCGCAACGGTCTCGGCCGACGACGCGTCGTAGTGCGGCCGGCGGATCGTCTCCTGCCCGCCGAGTTTGGCCGCCATCAGCATATAGGCGGCCGTGAGGTCCCACAGCGTGATCTCCGCGCCGCCCAGGATCAGCGACAGCCCGTAATGGTCGGCGCTGCGGTCGATCGTGCGGAAACCCAGCCCCTGCACCAGCGACAGAAAATTCTCCCGGCCGTATTTGTCGAGCATCCGCACCGACGGGACGTTGAGCGAACGCTCGACCACCCGGTTGGCGGGAACCGCGCCGTCGAACGTGCGGTTGTAGTTCTGCGGCGTGAAATCCCTGTAATAGGTCGGCACGTCGGGGAAAAGCATCGTCGGAAGCGCCGTGCCGTCGTCGAGCATCCCGGCGTAGAGGATCGGTTTGAGCACGCTGCCGCTGCTGCGCCGCGCGGGGATGACGTCGACGCCGGTTCCCGCACTCCGGTCCCCGGGGTCGTAGACGTTGCCGGCATAGGCCAGCACCTCCCCGCTCCGCACGTCCATCACCACGACGGCCAGGTTGTTAATCCGGTTGCCCCGGTACTGCGCATTGTAACGCCGCGCCAAGGCGTTCACCCGCCCCTGAAGGTCGGCGTCGAGCGTCGAGCGCAGCGCCCCCGTGCGCATCTTGCCCAGCAGGTGCATCGCCTCCATCGGCATCGGTTCGGGAGCTTCGGGCAGCGGCTCCAGCTTGGCCAGGGCGCACGTCAGGGAGTCGATGTGCCCGCCGCTCCGGATGCGGTCGAGCAGCCTGTCGCGCTTCTCGCGCAGCCGTTCGCGGTTGCGCTTCATGTGGATCAGCGAAGGCGCGTTGGGCAGCACGGCGAGCAGGGCGCTTTCGGCCCACGAAAGGTCCCGCGCGCTGCGGCCGAAATAGTACCACGAAGCGCTCTCCAGCCCCACGACATTGCCGCCGAAGGGCGCATGGGCGGCATACAGGGCCAGGATCTCCTCCTTACTGCACCGCATTTCGAGCCGCAGCGCCAGCACCGCTTCGACGAACTTTTCGCCAAAGGTCCGGGGCTTCCCGCCGCGGCTCAAACGGATGGTCTGCATCGTGAGCGTGCTGGCGCCGCTCTCGATCCGCCCCGCCGCGAGGTTCTGCCCCACGGCGCGCGCCAGCGCCAGCGGATCGACTCCGAAATGACGGTCGAAACGCTTGTCCTCGTAGGTCGTGATTGCGGTGCGGAACTTCCCGGGCACGCTGTCCGTCGGAAAGAACCGCCACTGCCCGTCGGGGGCGACCTTCGCCGAAAGAAGCCGCCCGTCGCGGCTCCACACCGTCGCGGAGAACGGCTCGTCGAAGAGCGTCCGCGGCAGGGCGAGGAAAAAACCCGCGGCGAGCAGCAGGGTAAGCCCGACCGCGAGGAGGCAGATTCTTTTTTTCGACATCATTTTTGACATATTTTATATATCTTTGGTGGAAGATATGCGCACCCCGCCGTATCCAACGCAAAGTTACCTAAAAAAATGCACCATGAAACCATTCCGCGCCGCATTGTTTGCCCTCATCGTCCTGCTGTCCGCCGCATGCAGCCGCCCGGCGAGCGACATCGTCGAGTCGTCGACCAACGGACTGTCGGGCGTCCGGATGCCGGTTCAGGTGACCCTGCGCGAGGGCGTCGAACTGGCCGAAGACGACCTGGAGGACGCCGTATCGTTCACCCCGTCGGCCGACGTCGAAGTTTCCCGGCTGGGCGTGCGGACGCTGCGCATCGTCCCGAAATCGCCCCTGAAGAGCGACACCCGCTACAAGGTGGCGCTCGACGCATCGAAACTCACCGGCGGAAAGGCCAAAGGCGTCGCCGAGTTCGAATTCTCGACGCCGAAACTGCGTTTCTCCTACAACCCCTGCTGGTTGCAGCAGAGCGACGACCTGAAATACTACGTGCTGGTCGGCGAAACGGTCTCGTCGGATTACGCCGCCGACGACTACGTGGAGCAGCGGCTCAAGATCAAGGGACTTCTGAAACCCGAAGTGACCTGGACCCATTCGGAGGACGGCACGGTCCACAAATACCGGGTCGAAAACATCCCGACCCGCAGCGACGAAAGCTACAAGCTGACCCTCGACTTCGACCTCGACCCGAAGCGGAACGTCGAGATGGAGGTCCCCCGCAAGGGCGAATACATCGTACTGGACCACACCGTGCAGACCGAGCCGCTGGCCGTGGTCGTCACCTTCTCCGAGCCGCTCAAACCCAACCAGGATTTCAGGAACCTGATCCGCTTCGACCCGAAATTCCGGACCTCGGTCGACCGGAACCGCCTCTACATCTACCCCGAAACGCAACTCACGGGGAACTACGAGGTCGAAATCAGCCGCGAGGTGCAGAACAAGGCGGGGCGCCGGCTCGACGAAAGCTACACCTTCACCGCGGCGCTGCCCTCGCAGGCCCCCGCGATCCGCTTCACGGGCAAAGGCTCCATCCTGCCCTCGTCCAACCGCATGAGCCTGCTGTTCGAATCGGTGAACTTCGCCCGGGCGCGGGTGCGCGTGCGGAAGATCTTCGCCAACAACCTGCTGCAATTCTTCCAGCGGAACTACTACGGCGACACCTATTTCTCCGACATGGAGTACGTCTCCCGCATCGTCCGCGACACGACCATCGACCTCGGAGACAAGGCCTCGACGCGGCTCGACCGCACCAACAGCTACTCGCTCGACCTCAGCCGCCTGATCACCGACAGCCGGAAGTCGATGTACCTGCTCGAAATCAAGGGCGTCGACCCGCTGATTCCGGTCGAGAGCAACGATTACGACTACTATTTCGGCGACTACCGGACCTACGCCGAGCGGTCGAAGGTCGTCATCCAGTCCGACATCGGCATCATCTGCAAGAGCAGCGGCGACGGGGAGCTGATCGTCTACACCACCGACCTGGTCTCGGCGCGCCCGAAAGGCAGCTGCAAGGTCCGGGCCTACGACCGCCAGAACCAGCAGCTGGCCGAAGCCGTCACCGACTCCGAAGGACGCGCCGTGCTGAAATGCGGGGACGAACCCTACACGGTGCTGGCCGAGGCTAACGGCGACGCGGCCTTCGTCCGGGTGGAGCGGGGCGCGGCGCTTTCGTTGAGCAATTTCGACGTGGGCGGCACGACCGACACGAAGGGGATAAAGGGCTATCTGTTCGGCGAACGGGGCGTCTGGCGCCCGGGCGACGAAATTTACCTCACGCTGATCGTCGCCTCGGACAACCCGCTGCCGGAGAACCACCCGGCGTCGCTGGAGTTCTACAACCCCAACGGGCAGTTGGTGCAGTCGGCGGTCAGCAGCGGTTCCACGGACGGAATCCATACGTTCAAATTACGGACGACGCCCGCCTCCCCCACGGGAATCTGGCGCGCGAAAGCGACCTTCGGCGGCGCGACGTTCGAGAAAAACATCCGCGTGGACGCCGTCAAGCCCAACCGGATGAAGATCGAGATGCGCCTCGGCGACGGACAGACCGTCGACGCGAAGGAGTTCACCGGCCGGCTGACGGCCCGGTGGCTGCACGGCGCACCGGCCGCAGGATCGAAAGTCACGCTCCAGGCGCAGCTGTCGCAGATTCCGACGCGCTTCAAGGGTTACCCCGACTATTCGTTCGACGACGCCACGAAGCAGTTCGCCCCCGAGGAGCGGGAGATCGTCTCCGGCACGACCGGCACCGACGGCGCGCTGCAACTGACCACCGACCGGCTCTCCTCGCTGGAAGGGTTGAGTCCGGGGATGCTGAACGGCAAATTCACCGTCAAGGTCTTCGAAAAGAGCGGCGATTTCAGCGTCGACCAGCAGATCGCGGCCGTCTCGCCCTACAACGCCTATTTCGGAATCGGCGTAACCGCCCAACAAAGCGACTGGGGCGAGGAGTACCTCGACAGCAAACGCGACCATGCGCTGCGGCTCGTCCTGCTCGACGCCCGGGGCCGTCCCGCGACGGGCACGGAGGAGGCGACCGTGACGGTTTACAGGATGAGTTCCTACTGGTGGTGGGACGCCTCGTCGGCGGCTTCCCAGGCCCGCTACGCCAAAAGCGCGCTCAACGCCCAGTACAAAACCCTGCGGGCCACCCTCTCGAACGGCACGGGACAGGTCACGATGCGCTGGAGCGCGGGCGATTACGGCTACTACCTCATCCGCGTGACGGGCGCGCGGCAGGCGCATTCGGCGACGTGCGTCGTCTGCGTGTCGTCGTCCGATCACCGGGGCGGCATCTCCTCGGTGACCGACGCCGCGACACGCCTGGCCATCGCCCGCGACAAGGACAAATACGTGCCGGGCGACAAGGCGAAGATCACCATCCCTTCGTCCCCGGGCGCCCGGGCCTTGGTGAGCGTCGAGAGCGGCAGCTTCGTCCGCGAAAGCCGCTGGATAGCATGCACCGACCGGCAGACCTCCTTCGAGATTCCCGTCAGGGAGGGCATGGCCCCGAACGTCTACGTCTCGGTGACCCTCGTCCAACCCCACGGCAACACGCTCAACGACGCGCCGATCAGGCTGTTCGGCGTTCTGCGGCTTCCGGTCGAGGACGCCGGCACGCGCCTGGCGCCCGTCGTCGAGATGCCCGAATCGGTGAAACCCGAGTCGGAAATCACGATCCGGGTCCGCGAGCGGAACGGCAGGCGGATGAGCTACGTGCTGGCGCTGGTCGACGAGGGACTGCTGGGGCTGACGCGTTTCAGGACGCCCGACCCCTACCTCTATTTCAACGCCACCGAAGCGCTGGGCGTCCGCACGTGGGACCTGTTCGACCATGTCATCGGCGCCTACGGCGGCCGCATCGAGCAGCTGTTCGCCATCGGCGGCGACGCCGAGCAGCCGAACACCGGAGCGCTCCGGGCGCAGCGGTTCAAACCCGTCGTGCGGTTCCTCGGCGCCGAGAAGCTGGGCGCCGGGAAGACCAACACCCACAAGATCGCGCTGCCGCCCTACTTCGGGTCGGTGCGCGTGATGGTCGTAGCGTCCAACGGCCGCGCCTTCGGCTCCGCGGCGAAGGAGGTCGCCGTGAAAAAACCGCTCCTGGTGCAGGCGACCCTACCCCGCGTGGTCTCCACGGAGGAGGAGATCGAACTTCCGGTCACGGTCTTCGCCCTCGAAAAAGGGGTCGGTAAAACCGACGTCCGGGTGAGCGTGAACGAAGCGTTCTCCGTGGTCGGGCCGCAGAGCCGGAGCGTCTTCCTCGGCGACGAGGGCGAACAGGTCGTCACCTTCCGGCTCAAGGCGGGCCGGCAGACCGGAATCGGGAAGGTCCGCGTCACGGCGGCCTCTTCCGGCGACAACTCCGCCTCGGAGATCGAGATCGACGTGCGGGAGCCGAATCCCTACGTCACGACCTCGGAAGAGCACATCCTCCAGCCGGGCGAAACGGTCTCCGTCAAGCCCCTGAAATCCTCCGGAACGGCCCGTCTGGAGCTTTCGTCGATTCCTCCGATCGACCTTTCGCGCCGCCTCGAATACCTCGTGCGCTACCCCCACGGCTGCATCGAACAGATCACCTCGGGAGCCTTCCCGCAACTCTACCTACACTCCATAGCCGAGTGCGACGAAGAGATGTTGCAGGACATCGACCGCAATATCAAGAGCGTCCTGTCGCGGCTGGGCGGCTATCAGCTCTCTAACGGCGCATTCGCCTACTGGAGCGGCGGAACCTCGCCTTCGGAATGGGGCACGGCCTATGCGGTCCATTTCATGGCCGAAGCCGCGAAATACGGCTACGCCGTCGACCGGACGACGCTTGACCGCGCACTCAAATACCTGCGCGGCAACACCTTCGACAATCCGCTGACGCTGGCCTACGCACAATACGTCCTCGCACTGGCCGGCACGCCCGACCGGGGCGCCATGAATCGCCTGCGGGAGAGGTCGGCGCAGGCCGGCAGCGACGCGCGATGGCTGCTGGCCGCAGCCTACGCCCTCGACGGCAACCGGAAGGTGGCCGAAGAGCTGACCGCACAGACCGCCGGCACGGCGGCTCCGAAGGCCGACCCCTACGACGGGACCTATAACAGTCCCGAACGGCAGATGGCGATCGTGCTGATGACGCAGACGCTGCTCGGACAGCGCGAAGCGGCGTTCCGCACGGCGCTCAAAATGTCCGACATCCTGAAGAAGGACAAGTGGTTAAGTACGCAGTCGACGGCCTGGATGCTCAACACGCTGGCGAATTTCGCCTCCACGGGACAGACGGGGATCGACGCCCGGATCGGCCGGGAACCGATCCGAAGCGCCAAGTCGATCGCCTCCATGCCGCTCACCGCCCCAACCGAAGTGAAGAACACCGGTACGGGCAGCCTCCATCTGGTCGTGAGCCAGAGCTACACGCCCGGCAAGGGCGAGGAGGCGGAAGCCGCAAGCGGCCTGAAGATCGACGTCCGCTACCGGGACATGAACGGCGCGCCGCTCGACCCGCGGTCGGTCGCCGTGTCGACGGACTTCTACGCCGTGGTGACGGTCACGAACACCAGCGGCTACGAGCGTTACGCCGACCTGGCCCTGACGCACATCGTCCCGGCAGGCTGGGAGATCACCTCCGAACGGGACCTTTCGACGGTCACCTACCAGGACATCCGCGACGACCGGGTTTTGAGCTACTTCGACCTCCGGAGCGGCGAAAGCAAGGAGATCCCGATCAAACTCACGGCGACCTACAAGGGCCGCTACTACCTCCCCTCGGTCTGCTGCGAGGCGATGTACGACAACTCGGTGCGGGCGCTCCGGAAGGGCGAATGGGTCGAGGTCGTCGGGCAGACGCCGGCCGGAAACTGAACGACACGGCCCTGAAATAACGGAACATCCCCGTAATGCGCATGAATTTCCGGGGATAAAAAACAGAGGTATAAAAAAGTGTAAAGCAAAAGATAATCAAATAATTATACACTTTTCTTCAGTACCTTTGTTTTAGAAAAAAAGTAGAATAAGGTAATGTTAAACGAGGTTTCGGTTTCCAAATCGTTACCTCGTTTCTTTTGCTTCATTATTCATAGAAGCATGATTTTCAGTTTCTTGCATCGTTATTCATCTTGACATACGACTCTGCTGAAATTATTTTTGCAACCCTAAAAAGCAGAGTTTATGCGCAGCACGTTCAAGGTTCTGTTCTACCTCAAAAGGAACAAATGTAAGGATCAGAAAGTCGTCCCTGTCATGGGTCGCATCACGGTCAACGGTAGCATCGCGCAGTTCAGCGCGAAGCTCTCCGTTCCGGAGATGCTTTGGGAGGTCAGCGGCGGCCGCGCCAAAGGCCGCAGTCTCGAAGCAGATCGCATCAACCGCCATCTGGACAACATCCGCACCCAGATCGGCAAACACTATCAAGCAATTTGTGACCGGGAGTCATACGTTACGGCCGAAAAGGTCAAGAATGCCTATCTCGGCTTCGGCGAGAAATACCGGCTGCTTCTCGAAGCGTTCGAGAAATTCACCGGCGACCTCAAGAAACGTGTCGGCATCGACCGCTGCCACGGTACATGGAACCGCTACTATAAATCCATCGACCATCTGCGGACTTTCATGCGTAAGGAGTATAACGTGAGCGATATGCCCTTGGCAGAATTGGAGCAGTCGTTCATCGAGCAATACCACGTCTACCTTAAATCCGATCTGGGGCTCAAGCCTACGACCGTCAGCGGTTATCTCAAATGCCTGAAATACGTTGTCAAAATCGCGTTCAACAACGGCTGGATGCCTCGCAACCCCTTTTCCCTCTATCAATATACGGCTCCGAATCCGGAACGTAGTTTTTTAACGGAAGATGAACTCCGGCGTATGATGACTACCGAGCTGCGGTATAAGCGTCAGGACTATAACCGCGATATGTTCCTGTTCTCCTGCTTTACGGGCATCTGCTATGCGGATATGGCCTCGCTGACCTATGACCGGATCGAGCAGGATGCGCAGGGCGAGTGGTGGATCAGCGGGAACCGCCAGAAGACCGAAACCAGATACGTTGTCAAACTTCTGCCGTATGCGTTGTTCATCCTGAACAAGTACCGGGGTCTGACCGGCGACGGACGTGTTTTTGCCATGTCTACACTCGATTCGATCGACGACAGCCTGAAAAACATCGCCCGGGAGTGCGGCATCGACAAACAACTCTCGTTCCACCTTGCCCGGCACACGTACGCCACGACGATCTGCCTGTCGAACGGCGTGAGTCTGGAGACGCTTTCGAAGATGCTGGGACATAAAAATATCACCACCACTCAAATCTATGCGAGTGCGCCCAGAATGGTCGCTTAATAAATACTTCTTTAGCAAGAAGTTAGGATTG
>OGXR01001568.1_pt1 | contig 16453 bp, 10 predicted proteins | sample 1576331 | NCBI WGS metagenome assembly OGXR01 (sample SAMEA3541473, study PRJEB24748) | human gut metagenome | biome: human gut; feature: human-associated habitat; material: faeces | place: China | collected 2012 | reverse complement strand
GATCGTGGAGGCGCTGGAGCATCGGTTCGGTGCTTTGGCCCGGAAGGAGGCACTGGGGGATGCCATCGTATCCGCTATGGGAAATGCCGTCACGGATAACATGGCGGATTATCTCGCAGACCTGCAGCAGAGCCGGGACGGCAGCTTTCTGGAGGAACTGGACGAGCTGAATGTGAAGGTGCTCTACCGCCGTCTGCTGGAAAACAGCACGGCCTATATGCTGCTATGCCGCTGCGGTCTGGAACCGGATGCGTATTTTGAACCGGAGGATTTCTCCGAGGTGTTCAACTTCAACACGCCGGAGACCATGAACGCCTTGGGCGTGGCCACACGGGATATTGCCGAAAGCGGTCTGCGGGCCATTGCCCGGACGGTCCAAAGCCGCCAAAAGCAAATTCGCACAGTTGCGCCGCCTGCAGAAACTGCGTATCCTATACACGAGCAAACAAACCTACAGGCTGAAAGGAGCGAAAAACATGGACATGACCTACACGATGAAGGACGGTTACCGGCTGCCGGATCTGCTGCCGCCGCAGGAGCCGGAGACAACCCTTGGGAAATACGGCCTGCTGCGCAGGAAGTATCTGAAAGCGCACCGGAAGGTGCTGTTCACGAATCTGCTGACATCGGGCAAGCTGAACGAGCATCTGGCGGAGATCGACCGGACGGCAAAGGAGCGCATGGAACAGTTGGTGACGGAGATGGCCCGGACCGAGGGTGTGACAGAGGAACTGAAAGCCGCCGACCCGATGAAATGGTTGGGGCTGATGAACAGCCTGAGAAACGCCGCCGAGGAGACGGTGCTGGCGGAGCTGATCTACAACTGAACACCGAACCCGAAGAAGCGGACAGTGCGGAGGAAACATCCTCTGAACTGCCCGCTTTTTTGGATGAGAAGAAAATTTTCGCCATCATCGAAAACCGCAATGATGACCTGATCTACAAGAAGGCGCAGATCGAGTTATTTTTTGACACCCACCCGGATGAAGATGATCGTGCGAAGTATATTCGCTCTGCTTATCAGAACCGCTGGACAGAGATCCTTGCAGACGGCTTACGGCTTGGCTATCACCCGCAGGAGGACGGCCTGCTCATGTGGGAAGGGTCCTTCCCGTCCCGCACCAGCGAGAGCGTATTTTCGTGGAAGCTGGTGGCGGGCTTCACGGCGCAGCTCATTGACAAGCGGGAATATTTCATCAATACCAGCATCAAGCCGTTTGTTCCAAAGGACCCGCAGCAGCTCACCTTCTTTGACCTGCCTGCCCAGCCTGCGGACGCTCCGCTGTTCTCCCATCCGAAGTTGCCCCAACAGATCATTGACGAAGCCCTTTGTGTTGGGGCCAATGACGAGCACAGTCGGCTCATCATCTGCGCCTACTTTATGAAGGATAAGCCGGACAACGCCGCATTTCTGCAAAGGCACTACGGCGAAAACGGCGCAGGCTTCTATTTTGACGGAGAAAGAATTTCGCTTTGGTATGACGCCGAAGGGATGCGTATTGCCCGTGGCACAACGGCGCAGCGCAGCAGCGCCACACTGCTTTCGTGGGAGGAAGCGGCAAAGCGCATCCGGGAACTGTTGGATTTGGGGCGGTATATGCCGCAGAGTGAACTGGATGAAGTCGAGCATTATGAGCGGATGCAGCTGGCGGACAGCATCGCCTACACCAGCCGGGACATAACGAAGGAGGCACGGGAGGCAGGCTTTCTGCCGCTGGCCATGCTGGCTCATTCCGTCAAGGGCGGCTATCCGGAAGTGCAGAAGCAGATTTATGGCCTTCTCTGTGAGTCGGATACCCTGCAAAAGTGCGTGGATGAGTGGGAGACGTTCAACGATGCACTGGACGCCGGGCAAGACCTGCTGTGCTTCCGGAGCCACCGTCCGAAAGTGATATTGCAGCGGCTCCATGACCTCCAGCGGGAGCCGCTGCATTTTACCGTTGCCGACGGGTTTACTCCCGACCGGCAGTTTTTTATTTCCGCCGACGAGATCGACAAGGTGCTGCGTGAGGGCAGCGGAAACACCGACTACCGCCTCGGCGTGTACGCTTTTTACGCTACCCACAAGGATAAGGCCGAGCGGGAAAAATACCTCAAGGATTATCACGGGGAGTACAGCGGTCATTGCGGCGGGAATGATAATATCACCCGCATTCGTGGCAAGGGCATTGAGTTCAGCCACGGCAGCATCACAGCCCCCTATGCCAAGATCACGCTGAAATGGCCGGAGGCGGCCAAACGCATCGGAGAACTGATCTCCCAGAACAAATTCCTCTCCGATGCCGACCGGGCGGCCATGCCGAAGTATGAGCGGGAACAGCTGGCCCGGAAGATCGTCAACTTCTTCATGGATACGCCGGAGGATGTGGTGCGGCCGTTTTCCCAAAACGCCATTGCAGACTATTGGGAGTGCGTCAAAACCGTGGCCGCACAGCTTTTGGATGCTGACCGGGTGCAGGAAATTTATCAGAATATGCTCACTGCCTGGGAATCCACCAAGGCAGACGACCGGCACTATAACCTGCGGAAGCAAGGGCTGGAAGCCATGCGGGCCTATCTGGACGGCACCTATTCCGTATTTGGCCTTGAAAAACCGCTGCAAATGCCAATGGCACAAGCAAGCCCGGTTTGGCAGCAATATACCGCATTGAGCGCACAATATCCGAATGCGCTGGTACTGGTACAGGTTGGAGATTTCTACGAGGCGTTTGAAAAGGATGCCCAGGCACTGCATGACCAATTCGGATATGCCACAACGAAACGTCGAGTCAGCGGCGGAAGCGGCTCCTATCTGATGGCCGGATTCCCTATCTCTTCGCTGGAATCTGTGCAGGGCAAGTTGGAATCGCTCGGTATTTCTGTCGTTGTCTCCGGCGAAAGTGGGACGGATTATTTTCCTGCCGAACTGCCGTCAGAGGAACCAGAAATGGGGCAGGAACCACTCACAGCAGAAACACCGACTTCGGAGACAGCCCCGGAATCACCCGCCGAAGAAGAAACCGTTCTCCCCTCACCGAAGCCCATACAGGAGCGTGTGCGCTTTGCACCGCTCCACTCGGAGATACCGGCCCAGCGGCGGCATGACTTCCGCATCACCGACCGGACGCTGGGCGTGGGCAGCAAGGCGGAAAAGTATGCGGCCAATGTGGCCGCCATCCGCACCCTGCAGAGGGTCGAGCAAGAAAACCGGCTGGCAACGCCGGAAGAACAGGAAACCCTTTCCCGCTATGTGGGCTGGGGCGGCCTTGCCGACTGCTTCGATGAAAAGCACAGCCGGTACGCCGAACTGAAAGCGCTGCTCACCGAGGAGGAATATGCCGCCGCCCGTGCCAGCAGCCTGACCGCTTTTTATACCCCGCCCGTTCTCATCGACGCCATCTACCAGGCGCTGGCACAGATGGGCTTGGAAAGCGGCAATCTGTTGGAGCCTGCCTGCGGCGTCGGCAACTTCATCGGAATGCTGCCGGATAGCATGAACGCCTGCAAAGCCTACGGTGTGGAGCTGGACAGCATCTCCGGCCGCATCGCCCGGCAGCTTTACCAGAACAGCCGGATCGCCGTTACCGGCTATGAAAAGGCGGAGATACCGGACAGCTTCTTTGACGCTGCTGTGGGCAATGTGCCGTTTGGAAATATCAAGGTCGTTGACCGGCGCTACGACAAGCATCACTGGCTCATTCACGACTATTTTCTCGGAAAGACGCTGGACAAGATACGTCCGGGCGGCGTGATCGCCTTCATCACCTCAAAAGGTACGATGGACAAGGAAAGCCCCGCCGTGCGGAAATATCTGGCCCAGCGGGCTGACCTCATCGGGGCGATCCGCTTGCCGAATACAGCCTTCAAGGCCAGCGCCGGGACGGATGTCACCAGCGACATTCTCTTCCTCCAGAAACGTGACCGCATTGTGGACATCGAGCCGGACTGGGTGCATCTGGACACGGATGAAAATGGCATCCGCATGAACAGCTATTTCGTCCGGCACCCGGAAATGGTGCTGGGCGAGATGGTCATGGAGAGCACCCAATACGGCATGGACAGCGTGTGCAGGCCCCGTGAAGGGGACGACCTTGCCGCCCTGCTGGATAAGGCCGTGTCCGGGCTTCACGCCCGGATCCCCGCCTATGAGCAGGACGGGCCGGAGGAGGAAGATCTGTCCATCCCCGCCGACCCGGATGTACGGAATTACAGCTTTACCTCTGTGGACGGCAAGCTGTATTTCCGTATCGACAGCCGCATGGAGCCGGTCAATTTGCCGCTCACCACCGAGAACCGGGTGCGGGGTATGATGGCGCTGCGGGACTGCGCCCGCCAACTCATCGCCTATCAGATGGAAAACCACCCGGACGAGATCATTTGGCGGGAGCAGGAAAAACTTGGCAGTCTGTATGACGCCTATGTGAAGAAATACGGGCGGCTCTGCACCCGTGGCAACCATCTGGCCTTCTCGGACGACGGCAGCTATCCCCTGCTGTGCTCGCTGGAGGTGCTGGATAACGAGGGCAATTTTGCACGCAAGGCGGATATGTTCACCAAGCGGACCATCCGGCCCAATATGCCGGTGGCGCAGGTGGACACGGCTTCGGAGGCGCTGGCGGTATCTCTTTCCGAAAAAGCACAGGTCGATCTCGGCTTTATGTCGAAACACTCCGGAAAAAGTGAGGAGGAACTGGTACAGGAACTGTCCGGGGTCATCTACCGGAATATCCGCTGCGGCCTTACGCCGGAGGAGATCTCCCCGGCGCAGCTTGACCTTTCGACCTACCCCTATGTCACCGCCGAGGAATTTCTGTCCGGCAATGTGCGGAAAAAGCTGCAAATGGTGCAGGCCCTGCAAGCAGCATTACCAGCCGAAAAGAAACAGGAACTGGCCGGGTATGCCGCCGCATTGGAGGCCGTGCAGCCGCCAGACCTGACCGCTGCGGAGATCGGCGTGCGGATCGGTGCATCGTGGGTGCCCGCCGAGATTTATCAGCAGTTTATGTTCGAGCTGTTCGGTACCAGCGTATATGCCCGGCAGAAAATGCGGGTCGTTCGCTCCGAATACAGCGGCGAATGGAACATCAGCAACAAGAGCATGGACGGCGGCAACATCAAAGCCGTCACCACCTACGGCACCAAACGCATTACGGCATATCACATTCTGGAGCAGACGCTGAATCAGCGGGTAGTCAAGGTGTTCGACACCGTTGTGGAGGACGGCAAGGAGCGGCCGGTACTGAATGTGAAGGAAACCGCCATTGCGCAGGACCGGCAGGAACTGATCAAGTCCAAATTTGCCGATTGGCTTTGGCAGGACATTGACCGGCGGGAGCGGTTGTGCCGTATTTATAACGACACCTTCAACTCCATCCGCCCACGGGAGTACGACGGCAGCCATCTCCGCTTTGTGGGGATGAACCCGGAGATCACCCTGCGGAAGCATCAGGTGAACGCCATCGCCCATGTGATCTACGGCGGCAACACGCTGCTGGCCCACGAAGTAGGTGCAGGGAAAACCTACGAAATTGTTGCCGCCGCTATGGAGATGAAGCGGTTAGGGCTATGCACCAAGTCGCTGGTCGTGGTGCCGAACCATATCACGGAGCAGTGGGCAGCAGAATGGCTCCAGCTTTACCCGGCTGCCAACATTCTGGTGGCCACCGAGCGGGACTTTGAAAAGCACAATCGCCGCAGGCTGTGCGCCCGCATTGCCACCGGCGATTATGACGCCGTTATCATCGGCCACAGTCAGCTGATGAAGATCCCCCTGTCCCGTGAGCGGCAGCGGGAGATTCTGCAGCGGCAGATCAACGAGGTGCTGCTGGCCATCAGCGACGCCAAGCGGCAGAGGGCGGAGAATTTTACGATCAAGCAGATGGAGCGCACCCGCAAATCGCTGGAGACACGGCTGGAAAAGCTCAACGACCAGAGCACCAAGGATGACACGGTGACTTTTGAAGAATTGGGCATCGACCGGCTGTTCATCGACGAGAGCCATAATTTCAAGAACCTGTTCCTGATGACGAAAATGCGGAACGTCGGCGGCATCGCACAGACGGAGGCGCAGAAGTCCTCGGACCTCTTTGCCAAGTGCCAGTATCTGGACGAGCTGACCAACAGCCACGGCGTTATCTTCGCCACCGGCACCCCCATTTCCAACAGCATGGTGGAGTTATATACGATCCAGCGGTACTTGCAGTATGGGACACTGCAAGAGATGGGCCTTGTCCACTTCGACGATTGGGCCAGCGACTTTGGAGAGACGGTGACAGCCATCGAACTGGCCCCCGAAGGCAGCGGCTACCGCCCGAAAACCCGCTTTGCAAAATTTTTCAATCTGCCGGAACTGATGGCGACCTTCAAAATGGTGGCCGATGTGCAGACGGCGGATATGCTGAACCTGCCGGTCCCGAAAGCCAATTTTCACACCGAGGTCATCCAGCCGAACGAATTGCAGCGGGCGGTGGTAGCGGAACTGGCGGAACGAGCCGAGCGTGTCCGTGCCCGTGCGGTCGATCCCAGCACGGACAATATGCTCCGCATCACCAACGATGGACGGAAGCTGGCGCTGGATATGCGCCTTATCAACCCGCTGGCCGCCGATGACCCCAACGGCAAGGTCGCAACCTGCGCCCGCAATGTCGCCCGTATCTGGGCGCAGACCAAAGATCAGCGCAGCACCCAGCTGGTTTTCTGCGACCTGTCTACGCCTAACAAGAATACGCCGATTGAAATGCAGAAAAAAGCAGAAGGAGTCTATGAAATGATACCGGATCAGTTTACGGATGTGTATAACGATCTGAAAAAGAAACTCATGGCAGAGGGCATCCCGGAGGAGGAGATTGCCTTTATCCATGATGCCAAAACTGAGCAAAAGAAAAAGGAGCTGTTTGCCAAAGTGCGTGGAGGCGAGGTGCGCATCCTCATGGGCAGCACGGCCAAAATGGGCGCAGGCACCAATGTCCAGGACCGGCTTATTGCCCTGCATGATCTCGATTGTCCCTGGCGGCCCAGCGACCTCCAGCAGCGCCTTGGTCGCATCGTGCGGCAGGGCAACCAGAATCCGGAGGTAGAAATCTTCCGCTATGTCACCGAGGGTACATTCGACGCCTATCTTTATCAGCTGGTGGAATCCAAGCAGCGGTTCATTGCCCAGATCATGACCTCCAAACTGCCAGCCCGTGCGGCAGAGGATGTGGACGAAACGGCGCTTTCCTATGCCGAGATCAAGGCGCTGGCCACGGGAAACCCGCAGATCATTGAAAAGTGTAATCTGGATATGGAGGTCAGCAAGCTGAATATGCTCCGTGCCAGCCATCTGAGCCAGCGGTATGCGCTGGAGGAGTTGGTGCTGCGGAAGTATCCGGCAGAGATCAAGGAGTTGAACGAACGCATCGCCGGATATGAGCAGGACAGCGCACGGCTGGCGGAGCATCCGAAGCCCGCTGAGGGCATTGCGCCGATGGTCTTAAATGGCGTCATCTACACCGAGCGTGAGAACGCCGGTAAAGCCATCATCCACGCCTGCACCCACATGAACGGGGTGGAGACTGTCCCCGTTGGCAGCTACCGTGGATTTGATATGGTGCTCTCCTATGACAGCAAAGCCAACGAATTTCACATGACGCTGAAAGGAAGTCTCTCCCATACGGCTGTACTGGGGGCAGACGCAGGCGGCAATGTGACCCGCATCGACAATGCGTTGGAGAAAATCAATGAGCGTTTGGAAAACGCTCGGTCACAGCTTGCCCATGCCACCGAGCAGCTTGAAAACGCCCGCACAGAGATGACTGCCCCCTTTCCGAGGGAGGCAGAACTGGCCGAAAAAACACGGCGGCTGAATGAACTGAATGTGCTGCTGAATCTCAATGAATCGGATCGTGTCGTTATGTCAGAGGAACCGGACGAGGACGATAAGCCCCGGCCGAGAACAGCAGACCGGGAACGGTGATCTGCATCCTTCTGCTTTTACCGGTCGAGGAAGAGAACAAGGCAGCAGGCTGTTTCGGCCTGCTGCCTTGCTCTCTCCGACACTCCAAAAAGTTGCATATTTTCGCAAGTTTTCACTTTGCGGTTGTGGGCGCTGCTTTAAGATTGCTGGCTGTTCAGATACTCAACCAGCTCGCAAACCGTTGTGACCGGGTTACTATCTCGGCTGAGAATAACTACATTGTCCTTGTAAAGGCTATCCAAGCGTTCCCTGGCACGCTGCATTGCCTCTGATTGATGAGGTAACAGGTCGGCAAAAACATCCAGATTCTTTTCGTATTTTTCAAGCCGTCCTTTGCTTTGCAGTTGGTGCAGAACTTCTTCGGCCCCGTTTAAGTAGCTGTTCTGCTTTACAAAATGAAGCAGATACCAGTACTCAAAGCAAGGATTGGAATAGGCAATTTTATACCCGTGTTTCTCAGCGTAGTCGGCGGCATTTTTCAATTCGGAGTTCTTGTTATCATCGCAATCGAAAACGCACCACAGTTGGTCTCCGTCCTTTGGAAAATAATCCGATTGAGAAAGCAGCCCTTTTGCGTGCTTCACCAAATGCTCTGCAGCCTTGTGCTTGGAAGAAATCGGCACAATATCTACCAGGCAGTTGCGGGAACGGAAATGCTTGAAATATTTGATCTCCGTTTCTTTTCCCTCACAGATTATATAAATGATGGGCCTACGTTTGCGACGGCCTGCTTTATTTGGGTCGTATTCTTTCCTCATTCCTGCCATAAGCCGTCACCTCCGATAAACGGGATCGCACCGAAGCGCCCTTGCAAATACCCCTTGCGGATGTTCTCTCCCTTTCTCGGAGAGAAGGACGCCAGCGAATACAGCTCAGTTGCACAGGACCGCTCGTCCTTTTCTGCAAACCAGATCTGATCTCTGCGGAAGAAGGTAAGATCAAGCAGCATCGCATCATGCGTCGTAAACAGAAGCTGCGCTCCCTCTGTGTTGATCGTATTATCCTGAACCATCTCTATCAGCCGCTTTGTCAGGAGCGGATGCAGACTGTCCTCGATCTCGTCAACGACAAGCAGTGCGCCGTCCTCCAGCGCTTGCAGCCAGCCGCCGATACGGGAGAAGAACCGTTGCGTTCCGGAGGACTCCTGATCCATAAGAAGCTGGAAGTGTTCCACGCTGCCATCCGCACCGATGACACGGTGGGTGGTCGTAATGACCGGGGCCTTGCCGGAAATGTTCTTGATGGTCACATCAGAAATGCCGAGGTCGGCAAGCAGCAGCTCCTTCAGGATACGAGCCTTCTTCTCATTGCCGCTGACGATCTGTGCGACTGTTTCCGAAGCGGCAGGTGCTTCCTCCATCAAGAATGTCAGCTTTTCCAAGAACCACTTGTAGGCGTTTTCCGTTTGCGGCAGATTCCAGTCGTTTGAGGAAACCAGATACAGCTTATTATCCGGCGTGCGGTTGCTGAGTGTGATTTGCTCATTGATATTCTCTCGGAATTCATATACGCCGTTTTCTCTTGAAAAAATCAGCGCCTCACGCCCATTGGGCCAGTGGTACAAATACTCCGTATAGATCTTCTTAGCATCGAAAGAATAGCCGTAAGCGTAACGAATGCCATGATAGATGAATACGATCTCAAAAGATGTAGGCGTTGTGGTGCCTCCAAACGGTTCCCACGGCAATTTTTGTCCTTTGGATATTTTGGCTGCTTCTCCGACAACCATATCCTTCATCGTCATCAGTGCGTGCAGCACATTACTTTTACCGGCAGCGTTCGCTCCGTAAATAGCAATAGCAGGTAAAAGCGCCCTTTTTTCATCTGGGTGCAGCAGATAAGACTCCAGGGACTTATCCTTTGATGCTGCAAAGCTGATGACTGCACTATCTTTGATTGAGCGATGGTTTTCAATCGAAAATTGAATAAGCATAAGCGGATACCTCCATTCACAGTATAGTCTCTCCATTCTTCGCCCATATTATAGCAGTTAAAATCGCCTGCGTCAATATTTATATCTCGATTTCGCAGAAATAACGCAAATTCGGGCGATAAAATTGCTTCAAGCGGCAATAGATATAATTTAGCCGCAGGAAAATTGATAGGGAAAATATCCGATAATGGCTCGACTGCTCTGCGTCCCCCGCTTATAATATAAATGAGATTATCATAAATTAATTTATCATAATGGGGACATCTGAAAAGCATATCCAAACTACACCGTTGTGCCAAAAAGTTGCACCTTGTCGTAAAAGTCGTTTGAAAAAGTTGCAGCTTGCCGAGAAAAGTCCCTTGAAAAAGTTGACAATCCTGAGCAAAAGTCCCTTGAAAAAGTTGTCTCGATGGAGAGACGCAGAAATTTATCGCCATTTCGCAATGAAGGTTTCCCCATCAATCTTCCACGAAGGATTGGTGGGTCAGAAAAATGGGGTGCAAAACGTTACATAGCCGGACGGCTTTCATTCATGTGAAAACCGTCCGGCTTATTTTTATATCAAGGAGATGATGAAACGATGGGCTATGTGACAAGAGAGATGATCGACCGGGCGAAGGAAATGGACCTACTGACCTATCTCCAGACCTATGAGCCGCAGGAGCTGGTGCATTTTGGCGGCAGCACCTACTGCACCCGTGAGCACGACAGCCTGAAAATTTCCAACGGGAAGTGGTGCTGGTTTTCCCGTGGGATTGGCGGCAGGACGGCACTGGATTATCTGATCAAAGTGAAAGAGATTCCCTTTACCGAGGCGGTGGAGCGGATCGTGGGACGGGCGGCTGGGCAGCCGCCCATTTCTTGTACCCGCCAGCAGCCGGAGCAGACAAAGACACTGCTTTTGCCGCAGGTCAGCCGCTGCGCCGCCCATGCCGTCGAGTATTTGCACAGCCGAGGAATCGACTATGAACTGATTGATTTCTGCATCCGAACCGGTCGGCTCTATGAGAGCTATCCCCACCACAATGCCGTATTTGTCGGCAAGGATAAAGACGGTCAGCCCCGCTATGCCTGCCTGCGGGGAATCGGAACAGACTTCAAAGGGGAAGCGACGGGCAGCGATAAGCGATTTTCCTTTTCCATCCCCGCCGAGGAGTCGTCACAGGTGCTGTATCTGTTTGAATCGGCCATCGACCTGCTTTCCTTTGCGGCGATGGCGCAGGAGGACAGACTGCCGTGGAGGTCGCAGCACCTGTTGTCTCTGGCCGGTGTGTACCAGCCTAAGAAGAACTTGACGGAGCGGCATCTGCCGCTGGCTCTGTCTCAGTATCTTCGGGACCACCGGGAAATCCAAACCATTTACCTGTGTCTCGACAACGACCTTGCGGGCCGCAGCGCCGCCGATGCGATCCGGCAGCAGCTGGCAGGCAGGTATGTTGTGCTGGACGGCTTTCCTTGCCAGGGCAAGGATTATAATGATTGGCTTTGCCTGCGGAAGGGGCTGCCAATCACCAGAACAGTATCAAAACCAGAGAGGAGTATGGCACGATGAGCGAATATAAGGTTCTTATTACAGAGACATGGAAGCGGGCAGTTACGGTAGATGCCGAGAGCCGGGAGGAGGCGGAAGCAGCCGTGCGTTGCCAGTATAAAAACGGCGAATACGCTCTTGCATCGGTGGATTCTGATGGCGTCTCTTTTTCAGCACAGTATCCGGAGCAGCAAGTCGAATTGTCCTACGGAAAGCTGCGGGAGCTGTTTCGCAAAGCAGAGCGAGGCGGCATCCATGTGAGCGGGTATATCACCTTCCGTGCAGACAGCTTTTCTACAGCATACAGCGAGCGCTCCCGCACCTATGCGGTATCCAGCGATAACAAGGCATTTCAGCCCAACATGGGCGGTTATTCCATTTACGCCCGCTGTCTACGGGACGGACCCCTGCGTCCGACTGGAGCAGTATATGGCTGCGGAATACGGCGGAGAACGTGGGTGGAGCGTAGAGCGCTGCTATATGCTCCGGGAGGACTACGACCGGGTGATGACCCTTCCGGAGCGAGGCAGGGAGCGAGGACGATAAAGTAACACTCAAAATTATACCCGAAATTATAATACTTCACGGTATAACCTTAAATGAAAAACAGAGGGGGCTTGCGGTATATTGTGTGCCGGGATTCACGCTTGATTTTCCATAACGGATGTTCTTATCAGCAGGTACCCCCGGACGCACGCCCGCAGGGCGTGCAGGAATGTACTATACCAGCAAGCAACGCCTTTTGGGGACAAAAGGCAGCTTGACAGGGGCATCCCCTGTAACCCCTCGCCGCCAAGTGCGGCAATTTTGACCTTTGGAGGAACGGTAATGACCAAGCGAGAGATAGAGATCAAGGTGCGGCTGAATGAGAAGGAGGCGGAGCACCTGAACCGGCAGGTGGAGAAATGTCGCCTGTCCCGTGAAGCCTACCTGCGGCACCTGATTGCCGGAGTGGTGCCCCGTGAGGCCCCACCGCCGGAATACTTTGCCTTCATGCGGGAGCTGCATTATGTGGGCAACCTTCTCAACCAAATCGCACAGAAGGCCCATGTGCTGAATGTCATAGATGTCAAACGGTACGATGAGGGCAGCAAGCAGTGGGAAGCCTTTATCCGGGAGGTCACGGCGGCAGTCATCCTTCCGGCAAAACGGGAGTAGCGCTATGGCAACAACTTCCATTTGGGCCGTGAAGGGATGGCTGGGCAAAGTGGTGCTCTATATCGAGAACCCGGAAAAGACGGAAAATCCGCAGTTCTACCGGCAAAAGAATATGACCGATGTGCAGGTGCAAAATTTATCGGATGTCATTGACTACGCCGCCCGCCTGGATAAAACGACGGAGGCGCTGGACAGCGAAAGCGTCTCCGTACTGCGACAGCTGGTCAGCGGCATCAACTGTCTGCCCGCAACGGCACGGGATGAGATGCTGGCAGTCAAGAAGCGCTTCGGCAAGGAGGACGGTGTCGTCGCCTATCATGGGTATCAGTCCTTTGCCCCCGGTGAGGCTACACCGGAGATGGCCCATGAGATCGGTGTGAAGCTGGTCCGGAAGCTGTGGGGCGAGAAATATCAGGTGCTGGTTGCCACCCATTTGGATAAGGAGAATCATCTGCATAGTCATTTTGTGGTGAACAGCGTATCCTTTGTGGATGGCATCCGCTACCATCGTACCGGGAAAGACTACTACGAAATGCGGACAGTCTCCGACGAACTCTGCCGGGAATACGGCCTGTCCGTGGTGGAGAAGCCCCAGCCGGGAAAGGCAAAGCACTACGGGGAATGGCGGGCCGAACAGGAGCAGCGCCCCACATGGCGTGGCCTGATCCGCAGTGAAATCGATGGGCTGATCCGGGAAAGCGTCAGCGAAAAGCAGTTTTATTATCTGCTGCGCCAGAAGGGCTATGCAGTGAAGTTCGGCAAGGACATCTCCGTGCGCCCGCCCGGAAAGGAACGCTTTGTGCGCCTTGCCCGGAACTTCGGGGAGGCATACACCGAAGATGGGATACGGCGGCGTATTTTGTCCCAGCCCCTGCCGCAGAAATCCCATCCGGAAACTCCAAAAGAACGGAAGAAAGTCTATTCTATGGACAAGTGGCAGAAAGCACGGCAGATAACCGGCTTTCGGGCACTGTATCTTTATTACTGCTATAAACTCGGCGTGTTTCCAAAGCGCCGCCCGCAGAACCGGGCACGGCTGCATTTTCTCCTCCGGGAGGATCTGATAAAACTGAATAATATCTCACAGGAAGTACGGCTGCTCGCACGGCATCACATTGATACCGCCGAGCAGCTTGCTTTATATAAAAAGGAACAGGAGGTGCAGATCACGACCCTTTCCGCCCAGCGTCGGGCGCTGCAGAAGGCGCTGCGCACCAAGCCCGTCCGGGACAGCCCGGAACAGGCCGATGCACACAGGGCGCAGATTAGGGAGCTGTCTGAACGGCTCAAAGCGCTGCGCCGGGAGGTACATCTGTGCGACGACATTGCAGAGCGCTCCGGCGTGATGGCGGAGAAACTGAAAGCCGTCCGGGAGGACGAGAAAAATCAACAGAAGGAGGAACAGCAACATGAACACATCCGGTGACGCCGCCGAACAGGTCGTCCGGCTCAGTCTGGAAGGCGTAGAGGTGGCAGCCAAGATCACAGGCAGTGCGGCCAAGGAGGTATCGGCGCTGCTGATCGCCGCCCTGAAAAACCGGGACAAGAACAAGGTCAAGGGGCGGCAGCGTCTGACCGCCATGCTCCGCAGCGGCAAGGAATTGACCATCTTTACCGTCAAAAATCAGGACATGGCCCGTTTTGTGGCTGACGCCAAGCGCTACGGCGTGGTCTACTGCGTGCTGCGGGAGGCAAAGGGCAACCCGCAGGGCATCAGCGAGATCATGGTGCGTGCCGAGGATGCCGCCAAAATCAACCGAATCGTGGAGAATATCAAAATCGCCACGGTATCCGACCCGGAGGCCATCCGGGAGAACTTGTCCGGCAAGGAGAAAGAGGGTTCTGGCCAGCCGGTTCCGGAGCAGACGCATCCCCAGCAAAGCGAGGATGACCGGCTGCTGGATGAGATGCTTTCGGGTCCCGCCGACCGGCAGGAGACGCTTCGTGAAAACCCTACGGCGGCTCGCACGGAGCGCTCCCGTCCGTCCGAGCCTTCTTCCAAAACCAGAGAGAACTCCGAAGGGGCGTCTAAGGAGGCCCGCCCTTCCGTCCGGGAGGAGCTGCGGGAGATCCGGCGTGGACAGGAGGACGGCAGCATTCCCACCCAGCGGAACGAGCCGGAGCAGGAGAAAGGGCTGCAGCAGCCCATCCGGCATAAGCAGCCTCCGCAGAAGAAGCGGAGCAGAAAAAGTAAGGAGCGATAACGATGGCAAATTTTGACGATCTGTTCACCACCCCCGCTGCCCCGGAGCCGCCCAGCGCCCCGCCGCAGCTGACAAAGGAGGAATACGCCGCCAAGAAAAAGGCCGAGCGGGACGACCTGTATGCGCTGGCGGATGAAATGGCGCATGAGATCATGCAGGACGGAGACGCCTTCCGGGGCTTTCTGGATGTGCAGGCACGCTTTGACCGCTACTCGCCTACCAATGCCCTGCTGATCTACGCACAGAATGACAAGGCCACCCGTCTACGGGACTTTGACGGCTGGAAGAAACAGGGCGTATATGTCCGCAGGCATGAGACGGGCATTTCCATTTTGGAGGCCGGGGACAGTTATGTGACCGAGGACGGCCGCACGGGATATTATTATCATGTGAAAAAGGTCTTTGACATTGCACAGACGGATGCCAAACGCCAGCCGCAGATCCATTATGATGACCGCCTGCTGCTTTCGGCTTTGATTTCCAAGCGCCCGGTGCCCATTGAAATGGCGGAGAATGTCCCAAACGGTGCGGCTTATGATTACACCCGCAGAACGGTCGTTGTCCAGCGTGGCATGGACGGACAGGACCTGTTTCGCTGTGTGTCGCTGGCAATGGCCCGTGCGGAGCTGGACCAGGCGGAGCACGCTGACCCGCAGGCGGATGCGTTCCGGGGCTATTGCGTCTCCTATATGCTCTGCCGCAAATATGGGGTGGATGCCCGTGGATACGATTTCAGCCGCCTGCCGGAATCACTGCGGGACGCCGATTCACAGACCATCCGCAGTGAATTGACCGACATCCGGGATACACTCCAGACCATGACCGGCAGGATGGAGCGGGCGCTGGAGCAGAGCCGTGCCGCCGCACAGAAAAATGTCAGAAAGGAGCGGTAAGCGATGGAGAAACCGAGCAAGCGAGTGCTGACCCTCGATCCGTACCAGCATGGAGTGGTCATTCATGCGCTCAATGAACTGCGAAATGACCTGATCCACGAGCAGCGCCCCACGGATATTGTGGATGAGGTGCTTGTCAAGACCATTGATGCGCCGAGCAAGTCCCGGAAGGGCAAATGCAGGGATGAACGGTAAACCCAAGAGCGTATGGTATCTGATGGGCCTGCTTCCTGCGGTGTGGCTGGGGCTGCTGGTGGCCCCGGCCGCATCCGGCGGACTTTTCGGGATCATCTGGCAGTTCCCTGCAGCAATGCAGCATCCGTTTCATATTATTTGGTGCGAGGACAGCGGAAAGGCTGTCCTCTTTTTTGTCGCCGCCTATGGCCTGCTGGTGGGAGCGATGTTGTCCACCCGGCGCAGCTACCGGCGTGGCGTGGAACACGGCTCCGCAAAATGGGGCAGCCCGGAGCGGCTGAACCGGAAATACTGCGCCAAGCCACCGGAGCCGAACAAGGTGTTCACCCAGCACATCCGCATGGGGCTGGACGGCCGAAAGCACCGGCGCAACCTGAACACGGTCGTGGTCGGCGGCAGCGGCGCAGGTAAGACCCGCTGCTATGCAAAGCCATGTCTGTATGAGGCGTGCCTGTCTCCGAAGGGGCCGTCCTTTGTGTGCCTTGACCCCAAGGGCGAGCTGCTGCGGGATTCCGGAGGGCTGCTGCGGGAATCAGGCTATGATGTCCGGGTGCTGGACCTGCTACACATGGAGAAAAGTCACTGCTATAACCCCTTCGTCTACCT
>OGXR01001567.1_pt1 | contig 16453 bp, 19 predicted proteins | sample 1576331 | NCBI WGS metagenome assembly OGXR01 (sample SAMEA3541473, study PRJEB24748) | human gut metagenome | biome: human gut; feature: human-associated habitat; material: faeces | place: China | collected 2012 | reverse complement strand
GCGGTAGACGGAGGGGCGGGACGTCGAGGACGCCGTCCCCTACAGGGGTTATGCAAATCTTACGTTGGAGCAAAAAACGTCAAAGTTTCTTGTAGGGGCGGGGGTCCCCCCCGCCCGGACGCACGATTACCGCGCACCTGCGGCGCCGCGAACGCCATGTAGGGGACGGAGTTCCCGACGTCTCGCAATTCGATCAAAAATGCCGACCGAAGGGAGGCATTTTCTCCTCTTACGCGCCTATTTCTTCCGCTTGAACTTCGCCGGGTCGAGCTTTTGCTGCGGGGCGCGGCGTTTTTCGTCCTTTTCGTAGGCCTCGATTATCTTCTGCACCAGCTCGTGGCGCACTACGTCGGCGCCGGTCAGCTTGCAGATGGCGATGTCGTCTATGTCCTTCAGGACGCGCATAGCCTCCTTCAGGCCCGAGACCTTGTCCCCGGGCAGGTCGATCTGCGTCACGTCGCCGGTGATGACCACGCGGGAGCCGAAGCCTATTCGCGTCAGGAACATCTTCATCTGCTCGCGCGAGGTGTTCTGCGCCTCGTCGAGGATGATGAAGCTGTCGTCCAGCGTGCGGCCGCGCATATAGGCCAGGGGCGCGACTTCGATGTTGCCGCGCTCAAGGTATTTGTTATAGGTCTCCGGGCCCAGCATCTCAAAGAGCGCGTCGTAGAGCGGGCGCAGATACGGGTCCACCTTGCTCTGCAGATCGCCGGGCAGGAAGCCCAGGCGCTCGCCGGCCTCCACGGCGGGGCGGGTCAGGATTATGCGGTTGACCTTCTCGCTGCGGAAGGCCGCCACGGCCTCGGCCACGGCCAAATACGTCTTGCCCGTACCCGCAGGGCCTATGCCGAGGGTTATCGTGTTCGCGTTCATGGCGTCCACATATGCCTTCTGGCCCAGGGTCTTGGCCTTTATGGGCTTGCCCTTGGCCGTTATGCACACAACATCGCCCGAGAGCTCGGAGATCTTCGCCTCCCGGCCCTCGGAGACCAGTTTCAGGATATAGCGCACGTTCTGCGCGTCTATCGCCTCGCCCCGCGAGGCCAGCTGCAAGAGGCCGTTTATCGCCTTCTCTGCCGTCATGACGTCCTCAGCCTCGCCGCTTATGCGCAGCTGGTCGTCCCTATCCGTCACGCGCACGCCTAGCTCAGTTTCGATTATCCTCAGGTTCTGGTCGAAGGAGCCGAAGACGTTTATGACGTTCTCCATCCTGTCTATGGGCAGGGTCCTCTCTATCATCTGTACACCTCATATCTCTATTCCGCCTTCGTCTCGGCGGCTATGTCCTCCAGGCACTCGGCGCGCAGCGTCACGTACAGCGCGCCGCCGCTCTCACGGGCGGAAAAGCTCTGCGAAAGCACCTCGCCGCGGCCGTCCAGCTCCGCTTCGAGCCGCTCCGTCAGCTCGGCCTCCAACCGCTGGGCCAGGGCCTCGGCGTCCGCACTTTGAGCTATAATATCATACTCCAAAATCTGCTCCTGCACAAGAGAAACCGGCAAACTAAAGACGCCCGGCCACTCCAGCCTGTGCTCAGTCGTGACGCGCACGGTGTTTTCCTCCGGGGCAGAGCCCCCGGCGTAGAGGTTCAGCCGCTCGCTGCCTATTACGAGCGCCCAGCGCGTATGGCGGCCGCTTGGCTGCGCGGCCTCGTATTCCAGCGGGGAGACTACGGTCAGCTCGTAATATGTCCTGGCCTCCACGAGCGCCGAGGCATGGACATAGCGCACGCTGCCCAGGCCGCTCTCCACCCTGCCGGAGACCAGCGGCTCGCCCTCAAGCACGGCGTCCCCAACCTCGACGAGCGGCGCGCCGAGATAGACCTGCATACGCTCTATTATACCCGTTTTTCGCGCCGTCACTGAATATGGCTCGTCATTGTCCCTCAGCTCCGGGGCCGGCTCGCGCTCACGCACACGCACCACGGCGCGGGAGCTGTCCACGCTCACTCCGACCCAGGCGAGCTCCGGTATGCGCAGGATGACCCCGTTTTTTATAGCGTCCGCCGACCACGACGGCCAGAAGGAGCCGCTCTCGACCCCGCACTCGGCCAGGGCGCGGAGGATCTCGCCCTTCGACACGTTTTCGTTGCCCTCCACAGCTATTTCCCAGGCAAAAAGCCGCGAGGCGGCCAGCAGCGCAAAGCAGACCGCCAGCCCTGCCATGAGCGCCAGCCGGTGCCTCAGCCTGCGCCGCACGGCGGGCGCGCCCCGGTAGCGCAGCGGCTCCAGGCTGCACTGGCAGCGCAGGGCGATGGCGCGGGCCGCTTCCAGGTCACGCGGACGGATGGCCAGCCTGAGCGTAAAGCCGTCCGAGGGCTCCGCGCCCCAGAAACGCAGGCCCGCCTGCGTCAGCGCGTTCAAAAACCGCTCCGGAGACGCTCCCTGCACCTCCACCCACACGCTGCCGCGCAGGATAAAGCGCCACGCCCTCATTCGAACTCCACCGAGAGTATCCGCCCCGTGACCAGCAGGGCCTCCCTGTCCATGGCGGCCAGCTCCAGCGCCTCGCCGTTTATGATTAGCCGGGTCCTGCCGCCCAGGACCTCGATGCGCTCGTGCGTATATCCCGCAAGGCCGCGGTGCTGCTCTATGAGCGCGCGGCCCCGGCCCATGACGGTGAGTTTCAGTAGCCCCGCCGCCTCCGCGGGCAGGTCGAGCCGGTCCGCAATATTCTCCCTCAGCTCGGCCCCTTTCCTTGTGAGCATGCCGCCACCCCCTATCGGAGAATTATACGGCCACGTCCCGCCCAAGATGACCGCGCCGCACAAAAACGCGGCGGTTCTATTGCAGGGCTTGGGCTCATTAATTGGCGTAAGGGGGTGTTTTCATGAAAAGAGGCGCCTTTGCGCTCTATGCAGCGGCGGCGGTGGCAGCGGGGTTCGCGCTCATCGCCTGTTCAGCGGAGGCCATGGAGGCGGCGCGCGCCTCGCTGCAGCTGTGCGGGGAGGTGCTCATACCCTCGCTCTTCCCCTTTTTCGTGCTCTCGGGGCTTATTCAGGAGCTGGGTCTGCCTTCACGGCTGGGAAGGCTCGCTGCGCCGGGGATGCACAGGCTCTTCGGCGTCTCCGGACCGGGCTGCGCGGCGCTCATACTGGGGCTCATGGCGGGTTATCCCCTCGGTGCGGCCTCCGCCGCCGGGTTGGTACAGCGCGGGGAGATAAAGCGCGAGGAGGGTGAACGGCTGCTCGGCTTCTGCAACAATTCCGGCCCCGCCTTCCTGCTCGGCGCGGCGGGCGCGGGGGTCTTCGGAAGCGCAAAGGCGGGCATTTTGCTCTATATTTCCCACGTTTTAGCGGCGTTAACGGCGGGTTTTCTGCTCTCCTGCGGGCGGCGCGGGAGCGGCTTTGAGCGTCCCTCCCCCCTGCCGCCGCGCTCCGGAGCGCTGCCTGCCGCAGTTCTCGCAGCAGTGAGGAACATGCTGAACGTCTGCGGCTTTGTCGTCGCTTTTGGCGTCGCCACGGGCGTACTCACGGCCGTCGGCCTGCTGCCAGCGCTGGCGCTCGACCTCTCGCGACTCACAGGGCTGGAGGTATCCGCCTGCCGCGCGCTGCTCACAGGCTTTTTTGAGCTGGGCGGCGGCGTGGGCGCGATGCGCGGTCTCGCGGCGACGCCGGCCAACCTCGCTGTCTGCGCGGCCATCGTCGGCTGGGGCGGGCTCTCGGTCCACCTGCAGACCTCCGCTGTCGCCGGGGACATGAAAACCGCCCGGCACTTTGCCGGGCGGTGTCTCAGCGCGGTATTTTCCTGTGTTTTCGCCTATATTCTGGCCTCTGCGGCCCTTTAGGCCCCGCCAAGTGAGAACACTATGCCCACGACGGCGGAGGCGGCAATAAACACCACGGGATGCAGTTTTTTAGTCGGTTTCACGACGTTCGTGAGCAGCCAGAGTACGGCGGCCAGGATGATGGCTGGCCAGCTGAAGAGATCCAAGAGCGAGCCGGTCTGTGCGTACAGCGCGGTGTTCAGCAGCGCGGCCTCCACGACGGTGATGCCCGCGGCGGCGATGAGCGCCGTTGAGGCCGGACGCAGGCCGTAGAACGCGCCCTCCACTATGCGGTTGCCGCGGAACTTCTCAAGGAACATTGCGATTACCAGCACCAGGATCAGTCCCGGCAGTATGACGCCCAGCGTCGCCAGAACGCCGCCGGGGATACCGCCGACGACGTATCCGACGTAGGTGGCCATGTTGATCCCTATGGGGCCGGGTGTGGACTCGCTGACAGCGAGCATGTCCAGGATCTGGGCCTGCGTATACCAGCCGGTTTTCTCCGCCAGGTCGTACAGGAAGGGCACGGTGGCCATGCCGCCGCCGACGGAGAAGAGGCCGATTTTGAAAAACTCCCAGAAGAGCAGAAGCAGCTTCATTTCGCCGCCCCCTTCCCACGTGCGGCAAGCACGCTTATGAGCACGCCCGCGACACCTGAGGCCACGACCAGGAGTATGGGCGAGGCGCTTGTGAGCGCGGAGAGCAGAAAGACGGGCAGGAAGATGATGACGAGGCACTTCCAGTCCACCATGGCGCTCTTCCAGAGCTTCACGACAGCGTTTATAATGAGCACAACGACGCAGGCGCGCACGCCCGCAAAGGCGTTCTGCACCACGGGGTACTCCGCGAATGCGGTGAGGAACATGGCGATGACGGTTATTATGACGAGCGAGGGGAAGGCGCTGCCCAGGCCCGCGACGATGCCGCCGGCCACGCCCTTATGCCGCCTACCGACAAACACCGAGGTATTCACCATGATGATGCCCGGCAGGCACTGGCCCATGGCGTAGTAATCCATTATCTCCTCCTCTGTCGCCCAGCCGTTGTGCTCGACGACCTCGCGCTGGAGGATGGGCAGCATGGCATAGCCCCCGCCAAAGGTAAGGGCCCCCACTTTCATGAAGGCCCAGAAGATTTTCAGGTATTCTTTCATTTGCTGAGTTCTTCCGCGTATTCCGTGTATTTTGCGACGCGGGCCTCGCACTCGGCCCTGTCTGCGCCCTGGGCGAGGATATAGACCTTGATTTTCGGCTCCGTGCCGGAGGGGCGGACTATGAACGCCGTGCCGTCCTCAAGCTCGAAATACAGGACGTTGGAGCCCGCTATATGCGTCTTGCCCACGACGCCCAGCTCCGCGACGGAGACGGTGCCGTTCTGATAGTCCCTCATGCCGAGGACGGAGGCGCCGCCTATCTCGCGCGGGGGCTTTGCGCGCAGGGAGGCCATGAGCTCCTTCATCTTGCCGAGGCCGTCCAGGCCCGGCATGACGAGGTTCAGCGTCTTCTCCATGAACCAGCCGTATTTCTCGTAGAGGCCCTCCAGGGCGTCTGCCAGGGTCATGCCCTTGGAGAAATAGTAGGCGGCCATCTCGGCTATCATCATGGAGGCGGTGACGGCGTCCTTGTCGCGGACATAGTCGCCCATCATGTAGCCGTAGCTCTCCTCGTAGGCCAGTATGTAATCATACGAGCCCTCGCGCTTGTACTCGGCCAGCTTTTCGGCCATGAACTTGAAACCGGTAAAGGTCTCGTCCACGTGGACGCCGTTCTTCTCCGCGATCTCGCGGCCCATGTTGGTGGTGACGATGGTCTTGAGGAAGGCGGCGTTGGCGGGCAGGGTGCCGGCCTCGCGGCGGGCGGTGATGATGTAGTCGAGCAGCAGGACGCCCATCTGGTTGCCGGTGATGGTGCGGTACTCCCCGTCCTTGCCCCTGACCATGGTGCCGACGCGGTCGGAGTCCGGGTCCGTGCCGATGATGAGGTCGCTGCCGACCTCCTTGGCGAGGTCCACGGCGAGATAGAAGCCCTCCGGGTTCTCCGGGTTCGGGCTCACGACTGTGGGGAAGTTGCCGTCTATGACCATCTGCTGCGGCTCCGGATAGAGGTGCTTGACGCCCAGGCGGCGCAGCGCCTCCGGGACCAGCTTATAGCCCGCGCCATGGAATGGCGTATAGACGATCTTGAACTCATCCGCGACCTTTTCCACCACGGACTTGTTGATGGACATGGCCATGACGTTCTCAAGGAAAGCCTCGTCCGTCTCCGCGCCGATGACCTCAACGAGGCCGGAGGCCGTGGCCTCCTCAAAACTCATGAGCTTCACATCGTGAAAAATGTCGAGCTTGCCCATCTCTGCGGCGACGGCGGCTGCGTGCTGCGGCGGGAGCTGTGCGCCGTCGGACCAGTAGACCTTGTAGCCGTTGTACTCGCGGGGATTGTGGCTGGCGGTGATGTTGATGCCCGCCGTCGCGCCGTAGTGCATGACGGCAAAGGAGAGCTCCGGCGTCGGGCGCAGGGCGTCGAATATGCGGACGCGGATGCCATTGGCGGCCATGACGCCCGCGGCCTCGCGCGCGAATTTTTCGCTGTTCAGGCGGCAGTCGTAGCAGACGACGACGCCCTTCTTGCAGGCTTCTTCGCCCTCGGCCTTGATGACCGCGGCGAACGCCTGGGTGGCCCAGCGGATGACATGGATGTTCATCCGGTTAAGGCCCGTTGCCATGACGCCGCGCAGGCCCGCCGTGCCGAACTCCAGCGGAGCAAAAAAGCGGCTTTCTATCTCTTTCTCATCCTCGGCGATGGCGGAGAGCTCTTTCCACTCCTCCTCGCCAAGGGCGGGGCTGTCCAGCCAGTACTGGTATTCTTCCTTATAGCTCCTCTTCATCTTCTGACTCTCCTTCAAGTATGTTCTTCGCATCCTCGAGCATGGTCTCAGGCACGAAAATATCCACGCCCTCGGCGCTCACGCCGAGCATCATGTTGCCGAAGCCGCCGTAATGCGGATAACGCTTAACATAGGGTATTTCAAAGGAGTCCAGCATGCCGGTTATGATGGCGTCGCTCATGTCGAGCTGAGAACAGCTCGTGAGATACGCCGCGCCGACATAGTCGCCGTCCTCGGTGCGGGGCCATTTCTTTGCCATTTTCCCGGGCAGGTCCCGGGACCAGTCCAGCTTTTGTCCTTCCATAGGCCGCTTCCCCCTCATTTGTGGTAGCGTCCGCCGTTTATGATGGTGAACGCCCTGTATACCTGCTCCGCAAGCATCACCCGCGCCAGATGGTGCGGGAAGGTCATGCGGGACATTGAAAGCCGCATATCCGCGGCTTTTTTCACGCGCTCGTCCAGGCCAAAAGAGCCGCCGACGATGAAGCAGAGCTTTGGCCTGCCCTCCAGCTCGCGCGCCAGCTCCTCGCTCGAAAGAGACCTGCCCTCGACGCAGAGCGCAACGGTATAGGCCCCCTTCGGGACGGCCTTTTCTATCTCCGCCGCCTCGCGCGAGAGCGCCTGGGCTATCTCCCGCTCCGAAGGCTGCTCGGGCAGGCGCTCCTCGGCTATTTCTCGCAGCTCGGGCTTCCCAAAAGCCCCGAGACGCTTATAATATTCCTCAAAAGCTGCGGCATAGTGCCGCTCGCGCATTTTGCCTACAAAAATAAAGCTCAGGCCGGGCATCGGAGCGCCTCCATATGCACAGCGCCGAGCGGCGGCGCCGCGATGAGCTCCGGGGCCTCCCCCGCCTCAGCCAGGGCGGCGGAAACGGCGGCCAGCGCAAGCTCCGGGCGGTTATTCTCCCGGCTCAGGTGACCCAGGATGAGGCCGCGCGCCCCGGCGCGCGCTAGGCTCACTGCAAAGCGCCCGGCATCCTCGTTCGAAAGGTGCCCTCGCTCCGAGAGGATACGGCGCTTGAGATACACGGGATACGGCCCGTCGCAGAGCATCCGCTCGTCGTAATTTGACTCGATGACGGCGAGGCTCACGCCTCTCATGGCCTCCAGCACCTCGTCCGTCAGGCGGCCCGTATCCGTACACAGCCCGAAGCTGCTCTCCGCGTCTATGCGGTAGCCCACGCTCTCGTCCGTATCATGCATCGTGTGGAACGCCCGCACGCCGGCGCCGCCTATGCGCAGCGGCTCCCCCGGGCGGATGATGTCTATGTAGTCCTCCACGCCCGGCAGCATGCCGCGCAGGCGCGCGGCCACGGTGCGCGGCGCTATGACGCGGATGCCGTGCTTCTTTGTGAGCATACTGAGGCCGCAGACGTGGTCGGCATGCTCATGCGTCACCAGGACGCAGGAGAGCTCCGACGGCGACAGGCCCTCCGCGGCAAGAAAGCCGCCGAGACGCCTGAGCGAAATGCCCGCGTCTATAAGCAGCCGCTCCCCTCCGGCCTGCACGAGCGCGCAGTTGCCTGTGGAGCCGCTGGCGAATACGGTAACGCGCATCAGCAGACGTTTATGCTCTTGACCCGCTCAGGCTCGTCCGGACAGGAGACAAGGGCGATATCCGCGCCCAGGCCGCGCAGCTTGCCGACAAAGTCCTCATATCCGCGCTCGATATAGTGGACGTCCTCGACCTCGGTGGTGCCTTCCGCGCAGAGCCCCGCTATTACCATGGCTGCGCCCGCGCGCAAATCACAGGCCGCTACGGGCGCGCCGCAGAGCTTCTCCACGCCCTCTATCATTGCCGTCCTGCCGTCAACCTGCACCTGCGCACCCATCTTGCGCAGCTCGGTGAGGTATTTGAAGCGGTTGTCGTAGATGCCCTCTGTTATTACGCTGGCGCCGTTTGCCAGGCACAGCGCTGCAGCAAACTGGGGCTGCATGTCCGTCGGGAAGCCGGGATACGGCATGGTCTTGATGTTGACCTTTCTCAGCCTGCCAGTGCTCTTCACCGTGACGCAGTCCTCGCCCGCGATGACGGTCACGCCCATCTCGCGCAGCTTTGCGGAAATCGACTCCAGGTGGCGCGGGATGACGTTGTTTATCTTGACCTCCCCGCCCGCGGCGGCTGCCGCGACCATATAGGTGCCTGCCTCTATCTGGTCGGGGATTATCGTATAGGTGCCTCCGTGAAGGCTGTCCGTGCCGTTTATCTTCACGGAATCCGTGCCGGCGCCGCGCACGTCGGCGCCCATGGAGTTCAGGAAGTTCGCCAGATCGACGATGTGCGGCTCCTTCGCGGCGTTTTCGATGACCGTCCGCCCCCTGGCCATGGAGGCGGCCAGGATGATATTCATCGTCGCGCCGACAGAGACCTTGTCAAGGTATATGCGCGTGCCGTGGAGCTTGCCGTCCAGCGCCTTGGCATAAACAAAGCCCCCCGTGACCTCCACATCCGCGCCCAGGGCGGTCATGCCCTTTATATGCTGGTCTATGGGACGTACGCCAAAGTTGCAGCCGCCGGGCATGGTGGTCTTGGCCGCGCCGAAGCGGCCCAGCATCGCGCCGATGAGGTAATAGGATGCGCGTATCTTGCGCATGAGGTCATAGGGAGCGTCGGTGTACCGGACGTCGGTGCAGTCTATTTCCACCGTGTTGCGGTTCACCATGCGTATCTTCGCGCCGAGGTGCTCAAGTATCGTCATGAGCATGTCCGCGTCGCTTATCTGAGGGATGTTCTCAAGCCGGCACACGCCGTTGACCATAAGCGCGGCGGGAATAATGGCGACGGCGGCGTTCTTCGCGCCGCTGACGTCTATCTCGCCGTAGAGAGGCTTGCCGCCATTGATAACATATTTTTCCAATACATTCACCTTCCAAAGCCCCGGAGAATGGAGCCCGCGCCTGAGCGGGGCGGGAATGGGGCGCCCGCAAAGCTAGTTTGTCCGCAGACGCGCCATACTAACAAATTATTTTAACACATTGCTTCCATTTATTCAAGACACTCAGGCAATGACTTCCTCTTTGCCGGTTATGGCGTTTATATAGAACTCGCCGGTGTCCGTCACTATGAGCCAGGTGGGGGTCAGGCTGCCCTCGCCGGAGGCGGAGGCGGAAAAGGCATAGCAGAGCTCCAGGCCGCGCAGCTCGCTGCATATGTGGCCCTTCTCACGCGTCAGACCGAGAAAGCGCATGAGCGCCGTAGGCACGTCTATGAGGCTGGTCTCAGTCTCGGCGGTGACGAGGTCCAGCGGCCTCACGCCGGAGACGGAATACAGCCTGCCGTACATGAAGCGGAACTCCACGCGGCAATTTATTATCCCGGCGCCGCCCGAGGCGCAGGCCAGCTCCAACACGACGTTGTCGCCGTCGGACTCGACTATCGTGCAGGCGTCCTTGCCGTCAACGAGTTCTATGCCCAAGTCCCGCGCCATGCTGCGGGCGGTCTTTTCCGGGTCGTCCGTCTCCGGCGCACCGGAGGCAAAAAACTGGATGCCGAAACCGCCCGTGCCGCGGAAGGTGGCCTCGCCCTTCGTGCCGCCGTAGTAGATGATGCCGCCGCCGCGGTCATCCGTCGTGGTAAGTCCGATGAAGCCGTCCACGGCCTGGGCCTCGACCTGGCCGTTTCTGGCAACGCTGCGCTGATTCAGGCTGCGCGCGCTCAAATTCGCCTCGTCGGATACAACGATGCCGTTTTCCTCAAGCAGCGCCACCGCGCCCTCCACGGCCTCGTTCCAGAGTTCGCTGCCCCTCATGCGGTCGCTTATCACCGTGGACAGCAGCACGACATTCACGATGAGCAGGACGAGGATTATGAAGTTTTTGACTTTTATCGCATCCATCAGGCTTTTTTCCAGTCGGTCGTGACTTTTTCAAGGTTATCGGTGTAATAGAGCCTCAGCTCTCCCCCGCCCTCCGTTTGGAGCAGAGCGGCGGCGAGGTTCGCGGGCAGAGGTTCCTCCCTGCCGCCCAGGCTCTCATAGGAGCGGAAAAGTATCGAGGCATAGGTCACCCGCTCGCCCGTCACGGTTATCTCAACCGCGTGCTCCCTGCCCGAGATGCGCAGCGGCACGCCGTCGTAGACGTAGTCGAAGCAGATCGTGTACTCACCTGTCTCGGCGCTGAGGTAGATATACGACAGGCGCAGCGAGGCCTCACCGCAATAACGCCCCGCCGTGTTCTCGACCAGGCGGCGGGCCAGCTCTATTGCGTCCGTCGGGGAGAGCTTCGGCGCGCTCTCATCCTCTATGGGCTTAAAGGAATATTTGAGCTCCCCGTCCGCGCCCAGGCGCAGGGTGGCCTCGCCCTCGACGCTGACCAGCGTGCCGTCGGACTCGGGATAAGTGGAGGCAAGGTAGCTGCTGAGTCCGAAGGCCGTGTACAGTGCCTCGCTGTCCGCGCTGCGCAGCGAGTTCTCCCCGGAGATGGAGCCGAGGACTATGCTGCCCTGCATCAGCACGGTATAGGGGTCGAGCGCGTCGTAGGTCGGGGAGAGCTCAAACACGAACTCCGCACCGTTGGGTATGCTCTCGCCCACCCTCGCGGCAAACTCCCCAGCCTGTACCGAGGTGGAGCAGCGGTAAAAGCCGCCCTCGTCCCGGCTGCGGACATAGCTCAGCCACACGAGGCCGTTATCCAGCGAGATGCAGATGCGCCGCGCCGTATGTCCGGCGGCGGAGCCGTTTATCTCTGTACCGAGCCATATGGCCAGGCTCGAAAGCTGGAAGTCGCAATAAAAATCGAAGAAGACGCCCGTTTCGTTGAGCGCGGCGCGCCACTCCTCCTCGCTTATCTGCTCCGGCTCGCCCGAGGAGCCCAAAGCCTCGGCCAGGGTGGCGGAAAAACGGTCGTAGGCGGAATAGAGCTCCTCCTGCGAGTACATCACTCCGCAATGAGCCCCGGCCTCCGGCGTGAGCATCATGCTCAGAGGCTCTGCCGCGGCGGTGTATTCCTTCTGCCCGCCTTGGTTCTGCCCCGACTGCATGCCCAGCACGCCGCCGGAAATATCTCCCGCGAAATCCAGCAGCCCGCTGCCCCCGGCGAGCATGACTGCCGAGACGACGAGCACCAGTATGAGCAGGTCCTGTCCCAAGCCGAGGAGGCGTCGCTTCGCCTTCGGCGTCAGCGGCTTACGCATCTTTCGGCCCCTCCACCGGAAGCCAGACGGTTATACGCGTGCCCTTGCCCAGGCGGCTCTGCAGATCTATGCGCCCGCCGTGCCGGACGACTATCTCGTGCGCTATAGACAGGCCCAGGCCCGTGCCGCCCGACTCGCGGCTGCGCGCCTTGTCCACGCGGTAGAAACGGTCGAACACCTTCGCCGCGTCCTCCTGGGGGATGCCTATGCCGTTGTCCTTCACCGTACACCAGACCTCGCTGTCCTTCCAGCCCGCGGTCATGCTTATGCGCCCGCCGTCCTTGGTGTACTTGATAGCGTTGGAGACCATATTCATGAGCACCTGCTCTACGCGGGCCTTGTCGCCGCGTATCTTCGGCAGGGGTATCTCCAGCTCCAGCGAGAACTCGTGTCCGTGCGCCTGCGCCTCCATGCGCGTGGCGTTGTAGACGTCCTTCACGGACTTCTCAAAGCTGAAATAGTCGAAGCTGAACTCTATGCTGCCCGCGTCGAAGCGCGAGAGCGTCAGAAGGTCCTGCACTATCTTCGTCATGCGGTCGGATTCGTTCAAAATGACGCCGAGGAAGCGCTGGCGCGTCTCCTCCGGCATCTCCGGCTCGCCCTCCAGCGTCTCGGCGTAGCTCTTGACGCTGGTTATTGGCGTGCGCAGCTCGTGGGAGACGTTGGCCACGAACTCGCGCCGCATCTGCTCGGACTTTTTGAGGTCCGAGAGCGTGTCCTCGAGCTGGACGGCCATGTCGTTGAAGGTGCGCGTCAGGACGCCTATCTCGTCCTTGGACTCGTTGTCCACCTTGCCGGTGAAGTCGCCGCCTGCGACCTTTTCCGCCGCGCGGGTCAAGTCTTGTATGGGGGCTATCATGGTCTTGGCCAGCAGCAGGCTGAGGAACACCGAGATGATGAGGCCCACGCCCATCGCTTCGACGATGATTTGCAGCAGCTGGCTGTTCAGGCTCTGCATCGTGGCGCGGTTATCCACGACGTAGACGATATAGTTTGCCGCGCCGCCCTCTATGGGCAGGGCAACGTCCATGTACTCCGCCGTGGGGTCGCTGGCGTAGCCGTTCTCGCCGGCAATGGCGCTGATGATATTCGGCGTGATGGCCACGCCGTTTTCAGGCGTGACGCTGCCGGCAAGCCAGGCGCCCGTCTCGCCGGAGAGGATGTGGTAGTTCCTCGTGCCGGTGTCTATACCCAGGCGGCCCGTGTAGGCACCAAGCACCTCAGCCATGTTGTCCGGGGCGTCCGCCTGCGCCGCGGAGCGCAGGCCCGAGGCCAGCTCCTCGTCCGAGAACACCTCCTGCATGCGGGTGTAAAACTCGTTGAGGTAAAAGCTCCGCACACCGCGCGTCAGGAAGACCCCTGTCACGGCCGTGAGGGATATTATGAGAAACAGTATTATAAGTACGAGCTTTGTATAAAGGCTCCGGTTCATCTGCGGCCCCTCAGTCAGCGAAATAGTAGCCCGCCCCGCGCTTCGTCATGACGTAGACGGGTTCGGACGGGTTGTCCTCCAGCTTCTCGCGCAGGCGGCGCACGGCGACGTCCACGGCGCGCAGGTCGCCGAAGTAGTCGTACTGCCAGACGGAGCCCATGAGCTCCTCCCGCGACATGACCCGCCCCGGGTTCTCAGCCAGGAACTTGATGAGCTCGTATTCCCGCTGCGTAAGCTCCAGCTCCTTGCCGTTCTTGTAGACGGCGCGGCGGGTCCGGTCTATGGTGATGTCCTTGGCCCTTATCTGGTCGCCCGGCTCCTCGGGCGCGGCGGGCGCCATCGACGCCGCGCGGCGCATGTTGGTGCGCACGCGGGCCAGCAGCTCCCGCATGGAAAAGGGCTTTGTGATGTAGTCGTCCGCGCCCAGCTCAAGGCCGAAAACCTTGTCCGTCTCCTCCTCGCGCGCCGTTATCATGATGATGGGAACGTTGTTGCCCTCCGCGCGCAGCGTGCGGCAGACCTCAAAGCCGTCCATCTCCGGCAGCATGACGTCAAGCAGGATGACGTCCGGGTCGCACTCGCGCGCGAGCCGCAGGCCCTCTGCTCCGTCGTAGGCGCAGACCGCCGTCATGTCGTTCTTCTCCAGATTGTAGCGCAGGATATCGACGATGGAACGCTCGTCATCGACGATAAGCACCTTTCTGTTCATTTCCTGTCCTCCAGATACCTCCGGGCCTTGAGCACGGCGATGATGGTCTTGGCGTCGTCTATCTCGCCGGACATGACCAGATTTTCCAGCTCGGAGAGCTTGTATTTCTCGACGTTCAAAAATTCGTCCGGGTCGAGGTGCATCTTGCCCCGGTGCAGGCCAAGGGCGAGGTAGATGTGCAGCACCTCCGTCGAGAAGCCCGGCGAGGTGCAGCAGGGGCCGAGGTATATCATCTCGTCCGCCGTCAGGCCCGTCTCCTCCGAGAGCTCACGCACGGCGCACCCAAACGGGTCCTCCCCCCGTTCGAGCTTGCCCGCCGGGACCTCCAGCATTTCGCGGCCGAAGGGATAGCGGAACTGGCGCACACACCAGACCGTCTCGTCCGCCTCGACGGGAATGACCGTCACCCCGCCCGGGTGCTCCACCACCTCGCGGCCGACTATGTTTCCGTTTACGAGCTCCGCCTTGTCGCGCCGAACGTTCACTATGACACCCTCGTATACCGTGGATTTATCTATCGTCTTTTCGTATGACATTTTCGCGCCTCCGTTAATTACATAGTTATCCGAATATCATATTACCATATATTGCGCCGCAATGCCAGTATTTTTGACTTGACCGGGCGCGGGGCGCGGGCCATGATGTTTAGGGAGGCGATGAGATGGAGATACAGATGATAGGCGCGGGCTGCGCGGCCATCAGCGTACATACCAGCATAGAGGGCCCCGGGACGGCGGCGGAGCTGGTCCGCGCGGCGCTGAGGCTCAGCGGGCTGGAGCCCTGGAAGCGGATGGAGCTGGAGCTGTTCGTCTCCGGCGCGGACACGCTGATACTGGCCAGGCCCGCGCCGGAGCTCAGGGTAGAGGTCGCGGACTGGGCCCTGCCCTTTTTCTGTTGAAATGCGCTTGACAGTTATGGTATACTTTTGATGAATGAGCGGAAGGGGGCGTCGGCGTGGCGCGCGCACAGGGCATAAAACAAATAGCGCAGAACCGTAAGGCGTTCCACGATTACTTCGTCCTCGAACGCTTCGAGGCGGGCATCGAGCTCTTCGGCACGGAGGTCAAGTCCATCCGGGCCGGGACCGTGAACCTGAAGGACTCCTTCTGTACCGTGAAGGACGGCGAGCTCTTCGCGCGGGGCCTGCACATAAGCCCCTACGAGAAGGGAAACATCTTCAACCGGGACCCGATGCGCCCCAAGCGCCTGCTCATGCACAAACGCGAGATAATGAAGCTCAACGCCCGCGTCATGCAGGACGGCGTTGCGCTCATCCCGCTCTCGCTCTACTTCAAGGACGGGCGGGTGAAGCTGGAGCTCGGCCTCTGCAAGGGCAAAAAGCTCCACGACAAGCGCGACTCTGAGGCCGAACGACAGGCGAAGCGGGACATGGACAGAATTATAAAGGAGAGGAACGCGTAATGGCAAACCCGATAGTCACCTTTGAGATGGAAAACGGCGGCGTCATCAAGGCCGAGCTCTACCCCGAGGTCGCGCCGAACACGGTGAACAACTTCCTGAGCCTTGTGAACCGCGGCTTTTACGACGGGCTCATCTTCCACAGGGTAATCCCCGGCTTCATGATCCAGGGCGGCGACCCCCAGGGCAGCGGCATGGGCGGCCCCGGCTACAGGATAAAGGGCGAGTTCGCGCACAACGGCTTCAAGAACGACCTCAAGCACGAGCGCGGCGTCCTCTCCATGGCGCGCTCCATGATGCCGGACACGGCGGGCAGCCAGTTCTTCATCATGCACGCCAAGGCCAAGCACCTCGACGGCGAGTACGCCGCCTTCGGCATGGTCATCGAGGGCATGGACGTCGTGGACGAGATAGCCAACACGGCCACCGACTACAACGACCGCCCCAAGGCCGAGCAGAAAATGAAGAAGGTCACAGCCGAAACCTTCGGCGTCGATTATCCCGAGCCGAAGAAGTTCTGAGGAGGGCGCAAACAGCGCAGCGCATTTGCGCAAAATGAGCCTTCGTACCCCGTCCCGAAGCGTCCCCGCTTCGGGGCGGAGAGGAGGAGCAAGGGAGCGTGCGCAGTTTTCGCATAACGGCGCAGCCGCTATGCGGAAACGGAGCAACGCGGACTTTGCGACGACGACGAGGGGCCGTACTGGTTTCGACGGGGGTGCGGAAACGGGGATAGCGGGCGGATGCGCCTGGCATCCATAAAACGGGCAATTATAAATTAAAGAACAGCAATAAGACTGCTCTTCTCGCTGCCTAAGCAGTGAGCGTCTCCTCCGGGAGGGCCGCGGCCCGGAAGCGAGGCGTCGATCAGCGGCGAACGTGAGTGCGCAAAGCTTTGAGCGCACCATGCACAATGAAGCTACCAAACCCGGAAGTGTGAGCGTTCACGTCCGGATAAGGGAATGTAAATAACTCTCTGCGCCCGGAGAGGTTCCGGAGGAAGCACTTTCGGACGGGGGTTCGATTCCCCCCGCCTCCACCATTATAAACTTTTTTTACTGTCCAAGTCAGTACAAAGAAGGCCGTAAATCCTAATAACACAAAGGATTTATGGCCTT
>OGXR01001562.1_pt1 | contig 16504 bp, 16 predicted proteins | sample 1576331 | NCBI WGS metagenome assembly OGXR01 (sample SAMEA3541473, study PRJEB24748) | human gut metagenome | biome: human gut; feature: human-associated habitat; material: faeces | place: China | collected 2012 | reverse complement strand
AAACCGGTGTAGATGTTGCCTTCAGCATCAGCTGCATCAGCGGTAACGAGGGAAACTCTCGGTACCAGGTCGATGAAGTAGCGGGAGTACATTTCCAGATAAGTATGGATAGCGCCGAGTTCTACGCCGCCGTTCTGTACCATCTGAGCCAGACGTTTGCCCTGGCTTCCTGCATATGCGAAATCAAGTTTGTGAGCGATGCCCTTTTCGAAAACATCGAGATGTTCCGGAATGGACAGGGTGGACTGGATCATATGAAGGTCATGAACCTTGGTCGGATCTACTTCGCAAAGCTGTTTTGCGAGGAAATCAGCCTGTTTCTGGTTATCGCCTTCGATATTGACTTTGTCGCCTGGACGGAGTACTGCTTCGAGGAGTTTTACGGTATCTTCAGCAGCTACGATCTTGCCTTTAGCGTATGCAGAACCATCTTTCAGTCTTGCAGCGGTGTCTTCGCCTCTGGTGTTCCAGTTTTTCGTGCTTGGTTTGATTTCTAACATCTTCTCAATCCTTTCTATACACAATAAACATAAAAACAAATGAATGACAGGTTTTTCATTGCTCCTGCCCCTTATTATTATAGTACAGCTCTTACGCCCGCGTCTGTAAAAGTTACGTCAGCCGGCGCATGAGTTAACCAAAGATCCGGCGCGGGAGCTGCGTCAGACCTCTGTTAAATCACATTGTTGGTTCGGATTAACCGAAGATCATCTGAGTCAGGAAATAGAATACAGATGGGAAGAGCAGGCAGCCGAGGCCGGTGTAGAATGTTGCTGTCATAGCTGCGTATGGAACGAGCTTCGGATCAACAGCAGCCATACCAGCAGCGGTGCCGGAAGTGGTGCCCATGATGCCGCCGAATGCCATAGCAGACTGCGGGTTGTCAAGGCCGAAAATCTTAGCAACGAACGGAGTTACGACCATAACGAGTACGGACTTAACAACGCCAGCTGCGATGGAAATAGCGATAACTTCAGAAGAAGCACCGAGTGCTGCGCCGGTAACAGGTCCTACAACGAATGTTGCAATGCCTGCGCCGATGGTTACCAGATCGATTGGATCAGTGTATCCCAGCGGATAAGCAACAGCGAAGCCTGCGAGCAGGCAGATGAATTCACCGATGAACAGGGACAGAACGCCTCTTACACCGATTTTTTTGATTTCTTCCAGGTCAGCACCGAATGCGGTGGAAACGATGGCGAAATCTCTGAACATAGCGCCGCCTACGAGGCCCATGCCTGCGAAGAGCGGAACGTCAGCGATACCTTTGTGGCCTCCGGTCATTGCACCGCCGATATAAGCGAGAACCAGACCGAAGAAAATAGCGATAGCACTGCCGTGGATACGGCCATGAGTCAACTTCCCAATTTTGTAAGCGAAATACATGATGATACCAAGAAGCATAAACGAGAAGACCATGCCGTTTGAATTGAACAGTTTTGTTGCAATAGCTACAATATCCATGTTGTTACCTCCTTTTCTTTTCTAGAATTATTTCTTGTCTTCCGGTTTTGCTGCAGATACTTCTGCGGATGGCTGTTTCTTAGCCAGTACCGGAATCAGGAGGAAACCAACTGCTACTGCCAGAGCGCCGCCTGCGAGTGCGACTACGCCGCCGCTCAGTGCAGCTGCTACGTTCTGGATGGAGCTCATTGCTACGACGATCGGAATGTACATAGCGGACCAGAATTTGATACCCTGTTCTTCTGGTTCCTTCATGAGACCTTTCTTCTGTGCCCAGGTGGAAATGATGATCAGGAACAACATAGCGAAACCTACGCCGCCGATGTTAGCCTTGACCCCCAGAACAACGCCCAGCATGTCGCCGATCAGGTTGCCGACCATGAAGCAGCCTGCCAGAAGAGCAACACCATAAATAATCATGAAAATCCCTTCCTTTCTTTACTCGTACAGTTTTCTGTACATGGATTTACTCTATAACAGCCTTCTCTTCCCAGAAGGCTACGAGCCAGAATCGATTCACCCCTTTCGGGAAATCCGCCTCTCGCGCACCACCCGAAAGATTTGGTATAATGGTAGTAATATATGCGCATAAGACACAGATATTCCATTGAATTTCATCGGTTACAGTATATAGGAAATGTAAAGTCACTTTTCTATTTTTGCGATAAGATGCAAGTACAAAAGGGTAAGATGCAAGACGGGTAAGATGCAGATATTCGTGGTTGAGATGCAATTATCCGTTAATTACATCATAGATAAAATACTTATAGAAAAATCTGCATTGACCGGAACTTCTTGAGAAAGTGGTTATTAATCCCATTTTGTAATACATGCTGAATAATCTATGATTCTTTGCACATACATAAGGTATTAATTATAATATACTTATTCCCGGAGGCGGCCTTCATCGCACTTTTCGGGCAAAATACACCGCTTACTTGATTTAGCATTTTGAGGTGACAACATGGAACCTAATTGGATCATAGGGATCCAGCATGTCTGGTTTGGCATATCCTTATTCCTTCTGCTCCTTCTCCTCATCTGCCGCACCTCCTTCTTCAGGCAGGCCATCACGGCAAAGGAATTCACAAGGCAGCAAATAGGAATTTTCATCATACTATTCTCTGTCATAGGACTCTGCGGGACGTACTGGAACGTCAGAGCCGGAGGCGGGATCATCAATTTCAGAGCCGTCGGGATCATCCTCGGTGGCTTCGTCGGAGGACCGATCGTAGGGACGGCCGTCGGCACTATCGTCGGCATCCACCGCGCCTTCTTCATCAATACGGATTCCTCCTTCATCCACGGCGGACTCTCCATCATCCAGGGCATCGCGGCAGGATTCCTCTCCTACCGTCTGAAGCATCACTACCACAATCTCTGGTTCTGGTCCTTCCTCTATGCGTTCATCCTTGAATTCCTCTTCTGGATTTTCTTCGCCTTCCTCACCTGGCCGACGACCACGACATATCCGGTGAACTTCTTCCACCTGTCGCTTCCGGTTATCGCGACAAACACGATTGCCGTCAGCATCTTCTACCTGGCCATGGAATTCTTCATCCACCAGAGAGACTCCGAAAAGACACAGACGACAAAGAGCACCTTCAATGCCGTCATCACACTTTTCTCGACACTTCACGACGGATTCAAATCCCTCTCCGTCGCGCGCGTCACGGAAATCATGACGACATCGCTCCCCAGCCTCATCTGGGCCGCCATCTTATATAATGATCAGATTTATACAAGAACCAATTATAAAGACGACGCCGACAAGAACCAGGGCGATGCGGAAATCGCGATACTGAAACTGCAGCACTCGCTTCCTGACCTCCCTCACCTCATCACCCTTCCCGTCAAGTACAAGGGCAAAGTCGTCGGCTCCATCTTCGCCGCCAAATCCAAAGGAGACACCTTCACCAATACAGGCACCGAATTCCTTCACGGCATCTGCCACATCCTCGAATCCATCTACGAGTCCGAGAAACTGAAGGAAGAGGAAAACCTGCTGGCCGAAGCGGAAATCCGGGCTCTCCAAGCGCAGATCAATCCGCATTTCCTCTACAACACACTAAACACCATTTCCTACTACGTCCGAAGCGATCCGGAAACAGCCAGACGCCTCATCCAGTACCTGTCCGACTACTTCCGCCACAGCCTCAACAACCCGTCCAAGCTCATCCCCCTTTCTGAAGAGCTTCACGTCATCGAGTGCTACACGGAACTCGAAAGAGCCCGCTTCGGCGACCGTCTCCAGATCGAATACGACTTCCCGAAAGACAAGCTCGACGACATCATGGTCCCGCCCCTTCTCCTTCAGCCCCTCGTAGAAAACGCCGTCATCCACGGCATCTTCAAACGTCCTGAAGGCGGGCAGATCAAAGCAGGCCTCATCGAGCATGACGACCACTACAAGATCTACGTCTACGACACCGGCGTCGGCATCGCAAGAGCCAAGAGAAAGAGACTCCTCCGCGATCACAAACGCCGCGACCACATAGGACTCATCAACGTCCACCAGCGCCTCATCTCCCTCTTCGGAGAACGAAGCGGCCTCCACATCATCAGCCGCAAAGGAAGAGGCACCCTCGTCTTCACGAACATTCCGAAAGTCACCGCTGAAGAAGAAAAAGCAGCCGAACAGGCCGAAGCTGAAGAAAATGCAGCCATGAACCTTTCACCAAATCCCACAGTCTGAAACAGAAAAGGAGCCTTTGAACCATGCAAGACATACGCGTCCTGGTAGCCGATGACGAAATCCCTGCCAGAGGAGAACTGAAATACGAACTCGCGACCATTCCCGGCGTCCAGATCGTCGGAGAATGCAAGAACGGAAAAGAAGTCCTCGACTTCCTGAACGTCCACCCGAACGTAGACATCCTCTTCCTTGACATCGAAATGCCCTTCATGAACGGCCTCGAATGCGCCAAGGAAATCCAGAGAAGAGACTATCCCGTCAAAATCGTCTTCGCCACAGGCTACAGCCAGTTCGCCGTCCAGGCCTTCGATCTCGAAGCCTTCGACTACATCCTGAAACCCTACGATGAAAAACGCATCCAGAGAACCATCAAAAGATACGCAGACAGCCTCGAACTCCGCGAAAACCACCGCTCCCCGGGAGAAATCATCAACACCTCCCAGCGCATCTCCCTTCAGACTGCACTGGTCAACGTATTTTGGACACAAAATCTCAAAAATTAGATGTCAAAAAAATAAATAAGTGAAATTAAATGAAATTGTGTAACTCTTAATTTGGACAAAAGGCATTAACCTGCTTAAAAACCATATTTTTCTCTGTACTGCTTTGGTGTAAGGTACTCCAGTGCATATGCCGGGCGCTCTTCATTAAAGAACTTGACGTATTCATCAATCTGACCCGCTACGCCCTCTGTTGAAGTAATATGAAAATCTGAAAACAGCTCGGCTTTCATCCATCCATTAATGGATTCCATGGCTGCATTATCCGTTGGCGTTCCTGCTCTGGACATGGATCGTGTGATGTTATACGCCGGGAGCAGCTGGTTGAAATCCTTTGATGCATATACTGATCCCTGATCAGAATGAAGAATATGCTTAACGCCGGGGAATTTCTTCGTAAATTCAAGGTAGTCGTGCAGTCCGTTAATATATGTCATACGGTCTCCACGCCTTGAGGAAAGTGCGTGGGCGACAATCTCGTTATTCCAAAGATCCATATATATCGTCAGCTCATAGTATGTGTTCTTTACGTAGAATGCAGTCATGTCAGACACAATACATTGCGAGGGCCCATCTATGTTAATCCCTGCAAGCAGCAGATTTGGATAAGTCCTGGATTCACCAGGCTTTTTGTACTTATAGTGTTTGGAAACACTCTTGATCCCGGCCAAACGACAGCATTTATAGGCGTATGATTCAGACATGAAGAGGCCTGTGTCAAGCAGAAGCTTGGCCCTTAGCCAGCGGTATCCGTGGGATGGATACTTCTTATGCCATTCCTTGAGCAGTTCTATGGTATCCAAAAGACGATTCTTTTGTTCAGAAGGATGCCTGGTATGATACAGCCAATAGTAGAAGCTGCTACGCGGAATACCCAGCCTTTCACAAAGCAATTCGACAGGGAAGGAGCCGGAAAGCGCGACGATTACTTCGCAGTCTTTTTGACGTAAGTAATGAGCTTTTTTTTTGAATCATCTTCTTCTACTACTTCGTAACCAAGCTTCAGCCGCTCTTCTCTTATCCTGGCATCAATCAAGGCGCTGATGAGATCTTCCTTGGACATTTTCTGGTATTCATCGAGTTTGGCCGCTTCAGGAATAACTTTTGCTTTGGCAAGACCGTAATCACGGGGCTTGGATGTTTTAGGTGGAAGATGGTTTGTGTTCCTATACATCCTCATATATTCTCTAGCAGTTTGAGCACTGATGCCGTATTTGCCTGCAGCTTCGTATTTATTGATTTGATCCTCATAAATCTGGCGACCAATGTTCATACGCTCTTTCTTTGTGTACTTCATAAGACTGCCTCCTGTATGAAATCTGAATGTGGCGTCCAATGTTTTTAATTCTGATTCCAATATACTACAAAGGCTGTCTAAATTCTTATCCCACCCCTGTCCAGTTTTAGCATAGCACTCGAGACCAAGGACAAGACAGTCATGATCTCCCCCGCACAGGAAATCATCATCATCTCCACAGAAAAATCCGACCGCTCCCTCTTCTACACCACCAGCGGCATCATAGAATCCAGGATGGCCCTAAGAGACGCCGAACAGCTCCTCGCGCCCCACGGCTTCTTCCGCACCCACAAAGGCTACATCGTAAACCTTGCCATGATCCAGGAACTAGAAAGCCAGGACAACGGCACCCTCCTCCTCACCATGAACTACTTCCCCAAGGAAAAAGTTCCGGTGTCCAGACACTACATCAAAGACTTCAAAAACACGCTGCATATATCTTAAAAAAATACAGAAAAGGAAACCCCTCCGGCCGAAAGCCGGAGGGGTTTTTGGATTAGGAAATGTATTGCTTCTGACACGCCTTTTCTTGTATAAATAAGAAAGAATATTCACGGAAATTTGGCAGGAAAGGAGCTTCTCATGAAAGAACACATGCCGCTAAGCAATCAAATGAAAGACCGTTCGAGAGCACTTAGAAACAACATGACAAGGCAGGAGTCCAAGCTGTGGTATGAATTCCTGAAATTCTATCGTCCACACTTCAGAAGGCAATACATAATCGGGCAATTTATCGCTGACTTCTACTGTCCAAAAGCGAAACTCATCATCGAACTCGACGGATCCCAGCACTACTCAGATTTCGGACTGAAATACGACCAGTGGCGCACCAAAAAACTGAAAATCCAAAACAACTGCGTCCTGCGTTATACCAATTGGGATTTGGTTAAATACTTTGACTCCGTATGCGACCAAATCGACTACATTACCATTGAACGTCTGAAAGAACTAGGCCACGAAGACCTCGTTCCGAAGGAAATATGAAAACAAGGGAAACTGCATCTCTTTTAAAAACCATAAAACCAGCCTGCGGCTGAGAAACTGCACCTCCTCAGTCGACTCCGTCGCCAGCTCCCCCGTGGGGAAGCCTAAAGCATGACAATCCCGATGTACCAGTTGAGCATCAAATGAGAATATCGGCAAGCGGGCCAACCGAAAGTTGCCCACACAGCGGGAGGCCGCACCGTTAGACGACGAAAACTGAAGTTCCACGCGGCAAGGCCGCGGTTGTATGGTTTTGAAGGGAACATCCTCGCAAAATATGGGAATACCGGCAAGCGGACTAGCCAAAAGCTGCCTCCACGGAGGAAGTGGCGCCGTTAGGCGACGAAAGAGGTGAAGTTTCCTCGCGGCCTTGCCGCGGTTGTACGGTTTTGTGGGAAGGATTCCCACACGAAAAGGAGGGCCTCGATGGCTCTCCTTTTCGTATTTCGTATTTCTTATTTCTTATTCCTTATTCTTCCCTATTTCATTCCCCCAGTACTGCTTCAACGGCTTCCTTGCAGAGTGCGACGCCTTTGTCAAGGTCTTCTCTGGAGATGTTGAGCGGCGGGTTGAAGTAGATGACGTCACCCATCGGACGGAGGACGAGGCCTTTGGCCATGGCTTTACGGAAGACATGCCAGCCGATTCTCTTTTCAGCCGGGAAGGCTTTCTTTGTGGCCGGGTCTTCTACGAGTTCGATGGCGTTGATGAGGCCGATGTAGCGGATTTCGCCTACGTTCTTATGATGGCCGAGGGCTTTCATGAGTTCTTGGTGGAGGTACTTGCCGTCTTCGTTGACTTTGTTTAGGATGTGATCGCGTTTCATGATTTTCAGGACTTCGAGGGCGATGGCGCAGCCCATCGGGTTGCCTGCGTAGGTGTGGCTGTGGACGAAGGCTTTGTGAGTGCCGTAGTCGTCGTAGAAGGCGTTATAGACTTTGTCGGTGGTGACGGTGATGGACATCGGCATGTAGCCTGCAGTGAGGCCTTTGGATGTACAGAGGATGTCCGGGCTGACGCCTGCGTGTTCGATGGCAAAGAGTTTGCCTGTGCGGCCAAATCCGGCTGCGATTTCGTCGTCGATGAGGAGCACGCCGTACTTGTCACAGAGTGCACGGAGTTTTGTCAGGTAGGCCGGCGGGTACATTCTCATGCCGGCAGCGCCCTGGAGGACTGGCTCTACGATGCAGGCTGCGGTTTCCTTGCCGAATTTCTCGAAGGCTTCTTCTGCGCTTTCGAAGCATTCGATATTACATGTCTCTCTTGTCTTGCCGTACGGGCAGCGGTAGCAGTCAAGGCCTTTGAAATGGATATTGTCCATGAGGAGCGGATGGAAAATGCCTGCGTAGTCGTCCATGGAGCCGACGGAAAGGGCGCCGATGGTTTCACCGTGGTAGGAGGAATCCAGGCACATGAATTTCTGTCTTTCCGGATGGCCGGTCTGGTTGTGGTACTGGTATGCCATCTTCATCGCCGCTTCGACAGCAGAGGAACCATTGTCGTGATAGGTGAATTTTGTGAGTCCCTTCGGCAGGAGCTCAGCAAGTTCGCGGGAGAGCTCGATAGCCGGCTTGTGGGAGAAGTTCGTGAAGATGACGTGTTCGAGTGTGTTGATCTGACGCTTCAGCGCTTCGTTGATTTCCGGATTGCAGTGGCCGAGGAGGTTGCACCACCAGGAGGAAATGATGTCGAGGTAAGGCTTGCCTTCGGTGTCATAGAGGTAGACGCCCTTGGCATGGTCGATGACGACCGGAGGAAATACTTCGTTGTCTTTCATCTGCATGGCGGGATGCCAGATATATTTTTTGTCTTCTGCCTGCCAGTCAATTTTTTCAGTCATTGGATTCTCCTTTTCCTTTTCATAAGCGGTGTACGGCCGCCGGAATATTTACGCTTCGTCGAAGCAGTCTGCCAGTACTTTCGGATCGCAGGTGAGGATCTCGTCCCCTCTCTTGACCTTGGCAATGACAGGAACGCCGGACATTTCTTCAATTATCTTGATATTGTCCTCTTCCATCACGCCGCCCTTCCAGTTATTGAGGATGACGCCCTTCACCGGGATGCCGCGCGCTCTGGTGTATTCGATCGTCGTGACGACATGGTTGATCGTGCCAAGGCCGGCGTCTGCAATGACGAGGGCCGGAAGCTTCAGCATCCTGATGATGTCTGTCAGGTCGATCTTTGCTTTTTCATCGCGGCGGATCGGGCATGCAATGCCGCCGGATCCTTCCATGACGACGTAGGGAAATTTCTCCGTCACGCGTTTCCATGCTTTCTCGACGACAGGAAGCTCGACCGGATTTCCTTCCATCTGTGCTGCCAGATGCGGAGAAACGGCATGCTGGTAGAGATAGGAAAGAATCATGTTTTCCGGTTCATTGATGTCCGCGAACTTGTTGACGAAGCCCGCATCCGACGCAGCGACCGTGGGTGCTCCGCTGATGGCCGCCTTGTAGTAGCCTGCGTCATAGCCCGACTTTCTCAGCGTCTTGACGATCAGCGCCGTCACATACGTCTTGCCGATATCCGTGTCCGTTCCTGTAATGAAAAGTCCTTTGCTCATTTCATGCTCCTTCTTTCGTTGAAATTACCGGATGAAATCCCCGGCTGCTCTTTCGAGACGCCTTGCCATGACAGCCGCCAGAAGGCAGAGACAAATGTCCCCCGGCACCGCCAGAATGAAGCAATACAGCACGACCGGCCAGATGCCGATCGGTGTTCCAAGGTAGAAATTATTGATGATGTAGACATACACCATGCCGAAAAGATAGACGACCAGAAGCCCGGAAAGGTTTGCCAGAAGAATCTGTCCAAACGATTTCCCGCCCGTGATCTCGCGGATCCTGCCCGTCACCCAGGCGCCCGCGATGAATCCGATGAGGTAGCCGAACGTTGGCTGGAAGATGTAAGAAGGACCGCCTCCTTCCGTGAAGACCGGCACGCCTGAAAGGCCCAGAAGGACGTACAGCCCGACGGAAAGCGCGCCTCTCCTGCTCCCCAGGATCAGCCCTGCCAGCGTCGTGAAGAGAAGCTGCAGCGTGAAGGGACAAACCGGAACCGGTATGCGGATGAATGCGCCGATTGCCGTCAGCGCCGTGAACAGGCCGAAGAGCACGATTTCCTTCGTCCTGCCCTGTTCTGCTGTCATGTTCTTTACCATCCTGCCTCCAATTGTTCTTTGTCTAAAATAAATCGGTTAACAACATCTTTATGATATAACAACTGTATTCCCGTTTCAACGTTTACAATTCATTTTTAGCAATAGAAAATTGGGCTGTGACAAAATCCGTTAAAACTCTGCTTTCCCTTTTCTCGAGCGAAGCGAGGTTTAAGGGTGTTAACCTTGCTCCGAAAGGAGAAGGTGTCAGCGTAGCTGACGGATACAGTAGTTATCGAGCAAAGCGAGGTTTTGAGGTTTTGAGGTTTTGAGGTTTTGAGGTTTTGAGGTTTTGAGGTTTTCAGATAAAACAGATATATAAATGTGTTGGATAATCCCCCCCATCGAATATAAACAATGCAAAAGGAGCTGTGGCGAAATGATTGCACATTCCGCCACAGCTCCTTCTTCCTTTATTATCTTTATCCCATATATTCTTTATACGCTTCGAGGACCCTGTCGCAGAATATGGGCGCGAGGCCTAAGTATTGTTCCGGATTCAGCATGGTGTCGATTTCTTCTTCGGTGAAATCATCCGTGACGACCTTGGTCTTCATGAGGACGTCCTTCAGGGGGATTTCCTTTTCGTAGGCTTCCATGCAGGCATCGTAGACGATGTGATGGGCGGTGAGGCGGCCGAGTTTTCTGGCGAGGTGCATCATGACACATTCGCTCATCATGAGGCCCTTCTGGAGGAAGAGGTTCTTTTTCATGTGGTCTTCGTAGACGATGAGATTCTCGAGGATGTACCTTGCTTTTTCAAGGGCGGTCGCCATGAGGACGAAGGCTCGGGGCAGACCTTCCCATTCGGAGATGAAGCAGCCCCAGTCTCTTTCGTTTTCAGAGACCATGCTCTCGACGATGGCGGGCGCCGTGGTCCTGACGTTCCTAAGAAGCGCGAGGACGTTTTCAAGGACGGCCGGGTTTCTCTTGTGCGGCATGGTGGAGGAGCCGATCTTCCCTTTGAAGAAGGGTTCTTCAAGCTCGAGGATTTCCGTCCGCTGCAGAGTGAATATTTCATAGCAGATGCGGCCCATGGTGCCTGCAAGGAGAGCAAGGTCGCTCGCAAGTTCTGCCTGATTGTCTCTCGCCGTATGCCATGCGATGAGCGGCACGCGAAGGCCTAGGATTTCTGCCATTTTTTCCTGCGTCTCGAGGCCCTTTTCCGGCTGCGAGGCAAGCGTTCCGACAGCGCCGCCCATTTCCAGGACGAAGGCGCGCTTTTCCATTTCCTTGAAACGCTCGATTTCCCTTTTCAGCTCATCCGCCTAGCCGGCTGCCTTGAAACCGAAGGTGATCGGGATGGCATGGACGACGTGCGTCCTTCCTGCTTCCGGCGTATCCCTGTACTTCTTCACGAGCGCAAGGATCGCGGAAAGACAGGCCTTCGCATCGCGCAGGATGATGGAGCACGCTTCCCTCTCCATGAGGACGAGGCCCGTGTCATAGATATCCTGGCTCGTCGCGCCCCAGTGGACGTACTCGCCAGCATCGCTCGGAAGGCTCTTCTTGAACGCATTGAGAAGCGGCACGATCGTGATCGAGCTTCTGAAGCCCTCCGCCAGAGCATCCATGTCGATTTCCTCAGCGCGTGCGTGGCTGACGATTACATCCGCCGTTTCCCTGGGAATCACGCCCATGCCAGCGCCGCTTCCGTGTCGAGCCACTTCTGCACCCAGTTCTTCTCACTCCACACCGCTCTCATTTCATCCGTTCCGAAAAGAAATCCCAGCACCCTGCTGTCTTCCATCATGCTAGCCATCACAGCCTCCTCCTGCGCGGAACCCCCGCGCCTCTCTTTCCTATATCCTACCCCCATTTCGCCCGCCCGTGAAATACCCGTTCCTTATCGCTTCATAAGCCGGATTTATGGCAAGTTATACAAAATTGATAAAGAAACAGCCGAATCCTCTCTTTTTCGTATATTTTCAATAACATTTCCAACAGTTTACATTCATACTTGTTATAATAATAAAAGAAACAGGAAAGGAGCAGCCTATGGAATTCCGCCAACTCGAGTACTTCCTCGCCGTCAAGAACGCAGGAAGCTTCACGCGCGCCGCCGAGCACCTCTACGTCTCCCAGCCCGCTGTGACCAGCGCCATCCGAAGCCTGGAAAGCGAGCTTGGCATCACCCTCTTCGACCGCTCCCAGGGAAAAGCATCCCTCACGGCCGAAGGCAGGATCTTCTCCGCCCACGTCGAGGAAATCATGAAAGGCGTCGTCACGACCATATGCGACATGGACGCCATGAAATCCCTGAGCAGCGGCACCCTTGCCATCGGGATTTCCTCCTTCCTGTCACTGCCATCCGTCCTTTCCCTCATCGCCCGCTTCCTTTCGGACCATCCGGGCATCGAGTGCCGCGTGCAGGAAGGACCGGCAGAGGCGGTCGCCGCCCTCCTGGAAGGAGCCTCCTGCCTTCCCGCCAAGGAAAAGGAAACCTACAAACCACCTGCGAAAGAACTTGAAGAAAACGCAGAACTCATAAAAATCATCCGGGGCCGCCTGCGGAAGCAAGCAAGCGCTATAGAAAAAGCCATGCAGAACGCCCGGGAAGAGGCCATTTCCCCAGACAACAACCCGCATCCATAAGGATCCGGTCATATATAAGAAACCAAGGAAAAGAAAGGACATCATCATGAACCATCCCGTACTCATTGCCGCTGGAAGAACCCAGGCATCCAAAGACGAACTCCAATTCATCGTCACCAACCTCATCGGCACCTACTACCCTGTCGAGGCTGTCCTGACGGCAGACATCAAAGAAGCAAGGAAAGATGCACTCTACATCTGCGAAGACACAGAAGCATCCCAGCTCCTCACCGTCATCCCGGAAGAAAACCTCTTCCCCCTGCACCTCGAAGTCGTCTCTGAACACTTCTTCGTCCTGAACAAAGTCCCCGAAGGAGAGACACTCTACGTCTTCAACGACACCCGTCCCTTCGCCGACCACTTCCTCGAACAATGCGTCGACGCCCACCTGAACGCCTCTGCCTTCGAAAGAATCACCTTCGAAGACACCGACCCTGCCATCGTGGAAAAAGCACTGAAAGAAGCCAAGTACATCACAGGCACCGACTTCCTCACCAAGAAAGGCAGCATTCTCCAGACCACCTACAAACCGCTCCTCCGCGAAGACGTCACCATCTTCCCGGCAAGAAGAGCCCCGTCCATGGAAACCTCCGCTCCCCTCATCCACAGACTCCTCAGCGAAAGAATCGAAGAACTGAAACAGTCCCTCGCTGAAGTCAAGAAAGAAGGAAACGAAGAAAAAGCAGCAGCCCTCCTCGAAGAAGCCAACACAGCCAACCTCGAATTCCGCCTCGCTGCCCTCCAGAGCGTCACCATCGGAGTCCAGCCCTTCAGACTCAAAGAATCCGACATCACCGAAGTAGACGAAGGCCCGATCCCCGAAGGCACCATCCCGCAGATCGAAATGAAAATCGGCATCCTCGAAAAAGCCAAAGCCGACATCATCAACCTCATCTCCAGCCCCATCATCGTCCCGGCTGACAAAGAAGAAGCAGAAAGAAAACTCGGGAAATAAAATAAAGAAAGTGAAACAGGAAAGTAGAAAGCGGTCTCGCAAGAGACCGCTTTTTGAGTGGAGAAACCAGACGGGCAGGTTAGAACCTTCCGCAATCATTCAATACCAATATTATCAATGGTGACTTAATACGTTTACCATAAATGAAAACCGTAAGATGCTCATTCGATACTATCAAATGACGCCGTAATGTAGGCCTTTGACCTGCCCCAGCGGGGAAGGCGTCTGGCTTATCTTCTTACTGTTGCCAGAGGAAGGGGTGCAGTATTCATTGGTTTTTATAAAAAGGTTTCTCGAGCGAAGCGAGGTCGTATGGTTTTAATCTTCCCTCATCCCCCACGCAAAAAGAGCTATGAAAAATGGTCCACATTTTTCATAGCTCTTCCCCTATTTATTCTTCTTCCTCGTTGAATTTCAGGAGTGAAATGACGCCGAGGATTTCTCTATTGATCGAACCGTCATCGTGGAGAAGACCCATGGTGACGATCACGGAGATATTTCTGGCCTGGCGGGCAGCGAGGGCGATGATTCTTCTATCCTCTTTGCCGTACTTGTTCCAGTCATACCCTTCCTGATCGACGATACGCTTCAGCGCTTTGACACGGGCATGGAAATTCTTCGTGTTGCTTTCCAGCACCTTCCTCTGACCCTCCGCCAGAGTGCAGAGCTGGACAGCGAGGCGGGCAACGACCTTGGATTCCGCTTCGAACTGTTCCGCTTCCTGCGGATACATCTTCGTGCGGAAGCTCGATGCTTTTTCCTCGCCCCTCGTATGAGACGGACCATCGCCGAAGCCGACGAAGACGGAATTATTCGCATCCGGTCCGAAGACATCGCCTTCCACCTTGCCCGTCATCAGCCATTTGACAGTCGCATTGATCGAAGAACTATAGGAAATTTCATTCTTCCCCGATGCCCTTTCAAAAAGTGTCTCCGCATCAGAAACACCCAGCGCACGGATGCGAAGTCCTCTTAAATCAGGATCGTCATTTCTCTCAAGTCTCCTGATCCTGGCAATTCCTGCCTGAAGCCTTCTGTTCTCATCCCCTCCCGGAACGAAATCAGCCATTTCAGCAGCCCTGCTGCCAGCTTCAAAATCCACATTTTCAATCTTGCTGAAAATCTCAGTAAACGTCGTGAGATCCCCGGTAATTACGGCAAGTTTCTCATTGCCCAGCTGACGGATGGTCAGATCAGCCGACTTCCTCGCTGCTTCCCTCTCCTCTGCTGCGCTGCGGACCTTCGTATCCGCCTTCTTCACGGCCTTAGCCGCCTGCTTCCTTCCCAGCCTGCCGAGCACGTAAAATGCTGTGCCAAAAGAAACCACGAAAATACCGGCATCCATTAACCAGGAACTATTCACCTTTTATCCTCCTGCCATAAAGCGGGCCTCGCCCATAACCAGCTGCTAATCAATTGCGCTTTATTTTACATTATTTTTCTATAAATTAATAGTACTTTTGCTAATAGTACTTTTGCGATGTTTAATAAAATTTAATAAAAGGATAGACATCTATCTATATTATAAAATTCCGTTAATCTTTACTCCTCCTCTCCACATCTCAACCTGCTCTGACTATAATCCCGCATAAAACAAAAAGATATACCACTAAAGTATACCATTTGCAAAAAATATTCAATATCAAACAGAAAGCAAAAAGAGGACATCGAAAGGAAAGCGAAACGCATGGCTTTGATTTTCTTTCAGCCACAGGCTGATTTGCTTTTCTTTTCGAGCGCAGCGAGGTTTAAGGGTGTTAACCTTGCTCCGAAAGGAGAAGGTGTCGCCGGAGGCGACGGATACAGTAGTTCCCAGCCTGCAAGGCGGCTGTATGGTTTTATCATGTTGTACGGTTTCAATAATCCCCCTCAAAACCTGCTAATGCAGAAGTAATCCTCTCCTTCTTTTACGATATCAAAAGGAATGAGATCATTCTCATGGACACCATAGTCCTGGTCAGGTTCATTCAGGAGCTTTCCTATGCAGCGCCCCTCTTCGACTTCCATGCTCCTCACCCAGCAGCCCTCTGGTTTGTAATCGTCCTTCAGGAAGATGACGAGAATATCGTCAGGATAGTCAGGATGCCTGGAGTCGTCGATGAGGTCGACACTGCGGATGGCCGCCACATCTTCGGATGGCGCATACGCTTCGTTGATGACGGCGATTTTCCTCTCATACGGCGTCCTGTCCACCACCGGACCGAGACGGATGCTGCATTCATTCGCCTGCTCCTTGTGCAGCTTCACCATCATATCCGGAACTCCCGGAAGAGGAATGATCTTGTCCCCCTCTACCTTTGCAGGAGCGAGGATTTCAAAAGTGAAACCGCCCTCCGTATCGACATACCCGTACGCCAGCACACCGCCATCCTCCGGCGCATCCATGCCCCCTGCGTACAGCAAGCCCGAAATCGTCTGATTTATCCCAAGCAGGCAGATCTGGTGCTCCATCTCCCTGAAATTCAGCTGCGCGACCTGTATCATAAATTTCCCCTCCCCTTATTTCTTGACTTTCCTGCGGCCCTTCCTGCCGGACTTCTCCACGAGAGCATAACTCTCATCCAGCATCCGCTTCGCCGCATCCATATCCGTTTCCTTGTCCAGAAGAATGCTGATCCAGTGCACCTTGTCCATATGGTACGCCGGGAAATACCGGTCATGATCGATCAGCCGCTGGATTTCCTCCGGATCCGCCTTCACATTCAGGACCTCCGTCATGCCCTTCCTCTCCACATGGAGCGACGTCCACGGAATGCGCATGAAAAGCCCGTACCATTTCTTCGTCCCGTGCTCGCGGAGCGTGCAGTAATCCTTGTAAATCACCCGGAGATTCTCCTGCTCCGTCCCGTACCTTTCC
>OGXR01001560.1_pt1 | contig 16533 bp, 18 predicted proteins | sample 1576331 | NCBI WGS metagenome assembly OGXR01 (sample SAMEA3541473, study PRJEB24748) | human gut metagenome | biome: human gut; feature: human-associated habitat; material: faeces | place: China | collected 2012 | reverse complement strand
TCCTAAAAAACAAGAAGTTGAAACTAAAAAATATATTGATATTGAATAATCATATAGACCCCCAAGGGTCTATTTTTTTGTAAAAAAAAACTAGTTCAATGAACTAGTTAATTTAGTTTTGTACCACAATTAGTGCAGAATTTTTCATCGCCATTAATTTTTGTGCCACAGTTAGTACAAAATTTATTAGAGTCTGTACTAGGGGTAGTATTATTTGTATTTGTAGTATTTTGATTATTATTGTTTTCCCCAATTGGTCCATTAGGTGAAGTTATAACATCTTTATCAAATACTTTATCAGAGAATCCTAATATTGGGTACATAATAAATGGGAATAATGTCATTAATATGGCATATCCAACTTCTTGATGGAATTTTTTAGCGATGTTGTAATTACAAAAGAACATAGCTACCAGATTTGCTAAACTACAAAGTGTACTTAGCCCTGGGATATGTAACAATGATACGATTGTTCCGGAAATGATAAGTAAGAACCACCACCAATTAAGTCCAGCAATTTCTACTAAAATCCAAGAGTTATAAAAGGGAATAATTGCCTCCCAACCTTGTTTGCCGGCTTTTACAAATACTTTCCATAAAGCAACTAGGTAAACAACTAAAACTGCTAATACAATTAAGCCAATGATTAATGCAAAGGCACCTAATGCTACAAATAAGTTATCATAATTAGAACTATACATAATTTCCTCCTTCTCCTAAATTATAATATATTACTTTCATTATCTCAATATGTTTCTTAGATATTATTTTCTGCTTGTAAAGCGGTAATAGCAACAACGCCTACAATATCATCAGCAGAGCAACCTCTTGATAGGTCATTAACTGGTTTTGCAAGACCTTGGGTTACTGGTCCATAGGCATCAGCGTGAGCTAGTCTCTCGGTAATTTTATAGGCAATATTTCCAGCATCTAAGTCTGGGAATATTAAAACATTAGCGGATCCTGCTACAGTAGAATTAGGAGCCTTTTTCTTTGCAACTTCTGGTATGATAGCTGCATCAAACTGCATTTCGCCATCAGCATTATAGTTTGAATAGTTTTGTTTAAATATTTTAACAGCGTTACTTACTTTATCAACATCACTACACTTAGATGTGCCAAAAGTTGAATGTGATAGGAAGGCAATGTTAGGTTCTTCCTCAACTAATAGTTTAAATGTTTCAGCGGATGTTTTGGCTATTTCACTAAGTTCCTCACTTGTCGGATTTTGGACCATTCCACAATCAGAATAAACAAATACCCCGCTAGCTCCATAATTACAATTTGGGACATCCATTAAAAAGAATGATGAAGCGATTTTTGTATTAGGGGCAGTTTTTAAAATTTGAAGAGCCGGTCTTAATGTATCAGCAGTACTGTTTATCGCACCACTAACTTGACCATCTGCTAAGCCTAATTTAACAAGCATACAACCAAAATATAGATAATTGTTTAGAATAGTATTTCTAGCGTCTTCCATTGAGATGTTTTTCTTTTTACGTAATTCATAGAAGTTATTAATAAGTTCTTCTGTTTTTTCATAATTTTTAGGGTCAATAACTTTTATATCAGAAATATCTATATTAGCTTCTTTGGCAAGAGAATATATAGCGTCTTTTTCACCAACTAAAATAATATTAGCAAACCCTTCATCTGTTATCTTTCTTGCAGCTTCTATTGTTCTAATGTCACTTGTTTCGGGAAGAACAATAGTCTTTAAATTTTTTCTTACTCTTTCTTTAATATTATCAATAAATTTCATTTCAATCCTCCATACATTATAATTTTAACAGAAAAAAATATAGTAGAATCAAAAAATAACATTATTTGACACAATTAAACAAAAAACAAGATGTTAAATTAATTTTTTCATCTTGTTATTTATTTCTTCATATTTCTCTTTATTTTCAGAATAAAAATTTTCAAACATATCGATATTTTCTCCACATATTATATGAGTGTTTATTTCTTCCATTAAATTTTTGGCATATGTTTCTTCTTCTTTTTGCATTATCCTTTTAATGTTTCTTCTTTTATTCAAATTAAATTTAATGAACTTTTTATTAATAATAATTGAAGAATTATCTTTGGTTAGAAATTTGTTGTTGGTTGGATCTAAATAATAAACCTTATCGTTATATTCACTAATGGTAATTAAGTGATTACCTATAATAGACTGTAAAAAAGAAATATCAGCTGAATCTTTTTTTATTAATGCTGGAATAGTATAGGATTTAATATTTTTTTCTTGTAAGATATCATTGAGAAGTGTTGCTATATGTCTACAACAAGCTAGACCAGTTATAGTTTCAGTGCCCAGTGATCTAAGAATATCCTTATTGTTATCTGTGCAATATTTAAAATGTTTATTATATGATAAATAACCATTGTTAAGCGCAAATGTTAATCCTGCATTTATATCTATTGGACTCTTTAATTCTAGTTTATCATTTAATTTTACATAAGATTTTACTACATCTTTGTATATAGAAACTATATCTTCAATATCTTTGGTGTAGTGTTCTGGAAATGATAGTATTAAAAATAAATACGTGATGTTTGATAATATGTTTATATCCATTGGAATCATCGTACTGAAATCGGTATTGAGTGCTAAAAGGAGAGAGGTAAAGGATGATACTGGGACAAATACGTTGCCAATTTTTCTTGCGGTGTCTATTTTGGGTTTTAAGTCATTATAATTAATATTTTTTAGTAGGGTTTTATAAAGATATAGTAAATTATTCATCTTATCCTTCCTTTTCTTGCACTTATTGTACTCTTTTACAATATACTTGTAAACTGATATTTTTTATGCACTAGCAATTTTTCATTATATCGGTTATAATTATTTTGGTGATTTAAATGGAACGTTTACAAAAGGTGATAGCTCAAGCTGGAATTTGTTCAAGAAGAAAGGCTGAAGAGTTAGTAAAGGATGGAAAGGTTAAAGTTAATAATGAGGTAGCAACACTTGGAATGCAGGTAGAATCTAGTGATACTATTACTGTGTGTGGGAAACTTATAAGAAAAGAGGAGAAGGTTTATTTTCTTCTTAATAAGCCAAGGGGTGTTATTTGTACTGCAAGTGATGATAAGAATAGAAAAACAGTTGTGGATTTAATTAAAACAGATAAAAGAATATATCCAGTAGGAAGACTTGATTATGATACTACAGGGGCTCTTATTTTAACTAATGATGGTGAACTTGCTAATATACTTATGCATCCAAAAAATGGAATAACGAAGGTCTATTATGTAAAAATGGAAGGTAAGTTACTTGGGGATGAAATTCATACATTAGAAAGAGGAATTGTCGTAGATAATAAAACTTTAAAGCCAGATAAGATTAAATTTAGAAAGTATGACGCTAGTACTAATGTTACTTATGCTTCTGTTATTTTACATGAAGGCCATAATCATGAAATAAAAAAATTATTTGAATATATTAATCATCCAGTCATAAAATTAAAGAGAGAAAGTATTGCATTTTTAGATGTCTTATCACTAAAGAGTGGAGAATATAGAATGTTAAATCCAAAGGAGGTACAAAAACTATATAGTTTGAAATAGTTTAATGGCGCATTATTCTAGTCAACTTATTTGTTATGAGGACGGGGATAAACTATCGTTAAAGAGCACATCGATGAAACCTCTGGTGTTTGCTTCTGATGCCCAATTGGGGGTTAATGCTGGAGATGAAAATTATGGGCCGGATGTAATGGCATATATCTTTGGACCCATAGTTTGTGGAGACCTAATTTTGTAGTAAGCCTATACGGACATATTCTGACGGACTTATTATGAGTTAGGAGTAAAAACCTACTTTGTGGCGAAAGTTATGAGTAGCGTAGCTTGTCTTGAGTGAGAGCTTTGGAATTAGGTTAAGGACTTCTTGTTTTGGCCAAAAATAAGATTTCTATACTATGAAATTACTCTTGCAAAAAAGGATTAATAACAAAGATTGTTGGGGAGGAAATCTCCTAGAGTGTATCTAAATGTGAGATTAAAGTTGGTACTAAGTGGTAATCAAGTTGTATGAATGGTGACATCATACTGATTTCTTTAAAGGGGAACCGCAATACTGGTAACGGTATGTAGAAATTGGGGAAAGCCTACTTGACCTAAGACTAAGGATTTATCATATTTAGAGCCATTATTATAATTATTATGAAGAAAAAAAGTAAAAATAAGAATACAAAATGGATTATTACAGTAACAGTATTAGCGTTTATTATTTCTATTGGAATGAGTTTATTTAGTGAAATTGTTTTAGATGATGTTGAACTTATGGTCGCTATTGTTATAACTTTGTTGTTTGTAATATTAGGAATTATTTTTGATATTGTAGGAGTAAGTGTTACTTCGGGAAATATTAAAGTTTTTAATAGTATGAGTTCTAAGAAAGTTAAAGGAGCTCATGTTGCGGTGGAACTTATTAAAAATGCTAGTAAAGTATCATCTGTTTGTTGTGATGTAATAGGGGATGTATGTGGGGTTGCATCAGGATCAGCAGGAGTTATAATTGTCACTATTTTAATTACTAATTATCAGGTTAATGACTTGTTAGCGAGCATTTTAACAACAGCTATTATTTCAATGCTTACTATTGGAGGTAAAGCTATTGGTAAAGGTTTTGCAATCGATAAAAGCACAAAAATAATATATTTTGTATCAAGAATACTTAGTGTATTTAAAAAATAAGGAAATGGTCTATGAACCATTTTTTCTTTTATAGAGTATAAATACATATAAAAATATTGTTAGAAGATGTAAAAATATGATATAATCTAACTATTGGCAATTGGTGCAGTAAGAAGTGTTGCACCTTAATAATATTAATAGGGTGATGTAAAGGTGAAAGAATATATAAAGAAACATATTTTAAAAATACTTAAAGTGGATGAGGATAAAATAAAAATAGAGATACCTCCAAAAGATAATATGGGAGATTATAGTATTCAGTGTGCTAATTTAAGAAATGAAGAGTATTCAAATCCTATAGAAATAGCAAACCTAATTAGAGAAAAGTTTAATGACGAAGAAAATAATTTTTCTTTAATTAAAGTAATGGGACCATATATTAACTTTTATTTAAATTATGAAAAGTTTAATGCGGAAGTAATCAAAGATATAGAAATAAATGATCATTATGGTTCTCTAAACCAAGGAAATAATGAAGCTTTACTTATAGAGCATACTTCTATTAATCCTAATGCTGAACCTCATATTGGAAGATGTAGAAATAGTTTAATTGGAGACTTCATGAGTAATTTATATGGGTTTACAGGATATAAGGTTGAAAGACATTATTTTATTAATGATATCGGTAAAAAAATTGCTCTTCTGGTTATCGGAATAGAAGAGTATGGATTAAAAGATGGTAATTTTTCATCTATTTTAGATACATATGTAAAAATTAGTAATAGGGCAAAAGAAGATGAAAGTATAGATCAGAAGGCATTTTATTATCTTCAACAAGTAGAAAGTGGTAACACTGAGATGGTACAAAAGTTTAAAGAAATCACTGATATATGTGTTGAAAGACAATTACAAATATTTGATACTTTAGATATTCATTTTGATGTATTTACACATGAATCTGATTTTGTTTATAATAACTATTTAGATAATATATTAAAGAGACTAGATAAAACGGGTAGGTTACATGAGGATGAGTTAGGAAGACTATATGTAGATTTATCCGGATATGATATACCAACTAGAGAACCAGTGTTAGTATTAACTCGTTCTAATAAAACATCACTATATCCTATGAGAGATATTGCTTATACAATTCATAAAATAGAACTTAATCCAAAAAATAATTTTATTGTTTTAGGTGAAGATCAAGAAGTTTATATGAAACAGATTAGTGCAGTATTAGATATCTTGGGATATAAGGCTCCAAAACTTATTTCATACTCATATGTTTTATTAGATGGTGACAAGATGTCTACTTCTGCTGGTACTGTTGTTTTAGTTACTGACTTTATGAAGGCCGTAAAGAACACTTTGATAAATGAATTTAACAAAAGAAATAGTGAAATATCTGTGGATAAGTTAAATATATTAGTAAATGCTTGTATTAAATTTACAATGTTAAATGTTTCAAAGAATAAAATAGTTAACTTTAATTTAGAAAATGCAACTAGTTTTGTAGGAGAATCTGGAATGTATGTCCTATATAGTTTGGTAAGAATTAATTCTATATTAAAGAATAATAATATTGAATTAACAGAAGAAATTAAATTTAATAATGAAATAGAAAATAAATTAGTTAAAGAATTATCTTTATTTCCTGAAGTAATAGATGAATTGTTAACATCAAATGAACCAGCTCATTTAACTAAATATATTTTTGGAATTGCAGGTTTATTTTCAAAGTTCTATGAACAAGTTAATATATCAAATGAAGTTGATGTTGTACTAAAATCTTCAAGAATAAGATTATTAAAGAGTACTGCTAAAGTATTGACTAATGCTTTAAGTATATTAGGTATTAAGACAATAGATGAGTTATAAAAAATTTAGTGGAACTAATCATATTGGTTGGTTTCTTTTTTTATTACATTGACTATTATAGCCTTTCAATATTATAATTTAAATAAATTAAAAGCAATAAATATGAGTAATATAGTTGCTCCTAAACTAACAGATATTACAGCTATGTTTAATTCTTGCTCAGTTCTTGAAACAGTAGACTTTAGAGGAATTGATACTTCTAAATTAACTAATAGTTCTTCAGTATTTAATGATGTCAACGGAGCAAAAATTTATGTTAGTAGTAATACAGATAAAACAAATATAGAAAATATGTTAACAGCATCTTCTGCATCGGCAAATGTTTTAGTAAAATAGTTTAAATATTATAATGGTATATACTTGTAGTATATACTTTTTTCTTGTTATTCCATTCTTAATATGTTAAACTATAAAAAGTTAGGAGGCACTTATGTTACAAGTTAATAATGTTAGTTTAAGATTTGGAAAAAGAGTTTTGTTTGAAGATGTAAATATTAAATTTACTGATGGTAATTGTTATGGACTTATTGGAGCTAATGGAGCGGGAAAGTCTACTTTCTTAAAAATATTATCAAAAGAAATTGAAACTACTACTGGTGAGGTTATTTTAGGTAAGGGAGAACGTCTTTCATTTTTGAAGCAAGATCATTATATGTATGATGAAGAAAGTGTTATAAACACTGTTATTATGGGTAATGATAGATTATGGAAAATAATGGAGGAGAAAAACAAATTATATAGCCAAACTGAATTTAGTGATGAGGATGGTATGAGACTTGCCGAATTGGAAGGTGAGTTTATGGATCTTAATGGTTGGGAAGCTGAAAGTGATGCTGCAACTATATTAAATAGTTTAGGGGTTAAAGAAGGATATCACTATATGTTAATGAAAGAAATTCCTGTTAAGCTTCGTGTAAAAGTATTGCTTGCCCAAGCTTTATTTGGTAATCCAGATGTCTTATTGTTGGATGAACCTACAAACTCACTTGATGTTGAGGCAATTAGTTGGTTAGAAGAGTTTTTGATTAACTTTAATAATACTGTCATAGTAGTATCACATGATAGACATTTCTTAAATAAAGTTTGTACACATATAGCTGATCTTGATTATAATAAAATTAAACTATATATTGGAAATTATGATTTCTGGTATGAGTCTAGTCAGTTGGCATTGAAACAGATGAAGGAAGCTAATAAAAAGAAGGAAGATAAAATTAAAGAGTTACAAGATTTCATAGCGCGTTTTAGTGCTAACGCTTCAAAGAGTAAACAAGCTACTTCTCGAAAGAAAATGTTAGAAAAAATTCAACTAGATGAAATTGTTCCTTCATCTAGAAAGTATCCATTCATAGATTTTAAAATAGAAAAACCAGTAGGAAAAGAAATATTAAAAGTAACTAATTTAACCAAAGAAGTAGATGGTAAGAAAATACTTAATAAAGTTAGTTTTACAGTTCTTAAGGGTGATAAGATTAATATTGTAGCGGATGATGATTTACCTAAGACAGCCTTATTTAATATTATTATGGGAATTGATAGAGAATATAAAGGTAGCTATGAATGGGGCAAAACTATAGTGCCTAGTTATTTACCTCAAGATAATAGTGCTTATTTTAAAGATAATAATAAAAATATAATGGAATGGATTGGCTCTTTTTATGATATAGAAGATGAAACAGTACTTAGAGGATTTTTAGGAAGAATGTTGTTTTCTGGGGATGATGTATTTAAAAAAGTTGATGTATTATCTGGTGGAGAAAAGGCACGCTGTATGCTTAGTAAGTGTATGCTTGAAAATCCTAACTTCTTAGTTTTAGATGAACCTACTAACCATTTAGATTTGGAAAGTATTACAGCTTTAAATAAAGGACTTGTTAATTTTACGGGTAGTATTCTTTTAACAAGTCGTGACCATGAACTTAATAGTACTGTTACTAATAGGATAATAGAAATTAAAGATGATGGTTCAATATTAGATAGATATATGACTTATGATGAGTATTTAGAGTCAAAGAAATAAGAAATGGTATCCATGAGATACCTTTTAATTTACAATTATTTTTGTGCATGTTATAATACTTTGACAGTGAGGTGATTTCTTGATAAGTAATTTTAAAGTAAAAAATTGTTTTAATTGTGCCTTTGGTAAATATGATGGATTTTGTATAAAAAGAAATGATAGGCTAGGATATTATACAGACTGTAAATTTTATAGTGGAAGTTATATTCCAACAGCTGTTTTTCATATTTTAGGCAGTAGAAAACATCATGAAATATTAGAAGATATTAGAGAGTTTAGAAGAGATGTTTTAGATAAGAATGAGTCTTATAGAAAGATAATGTTTCGTTATGATACAATAGGACCTATGATTGCGTATAATATAGAAAAAGATTATAAAAAAACGCGTGACAAATCTTTAGCAATTAGCTTACTTGAGCATTATATCAAACCTATTATAGCTTTATATAAAGAAGGAAAAGAAGAGAGTGCTATTGTAAAATTTGGACAAATGGAAGACGTTTTAGAAGAGTGTTATAATTTTAATAATTCTTTTTCTAATGTTCAAGAAATTGAAAAAATAAAAAAGAAGGCATTGATTGATAACATTTGGAATAAATATTAAACAAGGAGATATTATGTCAAGAGAAGAAAATGTTATAAAATATTATGTGTTATGTAATAAACTTAAAAATGTTATCAGAACCGGTTGGAAGGTTTGGAATGTGGAAAGAGAAAGACTAGAAAGTGTTGCTGAACATATTTTTGGGGTTCAAATGCTTGCGATTGCGATGAAATCAGAATATGAATATGATATTGATATTAAAAAAACGATATTTATGTTAGCTATTCATGAGTTAGGAGAGACTATAATTGGAGATTTGACTCAATTTCAAATTTCTCATGAAGAAAAGGAAAAGCAAGAGCATGAAGCTGTTGCTAATATATTAAGAGGATTAATAGATGGTAAACAGATAGAAGAGTTATTTTTAGAGTTTGATGCTCATCAAACTAAGGAGGCTATGTTTGCTTATCAGTGTGATAAGTTAGAATGTGATTTACAGTGTAAGTTATATGATGAAGAAGGTTGTGTTGAATTAGAAAAACAAAAAGATAATGAAAGTTTGAGAAATGAATTAGTTCAAAAATTGTTAGTTGAAGGTGACTCTTGGTCAGAGATGTGGCTTCATTTTGGACAACAGACCTATCCTTATGATGATAATTTTAGAGATGTATCAAATTACGCTATTAAACATAATATAAGTTTGGAAAAGGTTAATAAGAAGACAAAATAAAAAGGATATGTGATTTTTCAATCGAATATCCTTTTTAATTTATTAATTTTTCTCCTTTTTGACATCTATTACCCCAACCATCTATTACCTTATCTTTATTTTTTATTAGAATTATTTCACAGTTATTTGGACATCCTTCACAGTTTACGCTACTAGTAGTATAAGAAAAATTATTTAGATCAAATGAATATTTTCTTTCTGGTTCTAACTTTGAAAGTAGGGCAATACCAATTGCACCCATTAAATGACCTTTATCACTAGTTGTTATTTCGGTTTGGAGAATGTCTTCAAAGGCTTTTTTGACCCCTATGTTTTTACTAACACCACCTTGGAAGATTATAGGGTTATATATTTTTTTCCCTTTGGCGACATTATGAATATAATTACTTGCAACACTATTACAAAGACCGGCGACTAGATCTTCCTTGGTATAGCCAATTTGGGCTTTGTGAACTAAATCACTTTCTGCAAAAACAGTACAACGGGCTGCTAGTTTAGCGGGAGATTTACTTAATAATGCGATTTTTCCCATATCTTCTACTTTTATGCCAAGTCTTTTTGCTTGACTAGATAGAAAGGCACCTGTGCCAGCTGCACAAAGAGTATTCATAGCGTAGTCTGTTACTAATCCGTTTTCTAATAAAATAATTTTAGAATCTTGACCACCTATTTCAATAATAGTTCGAACATCTTTATAATAGTGACTTGTACCAATAGCGTGAGCTGTGATTTCATTTTTTATGACATTGGCATTTAAAATACTACCAATTAATCTTCTGGCAGAACCAGTTGTACCAACACCGACTATTTTTATATCTTTGCTATCTTTTAAGATTTCTTTTAAAACGTTTTTTACTGCGTTAATGGGACTTCCCTTGGTCCATAAATAACAACTAGAAATAATATTATCATCTTCATCTAAAAGAACTGCTTTTGTAGATATTGAACCAATGTCAATTCCTAAATATCCTTTTTTCATTTTTTCTCCTTTCTGTAACGTAGAACATCATAAAATGCCTCTAATCTAGTGTTAACTCCGCCATCTTCTTGTTCCTCATCAAAAGAAAAAAAGAGGATAGGCATATCATAGTCTCTACAGACATTTTGAATAATTGGAATGGCTGTAATTTCTGGAGTACAACCAAAAGGTTTGGTATGAATGATACCATCATATTTTTTCTTACTTAAATATATTGTTCTATAGACATTATCTAATCCATCAGCACCTAAATTGTATTTGCAATAACGTTTAGTTGTTTTATACATTTTTCTTTCATTTATAATTTTTCCCCATATTAAGTAAGAGAGGTTAGTAAACCGTTTTATTTCAATATTATTTTGAGCTAATTTATATTCGAGATTATAAGTACTTGATGGTTCCATGGCGGTATATAATTCTCCAATAATGCCAATTCTTAAAACATTTTCTTTTTTAGTTTCTATTTTTTTGAAAAGACGTTTGTATTTGAAATATGACTTTTTTAATTGTCTTAGATTTTGACATTTAGAAAACTCACGGAGCATTCTTTTCTTCATTACAATAAAACTATTTTTCTTGGTTTCAAAACCGATATTTTTTCTAATATATTCATCTATTTTATCCATATAATAGATCATTTTTAAAGTCAAATAACCATAATAAATAAAGCGTTTATATGGAAGAGTAGAATTTAGTTTTTTAAATAATTCATATATTTCTTTAATACTTCTCTTGTCACTATTACTTAACTGATATAAATCAAAATTATATCCTAAATCTTTTAAAATTTGTTCTTGGACTTCTCCATAATAACGATATCTACATCCACCACCTGCTTGTATTAGGACGTTTGCTCCCATATCTAGAGATTCGATGAAGTTACCAAGTGTGTATTTAAAGGGTAGGCAAGCATCGCTAGGAGAGTATTTGCTACCTAATTCTATCGTTTTCTTTGTTATTTCAGGAGAATTAATTATTTTACAATTGGTGGTATGCTTAAATAAAAAATTTAGGGGAATGTTATAGTCTCCAAGTTTTGGAAAACTTATTATTGTTTTGCTCATATTTTCACCTTCACTATATCAAAGAATGCTTCTAGTCTTGTAATTAGACCTGTATTGCTTTCATTTTCTAAAATTAATTTTAAAAGAGGTTTGTTAACTTTTCTTTTTACGAGTTCATTGGTTAAGGAATCTGGTCCGCATGGAAAACATGAAAGAAGGATGATACCATCAACTTTACTACTATAGTATGAAATTCCGGCTAGGAGTTTTTTACTATGAGTCCAGTGAACAGTTTTAGAAATTTTACTACATTCTATATCAACCAATTCTTCTGGTAAAATATTGCTATAAATAATTTCAAAACCATTATCCTTTATGATTTTTTTAATTTCTTTCGTTAAAATATTTTCATATAAAATATATGGATGACCAGCTAGTAATATTTTTTTAGAAGGGGATTTTAGTTTTTCTGTTTGAGCTAAGAAATTTTTTTCTCTGATTTTTTTATCTTTATCTAGAGCCTTTAAATAGGCAGTGACTGTTGCTATTACGGAATAACCTAGTTGTTTTCCAATATTTATATAGGCTTTCATTTCTGTTTTATGTTTTTGTAAGTCTATATTGCTAGTGATAAGGGGAACTTCTGGAAAAAGGTTATGAATTAAGTCATATAAAGCATTAAAGTTTGTACAGACTTGTTCATGTTCTTTTATTGAAAAAAGACGTGGAATAAAAATAGCATTACATTTATCTTTTAATTCCATAACCTCGCCAATAAATATTTTTAAAGATAGGCAAGCTTCATCGGGAGCCATGCTAGTTCCTTTTTTTATGGTTTCTTTAGTTACTTCTTTATTAGTAATTGTTTTGACTCCTAAATTTTCAAAAAAACTCATCCAAAGTACTTCATCATAATAGTATAAAAGACCTTTAATTATTCCAACTTTCATATTGCCTCCTAGTTAAAAATTATGTTTTTCCTATCAAAAAATTCTTATATTTATTCGACATTATATATAAATTTAGTTATTTTTAGCGAAAAAAAACGAGAAAAATTGCTTAAAAGTAGTGAAATAGCTAGAAAATATGTTATAATTTTATTATTGAAAGGAAGAGTTAATATGGCTAATACAAAGAAAAAAAGTACAAATGCAAGTAGTAATACTGCAAGTAAGAAAAATAATACACCAAAGAAAGATACTACTAAAAAGAAGACAACAAATACAGGTGCTAAAAAGAGTAGTACTGCAAAAAAGACAACAGCTACTGCAAAGAAGACTAATACATCAAAGAAGGCTACTGCTACTAAAAATGCAAATGTAGTTTCTAAGAAGAAAGTTCCAGTAGAAAATAAGGAAAAGACAATAGAAAAAAAAGTAGAAAAAAAGGTTGTTCAAGTTGAAGAAGTAAAAACAGTAGATGACTCTAAAGATAATGCTACATCAGTTAATAAAAATAATGATAGTACAAATAGAATGACTATTGTCGTTGTTATTTGTTTAGTAGTAGCAATCATTATTAGTATGGTTGTAACTTCTTCTAGTGGAAGTTATAATAAAGGAAATGGAAGCTCATCTTCAGCTAGTAGTGTTGAAGAAGAAAGTAATAGTATTAAAGATAGTGAAAAAGCTGATTTAACATCTATTGGAATTGATCAATACTTAGAATTACTTAAGGGAAGTGAAGCTTCAGTTATTTATATCGGAAGACCTACATGTTCTCACTGCGTAATTCAAAAACCAATTATGGAACATTTAGTATATAAATATGGTGTAAAAGTTAATTATTTAAATACTGATGATTTAGATGATGATGGTATTTCTAAATTACAATCTTCTAATGAATACTTTAGTGAAGGTTGGGGTACACCATTAACACTTGTTGTAAAAGATGGCGATATTAAAGATAAAGCGTCAGGTGAAACGAGTATTGCTGATTTAGTATCAATGTTTGAAAAATATGATTTAATAAAGAAATAGAGGTGGCTATATGGAGGAAGAAAGATTAAATGTTTATCAACATGTAGCTAGATTTAAAAATAAATATCCTTTAACTATAGGATGGAGATATAGAAAAAATGCGAGCATAGTAGAGAAACATCTTAATCCTGGTGAATATGTTGTTTATGCTTTTATAGCACAAAAAAATAATAACCCGTTTAATATATTTGGTAGTGCTGTAGTAGCGCTTACTAATGAAAGAATATTGATAGGTAGAAAAAGAGTAGTATTTGGATATTTTCTTGACTCCATTACGCCCGATTTATTTAATGATTTAAAAATATTGGGTGGAATTATTTGGGGAAAAGTAATAATTGATACAGTTAAAGAATTAGTTATTTTATCTGATATATCTAATGATGCATTACCTGAGATATATTCAAAAATATCTGATTACATGATGAAAATGAAGCAAAGGTTTTCTACTAGCGATAATTGTAATCATAGTGAAAACATGGAGTAATCCATGTTTTTTTAATACTTATTTTACTTGCTAAAAATGATTGTTTTTCTTATAATTATAATAGGTGGTTGTATGAAAAAAGTAGGACAGTTGGTCACAATATTATTATTGTTATGTGTTATTTATCAGTTAGCAGTAATGTTTTTCCTAAAAGAATATCATTATAAATATACTTATACAGTAAATAATGAAGAGTATAAAATAGATGAAAAATATAAATTACAAAATGGTGAACATACTTATAATATTAGTATTTCTGATAAAAAAAAGAGAAATTATAATTTTTTAATTAACTCTAATTTTCATAAAGATAAAGAAATATTAGAAGATTTATTGGTATATGAAAAAGATGATTTAAAATGTGTATTTCCAGTATTTAAAAATAATGTTTATACCAATGTTGTTTGTAATATAGATAAAAAAATGGTTAGTTATGATTATTTAAAACAAATAGGTGATATTAGAGTTAACGTATTTATAGAAAAACTTAAGAAAAAAGGATATAGTCTTTCATCATGGACTAATAAGACTAGTTATAAGATAGTTACAGGAAATAATACTAAAATTTCATTTAATCAAAACTTTATTAGCGGTTATAATGTAGTAGTATGGAAATATAATGGAGTATTTTCTATTAATAGTAAAAAACAATATGAAAATAACTTCTTATCTAATGATATTTATGATGAAAATCACTATTTATTTTCTAATAAAAACTTATATGTTATGAATATAGAGGATAATGCTACTTCATTTAATAGATTATATGTAGTTAATTTTAAAGATGGTAAAAAGAAAGTTATTGATATGTTAGACAGTACTCCTTCTACTAATACTTATTTTAATGGAGGATATAAAAACAATATTTATATGTTAGATTGTAATACAAATACACAATATAAAATAGATGATACTTTAGAAAAAGTAAGTGTAGTCAGTAAAGATAATAAAATTAAGTATTTTGACGGAGCTAGATTAAAAGATAAGAAAGTAGATAGTATAAATAATACGAAGATTAAATTCTATAAAAATGAAACTAATTTTGATATAAAGAATAAGTATAAGACTGATGATATTAGGAAGAGCAATGATAACTATTATTTTAAAAGTGGAGATAATATATATTTAGTATATAAGGATGATTATAGTAATCCATTATTATTATTTAGTCTTGCAGGTTTTAAGGATTGGACTGTTTCTTCTGATAGTGTTTTTGGTATTGTGGGTGATACAATGTATGCTTATAATCCTGAGTTTGGTTTGAAGGATATTATTAAATATAATGAATTTAACTATCATCAAGAAAATATGTATGGTGTTTCAAAGAATAATTAAATTTATCCCTTTTGCATAATATTAAGCAGGAGGGATTTTTTTGTATAGTTATTATGTTATAAAAAAAGGAGATACTCTATATTCTATTGCCAGTAGATTTAATACTACGGTAGCAGAATTAAGAAACTTAAATAATTTGTCTCCAAATAAAACTTTGATGCCAGGGGAAGTGATTACAGTACCAGTAAATCAGGATATGATGGGACAAAATAATAATATAGGTAATAATAATGATCTATTTACTACTTATACAGTTCAAAGGGGAGATAATTTATATAATATAGCTGAAAAATATAATATTTCACCTAATACATTAATGATGATTAATGGTATTAATAGTAAAATGATGCTTACTCCGGGACAAAATTTACTTGTTCCAAGGCCATATATTCGTACGTATTTAACTCAAAATGGTGATACAATTCAAAGTATTATGCAAGATAAGAGAATAAGTATTTCAAACTTATTAAATTATAATAAACAAATATACTTATTACCTAATCAATTATTAATATATAGAGATATCATGTAGAAGAATCATTTTGGTTCTTTTTTCTTTTTTTAAACATATTTTTTAATGGAGATGGTTAAATGAATTATAATGACAATTACAATAATTATGGATATAATTATGATAATAATTTAAAACAATTTAATAGTGATGAGATAATTATGCCAGCTGATGCGATTTCAATGATAAGATCTTCAATTGAAGATGAAAATAGTGACATGGCGTTTTATGATAATTTAATTAGAAAAGCCCCTAGTCAAAAAGAAAAAATGATTATTCAAGGGATTAGGAATGATGAAGAAAAACATGGACAAATATTAAGAAAAATTTATTATGACTTTACTAAACAAAATATATCATATCAAACACCTGCAAACTATAATTTTCAAAGTAGTAGTTATAGGGATGACTTAGAAAAGGCT
>OGXR01001558.1_pt1 | contig 16538 bp, 17 predicted proteins | sample 1576331 | NCBI WGS metagenome assembly OGXR01 (sample SAMEA3541473, study PRJEB24748) | human gut metagenome | biome: human gut; feature: human-associated habitat; material: faeces | place: China | collected 2012 | reverse complement strand
CCCGCTACAAACCCCTTTGACAGTGTGTTTTCCTAATAGGCGCTAATCATATGCTAATTAAACACAACAGAGTGTATGCTGTGGCTATCTGATACCACAATATTTAGGAATGCAAGGTAAGAGGGAAATTTTATGAATGATACTGTGGAAGATAGAAACGAGTATCAAGTACTCCTTGATGTTGTCCGACTAAACTATGCAAGCGTAGTTTGGACACACAAAATTCAAGAAAAGCAAGCTGATATTTATGCTGCACAATATAAAGGAATCGAGAGCTTTAATGTTATTTTGGCCGCTTTAACATCATGTGGTGCTGTATCAATTTTTACAAATCCGGACTCCCTTGCGTTAAAAATTGCTACAGTGGTGCTTTCATTCGTCACGACTGCAGTAACTGCATATCTTAAAAGCTTTGATTTAAAAGCGATGGAGAAACAACATAAAGACGCAGCAAATAATTTCCTTGTTATACGAAATGAACTTCTGCAGATAATAGCGGAAATTCATATGCAGAAAAAGATGGTATCCGAAATAGATAAAGAATTCCGCGATATAACAGCGGAGCTTAACTCATTATATCTTTCTGCCCCATCAACAACCGCAGCCGCTGTTGCGTCTGCGGAAAAGGCTCTCGGACCAGATAAAGAATACACATATGCAGATGCTGATATTGATCGTTTTCTGCCGCCAAACCTAAGAGTACCTTTAATGAACAAGGAGAATGCTAATGGCGATGGCAACTAAAGTGGAAGGATTCGATGTCCTCTGTTCAAACCTCGAACTTGACAATTTCACGGAAATGGAGAAATCCGCTAAAACTATAGCGAAAAAATTAAACAGTGTTTATTACGGTGAGGATAGTGATGATACATCCCATTTATATATCGTAGGATCGGTAGGGAGAAAGACAGCAATAAAAGGAAGCAGCGATCTTGACATCCTTTTTGATTTGCCTTCTGATACATACAAGAAATTCGATGCTTACGAATCTAATGGCCAAAGTTCATTGCTGCAAGAGGTAAAAGGCTACCTGAAAGAACGCTATCCTAGAACAGATATAAGCGGAGATGGACAGGTTGTCGTTATAGAGTTCAACCACTATACTGTTGAACTTGTTCCTGGATTCAAGCAATTAGATGACCGATTTAAATATCCAGACACACACGATGGTGGGAGTTGGAAGTATACCGATCCGCTTCCAGAGCAGAGCGCATGTAAAGAATGTGATGATAATTCAAACGGGAATTATTTTAACTTCTGTCACATTATTCGAAAATGGAAGAATGAGCAAGGCTTTAAATTCGGCGGATTGTTAATGGACACACTTGTTTATGACCATTTCAAGGAAAAGGACTTTTACAGTAATTCTACTTTTGATGATTACTTTGACATCCTGAAAAACCTTTTATCTTTTTTAGGAAAGCAGGATAAAGCAAGAACATACTGGTATGCAATTGGAAGCAATCAGAAGGTAATGAATTCCGATAAAGGCGCTTTTGTGGATCAAGCAAATGACGCAATGGAAATAATCGATGCCGTAGAGCGCGATGACGATGTTCCATCTGTTCTTCGGAAAATATTGGGCAAAGAGTATCCCGCCGAACAGTATGTTCTGAAAGAAGCAGCATTCGCTGTAGACTCCTTTACAAATACAGAGCAGTTTATACAGGATTTGTTCCCTGTAGATATTCGGTATTCTCTGTCACTTGATTGCGAGGTAAGACAGAATGGATTTAGAGAGAAACTGTTGAGCGCGATTCTTCGGGATAGGCAAATCCTACGGCATAACAAACAATTGGAGTTTTTTATAGATAAAACCGACTGCCCTAAACCATATGATATATATTGGAAAGTGAGAAATGTCGGTTCTGAAGCAGAACGAAGAAACTGTATCCGGGGGCAAATTAAAAAAACAAATTTGCAGACACAGCGAGAGCATACGGATTTTCGAGGCAGCCATTTCGTTGAATGTTATCTGGTGAAAAACAATGTTTGTGTGGCTAGAGCACATATTGATGTACCAATCGGAGTGGCATAACCGCATTCATCTACATTTCTAGTCTTTTCAAAGTCAACACAATAATCAAAGCGGTATTCCGTTTTCCTTGAAAAAGGGGAGCAGAATACCGCTTTTTTCAAATTCAAAAAACAGAACGAGGAGGTTACAAAAATGTCTGTATTCCGTGTCGAGAAAAACAAAGGCTACACGGTCATGTCCAACCACCATCTCCGCAACCATACGTTGTCGCTCAAGGCCAAGGGGCTGCTCTCACAGATGTTGTCGCTTCCGGAGGACTGGGACTATACGCTGCAGGGGCTTGCGCAGATCAACAAGGAGAGTATCGACGCCATCCGGGAAGCTGTGCGCGAGTTGGAACGTGCCGGTTACATCGAGCGCAGCCGAGAGCGTGACGAGCGTGGCTGTTTGCGTGGAACCGTGTACACGATCTATGAGCAGCCACACATGGAACCAACACCGAAAGACCCTGCGCAGGCTTTGCCTACATTGGATCATCCAGCATTGGAAAAGCCTATGTTGGATAAACCTACGTTGGAAAATCCAATGCAATTAAATACTAAAGGAAGAAATAAAGAAAAACGAAATACAGATCAATCAATTACCGATTCGATTCCTTTCCCTTCCGGTTTTCCGGACGCTCCCACGCAGAAGCGAACGGAAGCGAAGGAATCGTTTGAACGCTACCGGGACTTGATCTTGGAGAATATTGACTACGACGTTCTGGCAAGTGATCCTCACGTTGACCGGGAGCAGCTTGACGAGATCGCCCAACTGGTGCAGGAGACAGTTTGCAGCACCCGCAGCCGAATTCGCGTTGCAGGCAGCGATTACCCAGCCGAGGTCGTGCGGGCAAAGCTGCTGAAGCTGAACAGCGAACATATCCGCTTCGTCATGGACTGCCTGAAACAGAACACAACACGGATTCGGAACATCCGACAATATCTGCTGGCTGCGCTGTTCAACGCGCCAAACACGATGAACAGCTATTACACAGCGCTAGTGGCGCACGATATGGCGGCAGCATAATCGTTGAAAACGCAAATTAGATTGTCTACCCTAAAAAAACCAACGCTAAAAAAACGCAAAAGAAAAACTTGCAAATAGAATAGAAGGAGGTCTCTATGAGAAAAATTAAGTTTATAACCATCCTGCTGGTATTGTCGATGCTGCTGACAGTACCGGCTTTTGCTTTTTCCACAGGCTTCACGGACGTGCCTGAAAAGGCTACCTAGCAAAAGCTTTATTCTCGCATCAATGTTTCATTCCATCCGCCGCACTGGCAGCGGGAGGTCATTTATCGGCTGGCTCTCAACAGAGCGTCTGTTTTTAATGTCGCGCCCATCATATCCTTGTGTGCTTCTCGTCCTTCCAAACAGAGGGGTGAAAGGAATGTCAGCGCGTTCTGGATTCGACTCAAATCAGACGCGGAGAGCGTATTCTCATGCAGATGGTGCAGCACCCGGCGATAGGATTCGCGGAGCGTTTCATCCACGGACGGCTGAAAGAAATAGTTCGAGATCAGGCCGCCAATCAAGGCGGCTTCGTTATCGGTGTACTGCATGGTGATTGCCCTCCTGTGCAAAGATCAAACAACAAACGCTGGCATCATACCACAAGATGCAGTGCCGGTCTATTCGCAATCTGACGAAATATTGAATTTCAAACCCATATATAAAACAAAGCAGTGTTTCACTCTCTTTTGAAAAGAGGGTTGAAACGCCGCTTTTTTCGTTTATAAATTTGAAAACCAAGACGTAGGAGGTTACAAAAATGTCTGTATTCCGTGTTGAGAAATGAAGTATGGGCCGAAAAGCTGCTTCCTGCAAATGCCCCGGAAGAATGCTATGTGCCGCAAAATAATTGACCGCCATCTCGCTGAACAGCAGCTCATTGAGATGACGGCCTTTTATTCATGGTTACGTTTTACGCTTACGGAGATTGCCTTCCATGGCTGCCAGCCGTGCAGGCAATATGCAAATCATGAACCGGCGATATCTTTCGGATTCCGCCGGCTCATGATTATTTGACGCTTACATTGATCCATGGAGTTTTTAGAAAATTTCCAGCCGTAAAAAAGCCTGAACACTATGGATCAATGACTGTTCCGTACATCAAACTCGCTACTGTACGAGATATTATACAACTGCATCAGCAAAAAAGCAATTAGACTTTCTCTTTCTTCTCCAAGCGCAGAATCCGATGATCCTCCGTTAGCACACGCATCTGCTGAATTGCGATTGCGTTAAGCTTTTCCAGCCGTTCCCGCTGCGGCAAGCCATTGTTGATGAACACCGCATTCAGATTCTCAAGATTGGACAGGCACACGAGCTGTGACACGTTTGCGTAGTCGCGGATGTTTCCTTTCAGCCCCGGATTCTCATCGCGCCACTGCTTTGCAGTTTTGCCGAACAGCGCCATATTCAGCACATCGGCTTCACTGGCATATACCAGCGACATCTGCCGCGCCGACAGCTCCGGAGGGATAAGATTTTCTTTGATTGCATCCGTGTGGATGCGGTAATTGATTTTCGCAAGATTGCGTTTGATGTCCCAGCCGAGGAGCTGCTGCTCCTGCTCCTTCAGCCGTTCAAATTCCTTGATCAGATAGATCTTGAATTCCGGGCTGATCCACATTCCGAATTCAAATGCGATGTCCTTATAGGCGTATGTACCGCCATATCGCCCGGCGCGCGCCTTCAGACCGATGGCATTGGTTTTTTCAACCCATTCCTTCACGCTGAGCTTATAGCTGTTGAGTCCTGCCTGACTTCTAATTATGGCGAATTCGCTATAATTAAAATCCGGGTTGTGTATCTGCTCCCAAATGCCAAGAAATTCAACGGTATTCCGATTCCGAAGCCAATCAGAGATAAAGAAGTCGCCATCCTTCGCTTTCAGCATATCGGTCAGGGAAATAAAATCCTTATCATCAATCGTGGTCACAGAAATCTCCGCACCGTTGACCATGAGTTTGTTGTTCATTGGCATCCCTCTCTAACATCGCGCATGAAGCATGTTCCGGCCTGTTCTCCGTAAGAGGCAAAGCGGCAGATATTGCAGCAGGGCAGCAATTCTGTGAAACGGCGATATCGACCAGCATTGCTGGAACGCAGCGGTCACAGGCTGCTGCGGCCCATCTTCGTCCTTTTATCAGCATAGCAGGTATCCGCTTCCACGTCGAGTGGTTTTTCCAGATGTGCCGCAGATGCCAGCTTTTCCAGCAAGACCGCTTTCGACCATCGCTGCTCTCGTGCCTGTTCCAAATACCACTTGCGCACATCTCTTGTCAACTCTGCTTCCATGATGATTACATTCAGTGTCCAGCCAATTTTCATCGCCAGCCGGAGGAGCATTTGGTCATTTTCATAAATCCGATAAAAATCGCGCATCCGACGCACGTTGCGCGGGGAAAAGCCTGGCGGTCAGGGAAATTTGCCTGCAAGAATTCTGCGGTTGCGACTGCCGCGCCTTTCTCCGGGCGCTGGCTGATTGCCTTGCCAATGGCATACACTTCGTCCATCTGCGGAAGGTTTTGCGCGAGAATTGCGGTCAATTCCCGGTACATCATGCCGTAATCCACAGGTTTTCTGACGTTCATGGCTTCGCCCTCCCGCGCTGATGCGCATCGTATATTTCGTTGTTTTGCGAATAGCCTGCTACAATATTTTGTGGCATGATCTTCCCGTTCGTTTGATTCTTATGAGGGAGGAGCAATCATGCAGTACACCGATACCGGAGCCGCTCTGATCGGCGGCCTGATCTCAACCTATTTCTTTCAGCCTGCTGTGTTCGCATCTTTGAAGGACGCTTGCAGCCGTGTTCTAGGGTGTATCTGCACCAGAATGCGCTCACTTCCTCCGACCTTCTGCAGATTCGGAAGGCTGTGAATTTTCTGATGCCCATGTGCCAGTCGAACCGGCAGACACAGCGAGAGCTTATGGGTGTCAATACAAGAACAACCGCGCTGCTGAATACTTCGCGCTAATAACCATACTTAGGGTGTATCTGAAAAGTCATAAATAGCGAAGCGTACAAGAAAAAGACACAAATAAGTGGTAAGACAAGAGCAGAAAGAAGTGACAAGCATGAAGACCCGCTGTTATGAACTTACCGATAAGGAATGGGAACTGATCCGGCCGCTTATCCCGATTTCACATACCGGCCGACCGCAGAAGGATATTCGCGCGCATCTCAATGACATCATGTGGCTTGCCCGCAGCGGTGCACGCTGGAGCGATTTTCCTGCAAGATTCGGCCCACACCAGACGGTGTACAGCTGCTTCTGCCGACGGCGGGACGATGGGACCCTGAAGAAGATCTTCGAGGTCTGCGCAGCCCCGAGCACTGGCGCGGAGCTGCGCCTGGATTCAACGTCGATCAAAGCATCCGTGCAGGCAGGCCGTGGAATAAGAAAGCGAGCAAAATCAAACATCAAGCAGCATCGGCAAAACACGCGGAGGCCTGAACACGAAAATCCATGCCATCGTCGGAAAAGATCTGCGGCCTGTGGCTTTTTTGCTGTCTGCCGGAAATGTTGATGACTGCACAGAGGCAGTTCCTCTGCTGAACCTGCTTCCTGATCTGAAGAACTGTAATATTCTTGCCGATAAAGCCTATGCACAAAAGAGATCAGGACCTATCTGCATGACCAGCCCGCCAATTATACGATCCCGCCGAAAGTGAACACAAAGCAACCGTGGCTGTTTGATAAAGAGACGTATAAACGGCGGAATGTGATAGAGCGTTTCTTCAATCGTCTCAAGAAATCTCGCCGTGCTGAGACGCGCTATGACAAGCGTGACGACTCCTTCCTCGCTTTTGTTATGGTCGCCGCGAGCTGCGTCGCTTTCGGCATTTTGCACATCTAAGGAAGCTCTAATTGAATCATCGGCTGTGGACGGCGAAAGACTTTTCGTCAAGACAAGGTTTGAAAAATGGCGGAATACTTTATGTATTGCCCATTTTTCGAACCGCAGGATTGGCGGAAAAGATCCGTCGTCTGTAGTCAGAGATTTATTCAGAAGTTCCCTAATCGCCGTTTTCAGATACACCCTAAGTCACCGCCCCATTCCCGGTGCTTCTGCCAATGGATGTGCGTACAGACAGGCGCTAGGGCTCCCTGCGCTGCTCCAGCTTCAGATTTTCCAGTGCCAGCAAGCATTCCATATTCCCCTTTGACGCCAGCAAGCTAAAATCATCGTCATATACGTTTCTCAACACCTTCAAAATACGATACTTGGTGGTGTTTATATGCACACCAAGCAGCTCGCTCGTTTTTGTAATGCTGCGGAGCGCAAGAAACAGGCGAGTGGTATCCAAATATATCTGCTTCGCGTTTGCATCAACGTAAAAGTCGAGGTAGCTGTTGATCATCTTTAATTTCATCGTCGTTGGGGCAATGTTGAGTAAATTCAAAACCGGCAATTCTCCCATTGTAAACACGCCATAGATAAGGAGCGGTTCCATCTGCTCAATCACATACTTGGACAGCTTTGTGATGCTGTCGTGTCGAACGGAATAGTCAGAAAACACCAGGCATATCGGTCGATGCTCCTCGATGACTTTTCGGCAAAACCCGAATACGCTGTCGGCGTGCGTCCCGGAATCCTGCCAAAGGCCGATTGCATAGCTTGCACTGCGATTATAATTGTAAACAAAATAATCCCTATTTCTGCTATTAAGAAAACGCGTGAGATTTGGCAGCTTTATATAGAAGAGATAAAAGCGGTCGGTCTCGGACATCTCAGATTCATCAATTTCGCACGTGACCTGCTCCTGTTTTTCAGAGTCAAGAAGGCGAAGCAGATACGCTGCGATCTCAAGAAACACTGCGCTGACGTCTTTTGCGGCAGATGCCGGGTTCAGAAACAGCGCAATATACGAGCTTATTCCAAAGACGCAGACGATATGCGTCGCTTCATTTACATAAGGATAAACGGGCGCGTACGGAATATAGTTTTTCCCAAAATAAAGCGATTGGATTTTTGAGAGTATTTTTGCGTTCACGATATGAGCAGAGATATAATGGGCGTCTCCACTATTGATCAGGACTGGACATGAGAGCATGCACTCCATGTCGATCCCGAGCCGTAGAAGATTCCTGTCTGTCTTGTATTGATCCAGCATGGTAAGTATATGAAAAAGCTGGCGCTGTGGTGCCTCCTGCTGTAGCGAGAACGCATGCAAGTAAAACTCTTTTGTGATCTCGTTGTAGCGGCAATCTTCATCCAGGATAATGACTGGGAAATCATACTGGTTGCCAAACTCGATAATTTCAGGATCGACCATCTTGTTAAGATGAAGGCTAGGCATAATCCCGATACCGGAACAACCGTGCTCAATCATCGCTTTAATCAGATTGATCCGCGCATTCTTATTATGCTTTGAACTCCAGAAGGAGGTCAAAAAAAAGATACCAGGCAATAAATATTCCTCTACCTCTGGCCACGGATGCTCTAAAACATCGATCCTGTCAATTTTACGATGAACCCCGTTTTTCCCAGCAGCTAGGAAGCTATGCGCCAAAGACGGGATCTTCAGAAGACTGGAAACAGTTGCATTTTCGTTACTCACAATAATTTATCTCTTCTCCCAAATTATTCTTAAAACTACAAGTTTCTATTGCATTATTAGTTTTTCAAGTATATCACACGAGCGTTCGCCGTTTCAAGCACCTTCCGCCGAAAATTTTTGTTTGTATTCGACAAAATTATTTGCACAATTTATCTGCAAGAAATGATGAATATCTTATTCGACTTGTGTAAGATGCTAGTGTAATCTATTTGAGGAGGGAAACTCATGTACCAATATGAACTAGTAAAAGCCGCAACAAAACTGCTTCGCGACAACATGGGCCTGAAAAAAGGCGAGACCGTCTGTATTACTGCAGACACCGAGTCTCACATGGACGTTGTCGAGGCAACTGCTCAGGCTGCCTACGCTCTGGGTGGAAAGCCCATGGTGATCACCTTTGCCGCACCGCGTGGGGTCGGCAAAGCCGCTGACCCGGATCTGCCGATGGCTTCTCTGACTGCCGCGCTGAAGGAAACAGACATTTGGATCGAGTACAACTACGAATGGTTGCTGTATTCCTCCGCATTTGACGCAGCTGTCGCCGCCAACACGAAGCTCCGTTACATCTGCTTGGTCGGCATGACCGCAGATCTGCTGATTCGAAACATTGGCCGTGTACGCAACAAGGAGCTCGGCGTCTTCCTCCGCAAGGCCGAAGAGATCACAAAGAACGCCAAGTGCATGCGTATTACCACGCCGGCTGGTACAGATCTGAGCTTTGAAAATATGCCCGGTCGTGACTTCTATACCTCCGACGGCACCGTAGGTCCTAACGAGTGGAAGATGATGGGCGGACAAATCAGTTGGTCCCCCAAATTTGAAACGATCAACGGAACCTTGGTGTTCGACGGTTCGATGGATCCCCCGAGCGGCCTGCTTCGTGATAAGATCGTCTGCACGATTGTCAACGGCGAGGTAACCAAAATTGAAGGCGGTGCAGACGCGACCGCGCTGAAGGAATACCTCAGTAGCTTCAATGATCCGCAGATGTTCCGGTTGGCACACGCTTCCTACGGCTTCGGTCCCGGTGCAAAGCTGACAGGTAATGTTGTAGAAGATGAACGTGTATGGGGCAGCACTGAATGGGGCATCGGCAACGTAGGTCCGCAGCTTGTATCCGATATTCCCGGTGGCATCGCCGGCGCTTCCCACACTGATGGCATTTGCATGTCGTCCACAGTTTATCTGGATGGTGAGCTGTTCCTGAAGGATGGCGAAGTGGTCGGCCCGACTCCGGAAGTTGTTGAGCTTGCTAGAATTGCCAGAGAGTTGGAGTACTGATTTCTCCTTCTGTATGTGATCAGTAAAACACCAGCATCCCTCTTGCCCCTAAGCAGGGGGAGATGCTGGTGTTATCCATAAGCTCAATTCAATTGCGTCGTGAAGAAAGGAGAAAAAATGTTTAATCTACCCCTTGACACAACGATCGTTCTGCTGGTGATTGTTGGACTGATTATTGCAAACTGCATTGGCATAGCAACACAGTTGAAAAAGCTTCCGAAGGAGGACAGCGACAAATGAGTAGTGCTCTTATCAGCGGCCTATTCCTTTTTGGCTTTTTACTGATTCTTCTTTTCCTTGGCTTGATTTTCAGAATGAGAGCCAATACGTCCCGCGGCTTTTTGACTGGTGGCGCACAGCTCGGCCCCATTTTGGCAGCAGGCATGTTCGCCGCAACGTTTCTCTCCAGCTCTTCAAGTGTAGGCTTTACAGGTTTCCTGTATGCTGCCGGCTGGAGTGGTTTTACCTCTATTCTCGGCACTGCGCTTTCGTTAGTGATTGTTGGCTGTTTCCTAGTCCGGAAGATCAGGATGCATGCGGGCGTTGGTATGGAGACGGTTTCTGACCTTCTGGCTGACCGGTATCAGTCTAAAACCATCCGTGGTCTTTCCGCAGTTGCCATGGTTTTCCTATATGTTATCTTTACCGCAGCCGAGTTAATTGGCCTTGGAAAGACTCTTCAGGTATTTATCGGCTGGGATTACCATGTTGCAGTGCTCGTCTCCGCCGCATTTACTGTTGCATTCGTGCTTCTTGGTGGTATGTTTGCCGTTGCAATCAATGACACTATTTGCGGATTCCTTGGAATCGGCGGTTTGATCGTGCTTGCAATCGTCTGTCTTGTAAACCAAGGTGGACTCGGCCAAATGAACCTCAACATGGCTGCACAAGATCCGGTACTGGTCACAACCTTCACAGACGCAAACGGTGTGTTCAGTGTGGCAGCTCTGATTGCCTGTATCAGTAATGCTGCGGTCTGGGGCATCGGAAACTCGTCTCATCCTGTTTTCCTTGCACAGACCTTCTCCACCAAGAGTTCTCGCTCTGTCCTCAAGAGCATGGCAATAAGCTCCGTTGCTATTTTCCTGTTCTATTTCTCCACCATGGTCATGGGCGGAACTTCACGCGTCCTGTTCCCTGGACTCAGTGATACGGATCAGGCGTTCGGCCTTCTCAGCCAGCGGATGCTCGGACCGGTCGGCGCAGCTATCCTTCTGACTGCAGTTGCCGCACTCGTCATTTCTACGATTGACTCTTGTCTGCTAACTGCTGGAGCTGCCTTTGGCAACGACCTGATCGTCAGAACCTTCGGAAAATACGAAGACGACGACAAGAAGCGCCTCTTCATGATTCGTATGGGCGTTGTTTTGGTTGCAGTCGTCGGAACCGCACTTGCGCTCATTTACGGAAACAGCACCGTTATGGTGTTCCAGATGTTCAACTTTGGCGCATCCGGCGCAGTCTTCTGGGTTCCCATTGTCTTTGGTCTCTATTGGAAGCGCGCCAATAAGCAGGGTGCAATTGCTGCTGTTATCGGCGGATTTGTCGCATACTGCATTTGGTTCCTCACTGCTTATAATTCCACTGGGCTGCACCCGGTGCTCCCAGGCTTTATAGTCGCTCTCATCTTGATGGTAGTCGTCAGTCTTTCGACTGCAACGACCGATGAGTCTGTACTGTTGCGTTATTTCCCGCCGAAGCCAGGCAAGTAATGCAACTAGGTCTTTAAATATGTAGCAAAGCCGGGGCTGTTCATCTCGAAATTCGTTGCGGCCCCGGCTTTTTGACCGAACAGCGAAAATGCGTTATGATAAAAAAAGGAGGACATAATAAAGCTGGCTTTGTGTGTAGCATTTATTATTGATAAATTATGAACTTTACAGCTATAAAAGAAGTGGTTGCTGCCCGCAAAAAAGAGTTAATCCAAAACGTGCTTGACCTCGGTTCAATCCCTGGGGTCAATCCGCGTATGGGCGGCAAAGGCGAGTCAAAGCGTATCGAGTGGTTGAAAAACTATTTTGATTCAAACAATATTCCTTATCAGGAGTACGACATAGCGGATTCTGCCGTTCCCGAGGGAAAAAGGACCTCGTTGATCGTAAGAATCGAAGGCTCTGAGGACAAGGAAAAAACGCTGTGGTTTATGGCGCATATGGATACCGTGGCGCCGGGTGATTTGAACGATTGGAACACAGATCCGTTCAAGCCGACCATGGTCGGGGATCGGATCTATGGATTGGGCGTTGAAGACAACGGCCAGGCTGTCGTCTGCCTGATGCAAACGTGCTTGATGATGCGGGAAATGGGTCTTGCGCCCAAGTGTAGCGTTGCATTTTTATTTGCAGCCGATGAGGAAACCGGTAGCCAGTATGGTCTGCATGCGTTGTTTGAGATCCCCGGACTCTTCTCGGCGCGCGATGAAGCTGTGGTTCCTGACGCTGGAAGTCACGACGGCTCATTTATTGAGGTTGCGGAAAAGTCGCAGGTCTGGCTGCTGTTTACTGTGCAGGGAAAGCAGGCGCATGGTTCCATGCCGCATCTCGGGATCAATGCCGGCTATATCGGGTCGAAAATGGCCGTTGAGATAGTCGACAAGCTTCGCGTCCAGTTCGCATTCAAGGACGATCTGTTCGATCCTCCGTATTCCACGTTTGAGTATACACAGAAGTTTTCCAATGTAGAGAGCCCAAACGTGTTGCCAGGGCGGGATGTCTTTGCAATGGATCTACGGATCCTGCCGCAATTTACTGTGGATGAGGTTCTCACATGCGTCAACTCCATCATCAGCAGATATGAATACGAATACAAGGTCCGTATTTCCTATGAGATCACACAGCGCGCTGACGCAGCGCCCGTGACCTCTCCGGACAGCACGGTCGCGTCGACGCTTCAAGCGATCTTAAATCACGCAGGCGTCCACGCCTTCTGCGGGGGCATCGGCGGAGGAACATGCGGCGCGATCCTGAGAAAGCACAATATTCCGACAGTCGTCTGGTCAACGCTGGATGAGCTGGCGCACCAGCCGAACGAGTATACCATTATCCCTAATCTAATCCAAGATACCGCAGCTTTCCTGTCTATTATTTCGGCATACTGTTAAGAAATCACTGAATCAATCATCTGCAGCTGTGTGCGGAGCGTTTTCTCCCACTCTTCGGTTCCAAAAACAGGAATGTATACACGATTCCTCCTGTTTTTGAGCCCTCGACTGACCGAGACCCTCCTTGAACAGCGCTTTCCAATTGGATCAGGGGTTCGCTAATTATTCTTAAATTCGCGAGGAAGCTTTTATGTCCACTGTAAAACCAGACAACGCAATACTTACGAAAAACCCGCTTGTTAAGAAAGCCATCAGCGTGGAGACGCTTGTCTTTCTTATATTATTTTTGGGCTTTTGGTGCGTAATCGGATCCAAAATGGGGGCTGTCAATCTTATCAGCACTTTGATGAATACCGCTTACGACCTGTTAATCTCAACGGTATTCAAAATTATGGCGATCTCCGTCGTAGCTGGTGCGATCGCGGAGCTTCTCAATGAGTTCGGCGTAACATCTCTCCTGAATCGCATTCTGTCCCCGCTGATCAAGCCTGTTTACGATTTGCCCGGGGCCTCCGTTGTCGGTATCTTCGCCTGCTTTTTCTCGGATAATCCAGCAATACTGACGTTGGCAGACAACACGGCGTTTAAGCGGTATTTTAAAAAGTATCAGGTTCCCCCGCTCACCAACATCGGGACAAGCTTCGGGATGGGCCTGATCATCATCGCGTTTATGGTCGGTGTAAAATCGCCGATCGGAGAGAGTTTCGTTCCGGCTGCAGCAATCGGATTTGTCGGCGCGGTGATCGGTTCCATCGTAAGCACGCGTTTGATGGCGCATTACACAAAAAGGAAATTCGGAGCAGCGGAGCCTGCTGTTGCAGTTGAAGTGCGTTGCGACGATTTTGACCTAGTTCATGAGCGCGTCATTCGCGAAGGCGGGGTCGGCGCACGCATTCTTTCGTCCTTGCTGGAGGGAGGAAAGTCCGGCGTCAAGATCGGGTTGGATATCATTCCCGGTGTCCTGATCATCTGTTCTGTTGTAATGCTGCTGACCTTCTCTGAGCCGAGTGGTGGTTATTCTGGTAGCGCATATGAGGGCGCGGCCCTGCTTCCATGGATTGGCAAAAAACTCAGCTTTCTTCTGACCCCTCTGTTTGGATTCTCTTCGGCCGAATCGCTTTCCGTGCCGATCATGTCGCTCGGCGCTGCCGGTGCGGCGATCGCCGTTGTTCCGAGGCTGGTGTCTGAAGGGCTGGCCCATGCAAATGATATTGCGGTGTTTACAGCGATTTGCATGTGCTGGAGCGGATATTTAAGCACGCACATCGCCATGCTGGAGGGGCTTGGATTCCGTGAGTTGAGCGGGCGGTCTATCCTCTATCATACAATCGGTGGTGTCGTTGCCGGAATCAGCGCAAACTGGCTTTTCAGGCTCGTTATGCTACTGTGACCGTTTGTTCCTTCTTCTGTCAAAGCTCCCTGTTGTTCCGGTTTGAAAGCAGGGGGCTTTGCTGTGTATAGAAACAGGAAAGTCATAGGAGCGGCCGGAGGGCCATCCCTTCGGATTTCGTTAAAAGGGATGAGCAAAACACGCTCTAAATAAAGTAATGCCATTAAGTTAAGCCAAGAAATTCGATTCGAAATAAAAATGTTGAAAAAGATTGGCAGCACTTGAGATGCGAGCAGAAGGGAAGCAGAACAAAGAAATTCGTGAAAAAACCGGCTTCCACACGCAATATATTATTCATCACCCAGATACAGTATAGCATATCTGGTAAGACGGTTAAAGTGTTTTACTAGATTTTAGTCTCAAAATGCTCTTTTGAGACAGCCCCACTTTTCTTGTACTTGTTCATGCGCAGGCAGCTCTGCCATATCGCGGGTTCGGCAGCATCACGCCCGGCAGCGGATTTTATGGCGCTTATTCCCCAAACAGGTATTTTTTCAGCGCCTGCAGCAGCTCCAGAGAACGGAACTTGACCGTGTACGCGCCGTTTGCGCGGGTCATGAGGCCGATCTCGGCGTCTGAGAAGCCGCCTGCCGCGGCTGCGTCGGCGAAGCCGTCCGTTGTGGCCGGGACGCAGAGGGAGGGGAAGATCACGCACCACCAGTTGTGCCCCGCGCCCTCCCCGATGGTCACGCGCAGCGACTGATACACGCCGGACGGCAGCGAAAACGTGTCATAGTCGCGCGTTGGGAACAGCTCGCGGCGGAAGCTGACGCAGGCGGTGTCCCCGCTCCCCTGCCGCCGCAGCTCGGCGTTTGCCGCCGCTTCGAGCGCGGGAAGCTGCGCCGCGATCGCCTGCTTCGCGTCGGAAGCGCCGGAAAGCGCGCGCTGCGCTTCACGCAGCACCGCGTCGCGCACGCAGAGCTTCACGGCCTGATCCGCGTCGGAGTCGGAATTTGCCACGACGTGCAGGCGGATGATCTTTTCCGCCATGCGCTGGCTCTGCGCCTGCAAAGCGGCGCAGGCCGTCACGGTAAGTACGCTGATGCCCAACAACACAAGAGAAATGATCCGTTTTTTCATAAAAAACACCGTCCAAACTGCTTTTTACAGACAGTTTAGACGGTATTTTATTGATTTATACGGTCTTTGCCAGGAAAATCTGACTGTATTTGTCCTTGAGCATCGTGCAGGCGACGGTCGCGTATTCAAACGAATCGTAGATGCCGAACACGGCGGAGCCGGAGCCGGTCATCTGCGCACCGTACGCGCCGTAGGTGTACATCATGGAGCGGATATAATTGATGTCGAAATGCTTCTGCATGACGACAGGCTCAAACACGTTGCACAGGCTGCCGCCGATGCCGAGCAGATCGCCCTTCTGGAGGTTCAGCTGCATGACCTTCTGATCCGGACGCTTTTCGATGAACGTCTCGTCGAGCGCCTGATACAGCTCCGGCGTGGAGACGGAGAAATCCGGCTTGCAGATCACGACGAAGAACTCCGGCGCGGGCGGGAGCCGCGTCAGCAGCTCGCCCTTCCCTTCGACCAGCGCCGTGCCGCCCATGACGCAGAACGGCACGTCGGAGCCGACCTGCGCGCCAAGCTCGCAGAGCGCGGGAATGGACAGCGGGCTGTCATACGCACGGTTCAGCGCCCGCAGGACGGCCGCCGCGTCGGCGCTGCCGCCGCCGAGGCCAGCCTCGAGCGGAATGCGCTTGTTGATGAAGATCTCCAGCCCCTCCGGCTTCTTGCCGATGCGGGCATAGAACGCCTCGGCGGCCTTCCACGCAAGATTTTCCCTGTCCTGCGGCAGACCGCAGGTGACAAGCTCCGGTTCGGTATTTTCGTCCGCGTCCGGCGGAAGGACCTCGCGGTAGCAGTGGATCTGCCAGCCCTCGCAGCCGACCGTGACGTGCACATCGTCGTGCAGGGAAACGGTCTGCATGATGGAGCGGAGATTATGATAGCCGTCCTCGCGCTTATCCAGAACGTCCAGCGTTAGATTGACCTTGGCAAATGCGCCCTCGGTAAGCTCCTTCATTACGCCTTGATCTTTCTGCCTTCCAGATAGTAGCGCTTCTCGCGGCTGTGGCCCATGGAGAAGGTCTTTCTCGGCAGAACGCCGTCGGCGATGACGCCGCGGAACAGCTGGCTCTTTTCCATGGCGGGCAGCA
>OGXR01001555.1_pt1 | contig 16546 bp, 20 predicted proteins | sample 1576331 | NCBI WGS metagenome assembly OGXR01 (sample SAMEA3541473, study PRJEB24748) | human gut metagenome | biome: human gut; feature: human-associated habitat; material: faeces | place: China | collected 2012 | reverse complement strand
CGACGGTTCGTGATCTTCTCTATGGTGTGCTGCTGCCATCCGGCGCAGATGCCTGTGAGACATTGGCGAGAGCAGTCGGCGGATCGGAAGAAGGTTTTGTGGCCATGATGAACCAGAAAGCAGAAGAACTGGGACTTACCAATACGCATTTTGAGAACTGCACGGGACTACATAACGACAACCATTATTCTACCTGCCGTGATATTGCGGTGCTGATGAGTGAGTGTCTGAAGAGTGATACGTTTCGCGAGATCGTGACGAGGGAGGTTTACACAACGGAGGCTACCGCATCACACCCGGAGGGAATTACGCTGTATGATACGATGCTCCACCGGTTTACCAGCTATGAGATGAGTACGACACTGGAGAACGGGGCAGTCATTGAAGGCGGAAAGACCGGATTTACCGATGAGGCGGGTCAGTGCCTGGTCAGCTTTGCAGAATATGGAGGCGAAGAGTACATACTTGTTACGGCAGAGGCCATGACGGATTCGGGATCTGCGGTGGACAGCATCGCGGATGCGAGTACGGTGTATGGAAGATTACAGTAAATACAGGTGAAAGCGAGAGCTGGAAACGGGAGAAAATTCTCGGTTCCGGCTCTTTTTTTGTGTGAAGCAAGTCGAGAAAATAAGGTGTGGATAACATTGGGGATGTTTTGCACGGAATGCGCAGAAAAGAATTATGTTTTCCACAAAAGAAAGAAGCGCAGGGGAAAAATTGTGGATAACGGAAAGGAAAAATCCAGTTTTTGTGTATAGATCGCGCCGGATGGGAAATACTGCTTACTGTAGAAAAGCAGGAGGAGAGCGAGAAATCGAAAAACGCCTCTGAAATGCTTAAAAAGATATCAGCAGAGGTGGTAAGAATATGAAAAGAGACAAGTTGAGAATCGGCGTGATCACAGCGGCACTGGCAATGATGATTGCAGGCGGAGTGCTGACCTGGCAGCAGGATGCGAGAAACGGTAAGGCAGATCAGGCGAAACAGGGAGAGACGGCACAGCTTACAGAGGACGAAAGCACCGGAACTACAGAACAGCAGACGGAGGAGACGGCGGGAGATGCAGACGGAACGCGTGCCGTACAGGATCAGGCAGATGATGTGGAAAACAGTCTGGAACAGGTGCCGGAAATGGAAGCGGCGTGTGAAGAAGAGGCGGCGGGAAATCCAGAAGCAGATGCAGAGACGGCTCAGAATACACCGGAAGAATCAGATGGGAATACAGAAAGACAGGACGCGCAGGCAAGGGGCGTCATCCTTCTTGCAGGCTACCGGCAGAATGTGCCGATCATTCCCGTGACGCCGCTGCAGGTCAAGCAGCAGATGGCGGGATACGGCAGGGCGACAAAGAAGCAGGTCATTGAAATGGTCATGCGGATGATGAATATTACCAGGAAAATCGACCCTGATGATGCTGCCGATGCGCTCGCCATCGGACTTACAGCCATTTATCATGTGGAACACCGCAGTTTGTTTGAGAGGGAAAAATGATCGGATATATAAAAGGAATTGTTTCCGGATTTCCAAAAGATGCATGCTTTCTTGAAACCGGAGGGATTGGATACAGGATTTTCATCTCGGAAAGAACAAGATCTCTTCTCCATATCGGGGAAGAGGCAAGACTTCTGACATACATGGCTGTCCGCGAGGATGCTATACTCTTATATGGATTTCCGGAGCAGGATGAATATGATTTGTTCCTGATCCTGATTTCCGTTTCCAAGATAGGCCCCAAAGTGGCAATAGGCATCCTTTCTTCCATGACGCCGGATGCCTTTGTCCGCGCGATCGTATCAAGAAATGTGACAGCTCTTACGAAACTTCCGGGAATCGGAAAGAAAACAGCAGAGCGGCTGGTCGTCGAGCTGAAGGACAAGGTGGCAAATCTTGAAACGGAAGGTGTTTCAATGGATGGCGAAGATATCGCGGCAGCTGACAGCGGTCTTATAGGACAGGCATCGCTCGCCCTTTCCGGTCTCGGCTATTCCAGTGAGGAAGTGCTGCCTCTCCTTAAGAAACTGGCGCCCGATCATCCTGCGCTTTCAGATTTGATCGGCGCTGTGCTTCGTGAGTTTGGCAAAGCGCAGGGCTAGGGGAGATGAATCATGAAGAATAAATACATAAAAAGCCTGGGCGGAGAAAAGGATGAAGAGGTGCTTGGAAGCACAGGACGCATCGTTTCCACGGAAGAATCTTCCAAGGATGCCTGGCAGACGTCTCTCCGTCCTCAGCGTCTCGACGATTATATCGGGCAGACTGCCTTCAAGAACAATCTGAAGGTCTATATTGAAGCCGCCAAAGGGAGAGGCGAATCCCTGGACCATGTCCTTCTCTACGGGCCTCCGGGGCTCGGGAAGACGACCATGGCCAAAATCATTGCCAATGAGCTGGGCTCACAGTTCAAGGTGACAAGCGGCCCGGCGATTGCGCGTCCTGGCGAGCTTGCTGCCATTCTTACCACGCTGCAGGAACATGATGTCCTTTTCATTGATGAAATCCACCGGTTGAACAGGAGCGTCGAAGAAATCCTCTATTCTGCGATGGAAGACTTCGCGCTTGATCTGGTCATGGGAAAGGGGACGGGTGCGACATCTGTCCGCATCAACCTCGCTCCGTTCACGCTGATCGGTGCTACGACAAGACCGGGCTCTCTTTCAGCACCTTTGCGTGACCGCTTCCTGATCAATCATCATATGGAATTCTATGAACCGGATGAATTGAAGCACATCATCACCCGCGCGGCCGGGATTCTTAATATCGAGATTGAAGAGAGCGGGGCGGCAGAGATTGCCCGCCGCTCAAGGGGGACGCCGCGTATCGCCAACAGGCTCCTGAAGAGGATCCGTGATTTTGCACAGATCAAAAACAGCGCCATTACAGCGGAAATCGCATCGGAAGCTACGGAAGCGCTCCATGTGGACGATATCGGTCTTGATGATCTGGACAATGAGATCCTGAAGTGCATCATTTACAAGTTCAACGGCGGTCCGGTCGGGGTGGATACGATTTCAGCCGCAGTCAGCGAGGAACGCAATACGATTGAAGATGTGTGCGAGTCCTTGTCCTCCCGGAGATAGGCTCCTATGCGCAGGTTTTCAAGGACGGTAAGGTTCGGGAACACCCGCCTTCCCTCAGGCACCAGCACTATGCCGCGCTGAACTATATCGTGTGTGGCGGCGTGGGTGATGTCCTTGCCTTCGTAGCTGATGGTTCCGGAGGCGGGGTTGACGACGCTCATTATGGCCCGCAGCGTGGTGGATTTGCCCGCGCCGTTCGCGCCTATGAGGGTGACTATCTCCCCCTCCTTCACGTCGAAGGAAACGCCCTTTAGCGCCTCTATGCCGCCGTAGTTTACTTTAAGATCGCGTATTTCAAGCAGGCTACTCATCTTCATCCACCCCCAGGTAAGCGTTTATGACGTCGGGATTGTCCTGTACCTCGGCGGCGGTGCCGGAGGCGATCAGCCGGCCGAAATCCAGCACGTATATGCGCTCGGCTATGGCCATAACAAGATCCATGTGATGCTCTATCATCAGTATGGGTATGTTGTATTCGTGCCTTATCTGGCTGATGAACTCGGTGAGCTCCTTTGTCTCCTGCGGGTTCATGCCTGCTGCGGGCTCGTCGAGGAGCAATAGCTTTGGATCGGTAGCAAGAGCGCGGGCTATCTCCAATCGGCGCTGGAGGCCGTAAGGCAGGCTGCCCGCTATGTCGTCCTTCAGGTGCTCCAGATGCTGCTCCTTCAGCAGCGCCATTGCCTCATCCCTCATGCGCTTCTCTTCCTTGGCGTTGAGGCGCAGCGTGGCGGTGAATACGTTCTGCTTTGCCCTCATATGCTTTGCGATAAGCACGTTATCGAATACCGTAAGGCTCCTGAACAGGCGGATATTCTGGAAGGTACGGGCTATGCCCAGCTTGGTTATATGGTCCGGCGTCGGGCTGACCACATGGCTGAACTCCGGGTAAAGGTCGCCCGTGTACAGCTTTTTCATCTTGCCCTGGGGATGGTTGCATACCATGGTCTTACCCATGAAGCTCACCATGCCGTTGGTAGGCTCATATACGCCGGTTATGCAGTTGAAGGCCGTAGTCTTTCCTGCGCCGTTGGGACCTATGAGGGCAACTATCTCCTTGTCGTTTACCTCCATTGAGAGGTCGTTCACGGCGACTACGCCGCCGAACTGCATGGTAACATGGTCAAGGCGAAGTACGTTTTCTGACATATTACTTGCCCCCCCTCTGCGTTTTTTCGATGAATTTCTGGCGTTTCCTCAGTATCCTGTCAAAGTTCAGCTCCCGGTCGCCCATTATGCCCTGACGGTAGAACAGCACGACAGCCATTATGATGATGGAGAACACCACCTTGCGGAAGCCGGCGCGCAGGAGAGGCACCTTGAACGCGCCTATGTAGGTTTCGGCATCCAGGAAGCGGAGCCACCATTCGGAGCAGGCAATGAACAGGAAGGAGGCCAGCACCGAGCCGGTAACGGAGCCTATGCCGCCTATGACGACTATGAGCAGTATCTCATAGGTCATGGCCGACTTGAAGGCCATTGCCTGAACTGTTGTCTGGAACATGGCCAGCAGCGCGCCGCCTACGCCGGCGAAGAAGGAGCTTATCACGAAGGACATCTCCTTATGCTTGAACAGGTTTATGCCCATTGCCTCCGCCGCTATCTCGTCATCCCTTATTGCCTTGAAGGCGCGGCCGTAGGAGGAGTTGATAAGCAGCACTATGAGAAGTATGCAAATTCCGGCTACTGTGAAGGGGAACAAAGTGGAATCGAAGGTAGGGAATTTTCTAAGCAGGTTTGAGCCGTTGGTGACGGGGCCAAGAGTATCCCACTGGAAGAAGGCGCGGATAATCTCTGCAAAGCCCAGTGTTGCTATCGCGAGATAGTCGCTCTTGAGGCGCAGCACCGGAAGGCCTATCAAAAATGCGAACAGCGCCGCCGCGAGGCCCGCAAGTATAAGCGCAGGTATGACGGGTATGGAGAACTGGACTATGCCGCCGTCAAAGTACTGATATACGGCGTCCCTGTACTCCACGGGTATAGTGAATATTGCGTAAGCGTATGCGCCTATGAGCATGAAGCCCGCCTGGCCAAGGCTGAAAAGGCCGGTAAAGCCGTTAAGCAGGTTCATGGAAACCGCCACCAGGGCGTATATGGCGCCCTTTTTGAGCACTATGAACAGCATGGAGTTGGAATCTATTACCTTTTCCAGCACGAACACAATGGCGTATATGGCAATTATAAGGGCGATGGTGATTATGTTATTTTTGCTGAGCTTTTTCATTATACTCTCCCCCTCCCTTATACCTTTTCGTTGGCCTTCTCACCGAAGAGGCCGGTAGGCTTGACGATGAGTATTATTATGAGCAGGGCGAAGGTAAAGGCGTCTGAGAAGGTGGTCCAGCCCAGGCCCTTTATTATGTTTTCGCAAATACCTATTATAAACGCGCCTATTACCGCGCCGGGTATGCTGCCTATGCCGCCGAACACCGCCGCCACGAAGGCCTTAAGGCCGGGCATGGCGCCGGAGGTGGGTATTACCGCCGCGTAGTTTGTAAAATACAGCAGCGAGCCTACGGCAGCCAGGAAGGAGCCGATTATAAAGGTAGCGCTGATTACGTTGTTTATCTTTATGCCCATAAGCTGGCTGGTCTCAAAGTCCTTGGACACGGCGCGCATGGCCATGCCGATCTTTGTCTTCTGAATGAAGGTTACCAGAGCTATTACGAGCACAAGGGTAAGTATAGGAGTGATTATGGTGACCACCTTGGTGGTAGCGGTGCCTATAGTCACCGTATTGCTTATCCAGGGTATGGTGGGGTACATCTTGGCCAGGCCGCCGGTAACGTACAGCGCCACGTTCTGGAGAAGGTAGCTCACGCCTATGGCGCTTATCATGACGGACATTCTGGGAGCGGTGCGCAGAGGCTTATACGCTACACGCTCGATGAGGAAGCCTATGAGCACCGTCACAAGCAGCGTGAAGGGGATGGCAATATACAGCGGCATCCACGTTACAGCGTATATCATTATGAGGCCGGCGCACATGAAAACGTCGCCGTGTGCAAAGTTGATCAGGCGCAGTATGCCGTAAACCATGGTATAGCCTATGGCTATAAGGGCGTACTGTCCGCCTACGGATATGCCTGCCAGCAGATACGGCAGGTTAGTATTGATAAAATCCATTTAAGATACCTCCGGGGGTGGTGGAGTTTTGCGGAAGGAAAAGAGAAATGTTTTTATACTATCCGGGCGGCGGTTACCCGCCGCCCGGTGCTTACGCTTGGGTTTAGTCCTTTAATTTAGTTTACGCCCTGGATAGCCACGAACTTCCATTCGCCGGTGGCGGTGTCAACCTCCTTAACGAAGGCCGCGTCGCGGATGGCGTCGCCGGTCTCGTCGAAGGCGATGGCGCCGGTCACGCCCTCATAGGTGGTGGTGGGCAGAGCCTTGAGCACGTCGGCGGCGTTGGTGGAGCCTGCGTTCTTGAGCGCCTCGAGGGCGGTGAAGTACGCGTCATAGCCCATGGCGGTCACGGCGGAGATCATGTCGTTGCCGCCGTTGTTGGCCTTGGCGGTAGCGTCGCTGTTGATCCACTCCTTGATGCCGGATACGAAGGCCTTTGCGGCTTCGCTCTCTGCGCCCTCATCGAAGAAGGTGGTTACGCAGACCTTTACGTCCTTGCCCTTGGCAGCGCCGGTTATGACGTTGGAATCCCAGGTGTCGCCGGCCAGGATAGGCATGGTCATGCCGTTGCCCGCGGCCTGGTCGATTATCAGCGCCGCAGCCTCGGTGGATACGGGGGAGAAGAATACCTCAGCGCCGCTGTTCTGGGCGGTGGTGATGTAGGAGGTGAAGTCGGAGTTGCCCTCGGGGAAGGTCTCCTCAACTACTTCGCCGCCGAGAGCCTTGAAGGCCTCTACGAAGTAATGGCACAGGCCGCCGGAGTAATCGTCGCCCAGCTTGGAGAGGCAGTATGCCTTCTTCGCGCCGAACTCCTTGCTTGCGAAGTTAGCGAGAACGGTGCCCTGGAAGGGATCGAGGAAGCAGATGCGGAAGTAGCAGTCCACGCCGTTGGTGACCTGGGGATTGGTGCAGGTGATGCCCATTGCGGGGATGCCGGCCTTGTTGAATACGTCGCCCGCGGCGATGGATACGCCGGAGCCGTAGGAGCCGAGGACTATGGATACGTTCTGAGCAACCAGGTTGGCGGCCGCGGTGGGGGCCTTGTCGTTGGAGCTCTCGTTATCCACTATGACCAGCTCTACGTTGTAGGTCTCGCCGCCGATCTCGACGGTGGGCTGTACCTTATTGGCGTACTGAACGCCAAGGGTCTCCTGCTTGCCGCCTGCGCCGTTGTCGCCGGAAGCGGGCTCGAATACGCCTATCTTTACGACCTTTGCGCCGTCTGCGGGCGCGGCGGCCTCGGTACCCTCAGCGGGGGCTTCGGTGCCCGCGGGCTGGGAAGAACATGCTGCTGCGGAAAGTGCCAGCACTGCGATAAGGAGCAGGGCTATGAGCTTCTTCATAATTTTTTCCTCCATTTATATTTCTTTTTTGTTTATGGCATATATGCTATATGCCTGAACCATCGGTTTTTTGCCGACGGCACGAAACGATAGAAAGATTATAAGGTAGCTTCTTGCCTTTTGCAAGATGAAAAGTTTGTTATCCGGAAACAAATGTCCGCGCTTTGCGGACAGCAGTGGTTTATATCGATGTTTTTAAAGAAAATAAAATTATTTTATTTTTTATATGTCCTTAAAATACGGACATATGTTTTTTACCGGACAGATGGCTAATAAGTTATTTCAATGCCTTAATGTTACTACATAAATTATGCTTTTGCAACACTTTTGTCAAATATATTAAGTTCAGCCTTTCTTTTTAAGTCCGTAATAAGCGGACAGGCAAATTTTTTTTGAGTGTTTTCCGCTGTAAAAGATTTTTTGCGATAAAAAATTGTGTAAATAAACCGGGAAGCGGCCCCCCTGAGGAAAGCCGCTTCTTTGATGGAGATGGATGGGTTTTCTGTCGAGATTACTTTCTGTTGCTCTCGCCCAGGCGCACGCCGTTGAAGTATTCGCGGGTGAGCTTGATGACTATAGGCGACAATCCTAACAGGCCCACAAGGTTCGGGATAGCCATGAAGCCGTTGAGGGTGTCGGCGATATCCCATACCAGGGAAAGCTCGGTGACGGCGCCCAGGATTATCACGAGGCAGAATATGATCTGATAGGGCTTGATGACCTTGGTGGACTTGAACAGGAACTCCGCGCAGCGGGTACCGTACAGGCACCAGGACAGTATGGTGGAGGTGGCGAAGAGGGTGAGGCCGACGGAGATTATGACGCCGCCCGCCCTGCCGAATGTGGTTGAAAACGCAGCTATGGTGAGGGGAGCGCCCGCGGCCTGGCCGTACTCTATGGGAGTGCCGGACATGAGCACGGCGAAGGCGGTGAGGGTGCAGATGACGATGGTATCCGCAAATACCTCGAACACGCCGAAGCAGCCCTGATGCACAGCGGAGTCGTTATCCGCAGCGGCATGGGCGATAGGAGCGGAGCCAAGACCGGCCTCGTTGGAGAACACGCCGCGTCCGACGCCTCGCTTGATAGCGGCGGAGATGGTTACGCCGGCAACGCCGCCGACAACTGCGGAGGGAGTGAAGGCGCCCACGAAGATGCCGCGGAGCACGTTGCCTATGTTGCCTATGTGTGCAAAGAAGATTATCAATGCGGAGACTATGTAGATCACCGCCATGAAGGGAACCAGCCTTTCAGTGACCTGGCCTATGCGCTTGAGGCCGCCCAGCAGCACCATTGCGCAGAACGCCGCCACTATGATGCCGATTATGAGGTTAGCAGCGTTGACGTTGATTGGGGTGAAGGAGTTGATGGTGCCGGAGATAGAGGTAACTATGGAGTTGATCTGGGTCATGTTGCCTATGCCGAAGGCCGCAAGCATTCCGAACAGTGCAAACAGCGTGCCCAGCCAGGCCCAGTTTTTGCCGAGGCCGTTCTTGATGTAGTACATGGGGCCGCCTACCCAGTCGCCCTTGTCGTTGCGCTCGCGGAAGTGTATGGCCAGGGTGACCTCAGCGAACTTGGTGCACATTCCGAACAGGGCGGATACCCACATCCAGAAAACCGCGCCGGGGCCGCCGAGGGCGATAGCGCCGGTAACGCCGGCGATATTGCCGGTACCGACGGTAGCCGCCAGAGCGGTACACACGGCCTGGAAGGGAGTTACGGCGCCCTCGCCGGCTTCCTTCTTTTCGAAGATCTTGCCGATGGTGGTCTTCATTATGTAGCCGAACCACTTGAACTGTACCCCGCCGCAGCGAATTGTGTAATACACGCCGGTGCCTACCAGAAGGATCATGCCCGGCCAGCCCATTACGATGCCGTTAAGGAAGGAGTTTACTTTTACGATAAGTTCCATCAAAATTAGTCCTTTCTTATTTTATTGAAAACATATTATTGCTTATCGATTCGCTTTTTCTGCAAGATAAAAGGCTTTTAAATTCAAAAACCTTAAAAATGTGTAAATAAAGTTTCTATCCACGCTAAGATTTTAGCATGTCATATAAAAATAGTCAATATATTTCTTCACATTCAGTTCATATATTATTGCGAAAAAATCCTTATTTTGTTGGATTTTTATCAAATTCACCCTTTTCCCACAATATATTAAGGCTCATTAAAGACTTAACGACTATATTTAGTTATTGTCAAATATTGACGGATTATATTTTTGTTGATTCATTTTTAACGAAATATAAATAAGAGCGGACATAAGCCGCTCTTCACTTTACCTGTTCACTGTATTCATTACTTATTAGTTTCTCTACCCTTCTTCCCAGAACAGCTCGTCCAGTGTACGGCCGAGGGCGCGGCAGATGGCGATGCAAAGGTTGATAGTAGGGTTGTAATCACCCTTCTCTATGGCGTTGACTGTCTGGCGGGAAACGCCTACAGCGTCGGCCAGCTGCTGCTGGGACATATCCATTGCCGCCCGGGCTGCCTTCATCCTAAGGTTCTTCATAAGCCCCGACCTATTCCTCCCTTTCCAGGCCACCCGCCCTGCGCCGCTTTACCAAAACGTCGATGGCGTACACCGCATCTATGCCTATCAGGAGCGCCGCGGCGAAGAAGTTCACCCAGCTCATGGTGAGCATGCCGTTTTTAATGAGGCCGGTGCTTTGGCAGTTGAGCGCGCCTATGGCGATATTGACGAGGGCAAGCGCCAGCAGGAGCAGTATATACCTTCCCGCGCTCCTGTGCAGCGGCGTGTATGCGTCCTTAACTATGCACACCGCCGCGTATGCCCCTACCCCCACGTAGAGGGAGCATATCGCCATCACCATCATGCCGGACCAGGGGCCCCGCGCCTCCACTACTGCGGCGTTTATTATATCGAAGCATACGGCAGCGATAAAAGCCGCCTTCCAGCCCTTGAGCTGGGCCAGCTTCTGCCTCTCGTCGTATTCGCATATATCCTTTCCCTTCTTTTTTAAATAAGAAAATATAAAGGCTACAAGCATTATTCCGAAGGCTATCCCTACGGCGATTCCAAGCACATAGCTATTAGACATATCATGATTCCCTCCTGATTTATCTCTGATCTCTCTCTTATGGGAACATGTTATCACTTACCCGCCTTTATGTCAAGTATATTTTACAAAATAATTTAAATACTTGACTTTAAGGAAAATTCAAGCGACTTTATGACAAAGCGGATAAATTTGGTGCAGCATTAAACTACCAAAACATTGACAACCTCAGTTGATATTGTGTTGGCAAAATGTTGACCGGCACAAACCGCGCTTTTTTATGCCGTTTCAGGCGCAGCCGAGGTGGAAAACAATTTGCAAATCGTTGATAAACCCTGTTGATATGCTGTTGACGGAATGTGGAAACATTGGCGCTGTTGAAAGCGTTGATAAGGCGGGTGTTTTTCCACGTGTTGCCAACTGGTTGTCAATATCGGTTTTTCAGGCGGCAGCTGAATTTTTTGGCATTTTCAACGCTGCTGACACGACTATTACGGGTACTACTATATATTTATATAATAATAAGCTTATCGGAGAATCGAAGAATCGGAAGTGGTGCTTTCCCTCCTTCTTTCTCTTTTCTTTTCCGGGGAAAAGAAAAGCAGAAAGAAGCAAAGAGAAAAGAAAAGCCCAACGAAAAAAGAAAAAGATAAAAGGACATGGAAAACGATAAATACCGGCGAAACAAAAAAATAGAATTATAATCTCAAATAATCATATGCTATACGCTCAGTACCGTTCAGCATATATACATTGCCGCATCTTCTGAATCCGAATTTTTCAATCGCGGCCTGCATGGAAATATTGTCCTTATGGGTATCTATGCGGATATAATCCATCTGATGGAGGCAATATTCAAAGCACGCCCTTGAGATACCCCGGATTATCCCCCCTGAAGCCAGGCGGTGAATAGTACCGTATGGCCTGTCATAATGCCATTCCCCGTTTTTAATGACCTGATAGGTGGGCTCCTTTCCTATAATAAATGAAAAGGTCCCCGCTATTATATCGTTATGGGTAATTACATAGCTGTTGTTGTCTTTAATATCGGATATTATTATTTCCTCTCCCGGATAGCCGTCTACCCATTGGGTCGTGTTTCCGTGGCTGGCCATATATTGCTTTGCCGCGGCAATGATATTCATTATATCATTGACATCTTCCATTCTGCTTTTTCTGATTTTCATTTATTATACCCTTTTAAAAATATATCAGTTAAAGTTGGGCTTTTCTCTTTCTTTTGCTTCTTTTCTGTTCTCTTTTCTTCTGAAAAGAGAAAGAAAAGAAGGCATAAATACTCTACTTATGATAAGGCTCGTTGTTTATGATCTTGAAGCAGCGGTAGATCTGCTCCAGGAGCATTATCCGGAATATCTGGTGGGAGAAGGTGGGCTTGCCGAAGCAGAGCCTGAGGTCTGCCCTTTGAAGCACCTCATAAGACAGGCCCAGAGAGCCGCCGATGACGAAGTCGATCCTGCTGCCGCCGGAATTCATTATGCCCTGAAGCCGCGACGCCATTTCAGGGGATGTGAGCTGTTCCCCCTTCAGGTCCATGGCGATGAGATAGTCCCCGGTGGCAACCTTTGCGAGTATCCTCTCCCCTTCCGCCCGCTTGACCTGCTCCATCTCGGCGGGCGACAGCTGCTCCGGCGCCCTTTCGTCTGATACCTCAATGATATTGACGTCAGCAAAGCGGGATATGCGCTTTTTGAATTCGGCGCAGGCATCGCCATAAAAATTTTCCTTCAGCCTGCCTACGCATATAAGCTTTACCGTCATACGTCAAACCTCCCGGTCATCCTGTCCCTGTGGGCCACGGCAAGGGCGAATTCAGATTCCGGTATGTCCTGATTCAAAAGCTCGGAGCGCACCGTCTCAAGGGCAAGGCTCTCGAAATTGTTGTCCCGGCTCAGGTGGCCGAGTATCGCCCGCCGCACACCGGAGGAATACAGGCCGCACAGCGCCCGGCCGCAGCCGGCGTTGGAAAGATGGCCGACGTCTGAAAGTATGCGCCGCTTGGTAGGGTAAGGGTAGCGGCAGGAGCTTACCAGCTCCTCGTCGTGGTTTGATTCTATCAAAAGTATGTCTGAACCGGCGGCGCAGGATATAAGGCGGCTGTCCATATGCCCTATGTCGGTCATTACGGTGATCTTTTTGCCATCGCCGCCCAAAAAAGAATAGCCTACCGGCTCCGCCGCGTCGTGGGGTATGCAAAAGGGCAGCACCGATACGCCGCCTATGAAGAAATCACGCCCGCTCTCGAATACACGTATGCATTTCGGCGGCACCTCGCCTATAAGCGGCTCCATGGCCTGCCATGTTCCGGCGTTGGCGTATACCGGTATGCCGTAACGCCTGCAAAGCACGCCGACGCCCGCTATGTGGTCTGTATGCTCATGGGTGATGAATATGGCGGCTATGTCCTCTATTCTTTCCCCCGCAAGGGCAAGGGCAGCCGATACGGCGCGGGCGCTTTTGCCCGCGTCTACCATGAAAAGGCCGCCGTCCGCGCCTATAAGAGTGCAGTTGCCGGAGGAGCCGCTGAACAAGGGGTTTATATACATATGCTACATATATCTCCCTTTACAGCCTGAAAACTATGCCAACGACGGCGGCTATGGCTATGAATATTATCGGGTGCAGGCCCTTCAGCCGCTTTATGTTTGTAACGGCAAGCAGCAGCCCAAAGAATATGAGCCGCCTGAGGTCGATACAGCCGAAAAGCGTGCTGCCGGAGAGGGCTATTACCATTACGGAATAGCAGGCCGCCCCAATAAGCCCCGTCGCCGCCGGGCGAAGACCCGTAAAGGCATCGTTCACGTATTTATTGTCCCGGAATTTTTGCAGCGCCTTTGATATTGCAAGTATTATAATATAGCTCGGCAATACAAGGCTCAATGTGGCAATTATCGCACCGGGTATGCCTGCCGCGTTATACCCCGCGAAGGTGGCGGTATTTACGCCGATGGGCCCGGGGGTGGATTCCGCCACGGCTATCATATCCGCAAGCTGCGCCTTGGTGAACCATGTGTATTTATCGGTCATGGCGGAAAGGAAGGGTATGGTGGCAAGGCCGCCGCCTACGGCAAAAAGCCCGGTCTTGAAGAATTCATAAAAAAGCTGAAGGTATATCATTTCTGCCTCCCGAAATATCCGTATGCTATGCCAACGGCCCCCGCGGACAGCACTATTACGACGGGGGACAGGCTAAACAGGCTCGCAGCAAAGGCAAGCACGCATATCAGAATGGAAACAGGCTGTTTAAGATTGCTCCTTATGAGCTTTATCACTGCGTTGAGTATGAGCACGGCAACGGCCACCCTTATGCCGTTGAAGGCGTACCCTACGGCGGGAAGGCTGGCGAAATTAGTAAGTATGGCCGCTATTATGAGTATTATGATTATGCTGGGGCATATGACGCCCAGGGTGGCTATCGCCGCGCCCGGAGATCCCTTCTCCTTGCAGCCTATAAAAGTAGCGGTGTTCACGGCGATGACGCCGGGGGTGCATTGGGCAATGGCGAAATAGTCCAGAAGCTCGTCACGGGTAGCCCAGCTGTGGTTTTCCACGCACTCCCTCTCCAGCATGGGCAGCATGGCATAGCCGCCGCCGAAGGTAAAAAGACCTATGCGGAAGAAAGATGTGAAGAGGTCCATGTAAGTGGTTTTGTTATTTTTCATATTTTTAATTGGCAAAGTACTTCTTAAAAGCCTTGTCTATCTCAGTATCCACCTCTTTGCGGAAGGCGGTAAAGTCCGAAAGTATCTGCTCGGCGTCCTGTGTGAGGCAGGCGCCGCCGCCGTGTGCGCCGCCTGTGCGGGATAAAAGCAGCTTGCAGCCCGTAAGCTCCTCGCTGCGCTTTATAATGCGCCACGCCTTGGAATAGGCCATGCCTATTTCCTTGGCTGCCGACGACAGCGAGCCGGTGCGCTTTACACCTTCTATAAGCATGGCTACGCCTGGACCGAAGTACTTGCCGTCGTCCTTGCTCAGCCATACGTTATACACAGGCTTTATTCCCTGATATTTCATCCGGTTCACTCCCTTATGAGAATATCGTATATACCGTTAAGTTCGTCACGGGAATAGTATTCTATAATTACCTTTCCTTTACTCTGGCTGCCCTGTATGCTCACCTTTGTGCCCAGCCTGTCCCGCAGCCTGTCCTCCGCGAACTTAAGGTCGGTGTCCGCCGGCTGTTCAGGCTTTTTCTTTTCGCGCCCGGGCTGAAGCATTGCCTTTGCAAGCCTTTCCGCCTCCCGGACGGATACCCCGCCCTCCGCTATCCTGTCGGCCAGCCGGAACTGCATTGGCTTTTCAGGCAGGCTGAGTATGACCTTTGCATGGCCGGACTGGAGCTTGCCATCCTTGAGGTACTGCTGTATCTCCTCGGGCAGGTTGAGAAGGCGCAGGGTGTTGGCGATGGACGGACGGCTCTTTGCGAGCCTCTCCGCCACCTCCTCCTGTGTCAGGTCGTTCTGAACCATAAGGAAGCGTATAGCAGTGGCTTCCTCGATAGGGTTCAGGTCCTCCCGCTGTATATTTTCTATGAGGGCCACCTCCATCACCTGATAGTCATCCATATCCTTTACAACTACAGGTACCTTATTAAGGCCCGCTATGCGGGCGGCACGGTAGCGGCGTTCGCCGGCTACTATGGTGTACCTCTCCCCTGTCCTGCGCACGACGATGGGCTGTACTATGCCGTGGTTTTTTATGGAATTGGCCAGCTCGTCCAGCTTTTCCTTATCAAAGCTCTTGCGGGGCTGGGATGAATTGGTGTCTATGAGGTTTACGTCTATCTCCTTAACGCTTTCCTCCGGCGGCTGCTGATAGTCCCCTAAAAGTGCGTCCAGTCCCTTTCCGAGTCCTTTTTTTATAGCCATGTTTTAATTCTCCTTGCCTATAAGCTCGTTGGCAAGCGCCTTATATGCCCTGGCTCCCGAGCAGCGGGGGTCGTACAGGGTGATGGGAAGGCCAAAGCTGGGAGCCTCGCTTAGCCGCACCGAGCGGGGTATTATGGTGTCGTAAACCTTATTTTTAAAGAACTTCTTTACTTCGTTCACAACCTGCCCCGAAAGGTTGGTGCGGGCGTCGAACATGGTAAGGACTACTCCCTCTACCTGAAGATCGGTATTCAGCCGCTGCTTGACAAGCTTTACGGTGTTCATAAGGTCGGAAAGCCCCTCCAGGGCAAAGTACTCGCACTGTATGGGGGCCAGCAGCGTGTCCGCCGCGGTCAGGGCGTTTATGGTGAGCAGGCCAAGGCTGGGGGGGCAGTCTATGAATATATAGTCGTAGCTGTCCCGAAGGGTATCCAGCTCACGCTTGAGAACAGTCTCCCGGGCCATTGCGTTGACCAGCTCCACCTCAGCGCCGGAAAGCTCCTTGCGGGCGGTGAGCATGTCCAAGCCCTCCACCACGCTGTGCTCTATTGCTTCCTTTGGGTTCACGCCGTTTATCAGCACGTCGTATACGCTGTACTGTACGGCCTCCTTATCTATGCCAAGGCCGCTGGTGCTGTTGCCCTGAGGGTCGATATCCACGCACAGCACCCGCTTGCCCTGCTGGGCAATGCATGCCGAAAGGTTGACGGTGGTGGTGGTTTTGCCTACCCCGCCTTTCTGGTTAGCTACGGCGATTATTTTAGCCATGTATCCTCCTTTTTTGCATAAATGGCTGTGCCATTTGAAAGATCAGTACCGGATTTTCTTTATTGATTATAATGCATTCGTGTGGAATAAACAATAATTGGTTAATGTTCCACGTAGAACAAATAAATAAAAACCGAAAAATGTTCTACGTGGAACAGTCACGCGGAGAACAAAAAAAGGGCCTTGCTGCCCTCAGCCTGTCGAAAAACCCTGGGGTTGATAAGGGGCCGCAGCCCCTTATGGCTTTATTCGAATTTGGCGACAAGTGCGTCAAATCCGCAAAAAGCGCTTGCGCAGCAAGGCTTTCCCTGCATTCGGTG
>OGXR01001546.1_pt1 | contig 16614 bp, 18 predicted proteins | sample 1576331 | NCBI WGS metagenome assembly OGXR01 (sample SAMEA3541473, study PRJEB24748) | human gut metagenome | biome: human gut; feature: human-associated habitat; material: faeces | place: China | collected 2012 | reverse complement strand
ATCTTTTCCGGCGAATACACGTCCGGCAGGATAGAGGTTTCGGACGCCTTGAACGGCGATCGCCTTATGACGGCTGAGATCGCCGATGTCTTTCCCTATCCGGCAATGAGGTGCGAGTCGGACGGCGAAGAGAGCATTAAATACTTTAACGGAGCGGAGCTGCTTGCGGCGATAGCAGGCTGTCGGAAAGGCGGGATTAGCTGTGATATTGGTTGATATATCGACGCCGATGTTCGAGAAAACATATGATTTCTATTTGGAAGAGAATATAAGCACGGCTCAGATTATAGACGAGGTCATCGGAATAATTGCGGAAAAAGAGGGATATACCTTTTCGCGCAACGACGATATGGCTAACTTAAACCTCTTTGACGAGGACAGGAGACTCCTTTTGAACTCCGAGGAAAGCCTCAGCGCAAACGGGATAAAGAACGGCAGCAGACTGATTTTGGTGTAATTTTGTCCGTTTATCCGCTTAAAAATGCATTTCGTCGCATTTCGGTTTTTTTAATCGGGGGTTATGTTATGATTCAGTCAGCGAAGGGGGGAAGACAATGGTCGTAAATACCTCAAGACTTGAAGAAGGAGCTTCTGCCATTCACGCACAGAGCCTGAGAATAGCGCAGATCGGCGAGGAGCTTGAAAAAATCTCCGGCGAGCTTGATACCGGCGGAGGGATGGACGCGATAAGGCTCAGGCTTCGGCGAACCTCGGAGAGGCTGGAAACGGATGCCCGAAAGGCAAACGTCCTTTCCGACCTGCTCGTCCGGGTTTCGGACAGATATGCTTGCACCGAGCAGAACATAGCGAACGCCGAAACGGAGATCTTTCCTGCGGCAAGCGCAAGAGAACAGCTTACGCAAGCGATAAGAAGCCTTCTGGAGGATAAGCAGACGCCCGAGCTCGAAAAAAACAGAAAAAACAACCGGCAGCTTTTTGAAGCGGTCAAAAAATGGATAGAGACAGCCGGTATACAGCCGACGGTAATCGAAGAAAATTTCCCGATGTGGTTTAAGGAAACGATAAAACAGAGATTCGGCAAGGCAGACAATGGAGATGATGTGAAATGAAAATAAAAGTTAACAGCGCCACCCTTGCCTCGGAGGCAAGCGCGATATCGGATCTCGTTAAGGACGCGGAGAAAAAGCTCCAAACGATGTACACTCTGGTGCGCGAGCTCGACAGCAAGTGGGAGGGTCCGGCAAACGAGGGCTTTGTAAATTCGTTCGGCGCGGACTATGAGGAGTTTAAAGCAATCTGCAAGACAGTAGCCTCGCTTGCGTCGAACATGAAGAAAGCGGCGCGCGAATATGAGCGCTGCGAAAACGAAATCACAGACGGCATAAAGCGTCTGAACATCTGAAACGGAGGAGAGCAGCTATGGCAAACAATTCAATAGGCGCCTACACCCTGCGCGTCACCCCAGAGGAAGTTCAGGCCTGCGCGGCAGAGCTCTACGGCAAGGTCAGTGCGGTGCGCGGAATATTTGAAGAGATAGACTCAAGAATATCGGCCACCGCGAACTACTGGGAAAGCGACGCCGCAGACAAATATCGCGCGGAATATAAGGGCAGCGAGAAGAAAGTGACCGCGATGCTCTCCGCCATGTCCGAGCACGCAAAGGCACTGGATCTTATCGGCGCCGAATACACGAAGACCGAAAAAATAAATGTCAGCGAAGTGGCGGAAACTTTGCTCGGCAACGTGATCGAGTGAGGTGAGGCGTATGGCAACTTACAGCGAAATAAGAATCAACTACAACAACGCAAGGGCAAAAGCATCAAAGATAGAGGAGCTTGCCGCGCAGCTTCGCGCGATAGCCAAGCAGGACCTCGAAGGCTCGTTGAATATGCTTTCAAACGAGTGGACGGGCGACAGTGCGACGGCCTTTCGCAGCAAGGGAGAAGCGCTCGGCAAGGAGCTGCTTGAAACGGCAAAGCTCATGGAGAACACCGCAAGGGCGATAAGAAAGACCGCAAAGAACATATACGACGCCGAGCGGGCGGCAATCGATATTATCGAGGCGCGCAAGCAGCTCGGAGGAGGCTTCGGCGGAGGCAGCGGCGGAGGCTCCTGGTAACGCGAAGGCCGGCATAAGCTTTACAAAATGCCGAGAGGCATAAAATAAAATTAAAAAAACGGAGGAAATTATCATGGCAGAAATTCTTACAACATCAGCGCAGCTCAGAAGCAAGGCGGAGGAGCTCTCAAACATCAACGCAAAGTTCAAGCAGCAGGTCGATCAGCTCGAGAGCACCGAGACGGCGCTTGTCTCGATGTGGGAGGGCGATTCCAAGGAGGCGTTCCACGGCGCATTCAACAACGACAAGGTGCAGATGCACAACTTCTACAACGCGATTGCGCAGTATGTTTCGGCGCTCAACCAGATAGCGACGAACTATGACAACGCCGAAAAGGCAAACGTCGAGGTCGGCACAACCAGAACCTACAAGGGCTGATTACAAAGCTCAAAAACACTAAAATCAATATAATTTTCAGGAGGACAATATAATGGAAGGCATTCTTAAAGTAACACCGGAGAAACTCATTTCAACTTCACAGGAATTTTCGAGCAACGGAGACACGATCTCTTCTCTGACTCAGCAGATGATCGATATCGTAACGAGCCTTTCGAGCTTCTGGCAGGGCGATGCATCCTCGGCTTATTCCGCAAAGTTCAACCAGCTCAACGACGATATCCAGATGCTTGTAAAGATGGTCAAGGAGCATTCGACGGATCTTCAGACAATGGCGAGCAAGTTCACCTCAACCGAGAATCAGAATATTGATATCATTCAGAATCTCAGCGGAGATGTTATCGTCTGAGGAAATAAAACTAAAGTCAAAGTCTTGCAGAGCTTTTGCAGGGCTTTGATGTGCTTAAACAGAGATAAGAAAGTTTCGGGATTTTTTAATATGGTTGAATACAGCACGGTATCAAACACGGGAAACAGAGAGATAAACGAAGACTGCGTGAGAACGGCTGAAAAAGACGGCCGCTTCTGCTTCGTCGTATGCGACGGACTCGGCGGCCACGGGCGGGGAGAGGAGGCCTCTCAGGTCGTTGCGGATCACCTTATGGAATGCTTCGACAAGTTCGGAGGTGAGCCGGATTTTCTTGAGAGAGCTCTCTTCAGCGCTCAGCAGACGCTTCTCTGCGAGCAGGAGGCGCGCAGGGCGGTGTTCGAGATGAAGACGACGGCGGTTATCCTTACGGTGTCCGAAAACTCGGCACGCTGGGGCTATGTGGGCGACTCGAGACTCTATATGTTCGGCGGCGGCAGACTCAAAACGCGAACCCTCGACCACAGTGTTCCGCAGATGCTTGCGTTGGCGGGAGACATCAGGGAAAAGGAGATACGCTTTCACGCAGACCGAAACAAGCTCCTGCGCGTTATGGGAATAAAATGGGCGGACGATCAGTTTGTGATCTCGGATGTTCAGCCGCTGAAGAAGAAACAGGCCTTTCTTCTGTGCACGGACGGATTTTGGGAGCTGATTGACGAAAAAGCGATGACCAGGGCGCTGCGGCACAGTAAAACCGCGGATGAGTGGCTCAACAGCATGACGGAGCAGGTAGAGGCCGCGGGCGCCGACCGCGACATGGACAATTTTTCGGCAATAGCGGTTTTTGCATGAAGGAATACGGAATGGTCAACGAAATGATTTTTGATTTTGCGGTAAGAAGTATTATAGGCACGCGAGAGGAACAGCAGGACTGTGTGGGAGTGACGGAGCTTTCCGACGGACTCCTCGGCATAGTCTGCGACGGAATGGGCGGAATGACAAAGGGCGCGCTTGCAAGCCAAACGGCGGTGCGCTGTCTTGCGGAGCTTTTTCCGATGAGACCGGACGGCGTCAGCGTTCCGGATTGGTTCCTTCATTGTGTTGATGTTATGGACGAAAGCGTATGCAAAATAAAGGATGAACACAATGACGGAGTGAATCCGGGAACAACGGTCGTTGCGGTGTATTTAAGCGGGGGAGAGCTCTATTGGCTCTCGGTCGGCGATTCGAGACTCTATATAATCCGGGGAGATGAAATCGTCGCCGCAACAAGGGATCACAATTTTTCGCTTTATGTCGAGGAGCGGCAAAACCTCGGAACGGCCACCTCGGAGGAGATAGCCTCCATGGAAAAGCACGGCGAAGCGCTTATGAGCTATATCGGAATCGGCGGGATAGAGATGATGGATCTAAACCGGAATCCCTTTGCTCTTTGCGCGGGCGATAAGCTTTTGCTGACCAGTGACGGACTGTTCAGACTGCTCGACGACAGCGAAATATACGGCATAATCGAAAGAGAAGAAACGGTGCAGGAAGCGGCCGATGCGCTGATAGCGCAGGCAGAAACAAAAGCGGAGATAAGCGGAAGCGACAATGTCTCTTTTATATTAGTGAAAACGGAGGAAAAAAATGAAACCGGTAAGATGCAGTAAATGTAAGTTTTTCTATGACGAAGACAAGTATTCATCCTGCCCGCACTGTTCGGACGGCGCGGAGGCGGAGCACGCAGCTCTGGCGGCTCCCGCGGCTCCGGCTCCGGCGGAGCACAGGGAAAAGTCGGGATTTTCCTTTAAGCCCAGAAAAAAGGAGAAGCCCGCCCATAATAACGCGGCCCCCGAGGCTCCGCGTGCCGAGGCGGCACCGAGCCCGGAGCGCGATATCTTCTCAAACACAGGTGCGGCGGAAAGAGCGCACGCGGCCCCCGCGGCTCCGGCTCCGGCTCCGGCGGCGCCCGCAGCCCCCGCCCCGGCAAAGAGCCCGCTTAAAAGCGCTATTCAGAGCGCCGACTCAATGCCGAAAACGGTTGCGTATTACAATCTGCCGAGCGACAGCGAGCCGGTTGTCGGCTGGCTTGTCTGCATAAAGGGCGATTATCTCGGCGAGAGCTTCAATCTGAAATCCGGACGCAACAACATCGGCCGCGCCGGAAACATGGATATTGTGCTCGCCAAGGACGGCCGTGTTTCGCGCGACCGCCACGCGGCGGTGGTATACGAGCCCAACAAGCGTGAATTCCTTGTCCAGTCGGGCGAGAGCAGCGGGCTCACCTATTTAAACGGCGAGCTGCTCATGGGCTTTAAGCCCTTTGTGCAGGACGATAAGCTTACGGTCGGCGGCTGCGAGTTCCTGTTCAAGCCTCTTTGCGGTGCGGATTTCAGCTGGGATCAGTACATAAAATAACCGAGGAGAAGAACAGTTATGAAAAAGCTTTGCAACGGTTGTTTTAAAAAGTACGATGATAAGTTCGACCTCTGCCCCTACTGCGGCTATTATCCGGGCGCGCCGGCGAAGGAGGCCTACCATCTCGCGCCGGGCACCGTCATAGGCGACAGATACCGCCTCGGAAACGTTATCGGCTTCGGCGGCTTCGGTATAACCTATAAGGCGTGGGATACTCAGCTCGACACGTTAGTCGCAATAAAGGAATACTATCCTGTCGGCGCGGTCAACAGAACCCCCGATTCGAGCAAGCTTATTTTCCTCTCCGACAGAGGCAGGCGCGAGTTTGAAATGGGTCTCGAACGGTTTATCGACGAGGCGCGGAACATGGCGCAGTTTAATTCGCATCCGAACATTGTCAACGTCTACGGGTACATAGAGGAGAACAACACCGCCTATATCGTCATGGAATATCTTGACGGCAGCACTCTCGGCGATTATATGAGAGAAAACGGCGAGAAGCTTGCGGTTGACAAAAGTGTAAAAATAGTTCTCGGCATTATCAACGCCCTCAAAGAGGCGCATAAGCACAATATAATCCACCGCGATATAAGCCCCGATAATATTTTTCTGTGCAACAACGGAGATATAAAGCTTATCGACTTCGGCGCGGCGAGATTTACCGCCGACAACACCGAGAATCTGACCATCATTCTCAAGCCCGGCTTCTCTCCGGCAGAGCAGTACGATAAGACCGGCAAGCAGGGTCCATGGACGGATATATATGCGCTCGGCGCGACCATGTACTATATGATAACCGGCACTCAACCCGACGAGTCCACAAACAGAAAGATAAAAGATATTGTAAAAGATCCGATAGAGATAGATCCTTCTATCCCGCAAAACATCTCAAACGCCGTTATGCGAGCCATGGCGGTCGATCAGCACCTGCGTTTCCCGAATGTAAGCGAGTTTGAAAAAGCTCTCGTCGGCGAAATAAAGGTTGTGACCCCCGGAGTCTACAAAAAGCGCAAGAAGAGAAGGCGCTGGATAGGTATATCCGTGGCGGCGGTGATAATTGCGCTGATAACAGCGGGATTTTCGTACGATCTTCATGTCAGAAAAAGCTCCGTCCAACTCGAGCCGGCGGAAATAACCGTGTGGTATATCAAGGGCGGGGATAAGGCGAAGGTCTATGAGGAGCTCAAGAGGCAGTTCTGCGAAGAAAACGAGGGCGTAACGGTTAATCTTGTCGGAATGGACGAGAACGAATACCGCTCGGAGCTGCCCAAGGCGCTCGAGGACGGAACCGCGCCGAACCTGTTCATAAGCTCGGGAATTGACGAAGGGCTGCTAAACGGACGGGTCTGCGAATTGGATTCGATTCTCCGAGAGGGCAGCAAGCTCTCGGTGGTAACAAAGTATTTTGTAAAGAGCATTGAAAACGACTGCCTTTTCCTGAAGGATTACAGCGACTACTTCCCCCAAAAGACCCGTATGCCTGTCAGCTTCAATGTTCCCATACTTCTGACAAACGATAACGAGACGCAGGTCGAGTCCGTCAACAGCATAGAAGATCTTCGTTCGATAGGCGGAGAGAAAAAAGTAGTAGTCAACTCCGACATAAAGGATCGCTTTATAGAAATGTTCGGCGAGGAGGGGCTTCAATACGTGGAGTTCGCCGACAAAGACCGACTCATCAGCGTCCTTTCGCCGGAGAAGTCGGGCGGCAGCTGCTACTATTTGACCGACACCTCGGAGTATGCGACTATTCAACAGGCCGCAAGCGCTGCCAACGATTTGGTGACAGGCATCGCTGTGGCGCCGGGAAGGATTCCCGTCTCTGTTGCGCTCGAGTGGAGCGTAAGGGATTCCGGCAGCGAGGCGGAGAACGCGGCGGCAAAAATGCTGCTTAAGCTGATGCTTGCAAACAAGGGACAGAGTATACTCTTCAACAACAGCAAAGAGGTTGGTCTGCCGATAGACAAAAACGCGCTGAAGACTTTGACCGGCGAGGATGCGCACGATATGCCGTATATCTATGAAAACAGGAGCGAGTACTATCTGTACAGCTAAAGCGGTTTATCCGATTATTCTGACCGTATGTCGGATTATGAGATTTTTCGAGATTAAAGCTGTAGTATAAAAGAAAGTTTTTTAGGTGGTGTTATTTATGAGCAACGATAAGACGGTTGCGATGTTCCCGGGAGAAGACGGGCACAGACGCGACACGGGGAATTCTGACAAGCGCCGCTGTATGGGGTGCATGGAGCTCTACGACAAGAAATGGGAGCTCTGCCCGCACTGCGGATATCCGGCGAACGCAACGGCGGACAGCCCTCTCCATATGTCCCCGGGCTCGGTCCTCAACGGACGTTACGAGGTAGGCAGGGTGCTGGGAAACGGCGGCTTCGGAGTTACATATATTGCGTGGGATCCCATTTTGCGCATAAAGGTGGCGATAAAGGAGTATCTCCCGAGTGAATTCTCCACCCGTGCCGAGGGACAGACTCGCGTAACGGTTTTCACGGGCGAAAAAGAGCGTCAGTTCAACGACGGAATGTCGAAGTTTATCGACGAGGCGAAGCGCCTTGCGAAATTCCAGAACGAGAGCGGAGTAGTCAAGATTTTTGACAGCTTCAAGGCGAACGGAACCGCATATATAGTCATGGAATATCTCGACGGCGAAACGCTTGCCGACAGACTCAAGAGAGAAAAGACCATACCGGCGGACGAGGCGATTCAGATAATGATGCCCGTCATAGAGTCTCTCAATCATGTCCATGAGGCGGGAATACTTCACCGTGATATCAGCCCGGACAATATATTCCTGACAAAGGACGGAAAGACCAAGCTTATCGATTTCGGCGCGGCGCGCTTCGCAACAACGACCCACAGCCGCAGCCTTACCGTCATAATCAAGCCCGGCTACTCGGCGGAGGAGCAGTACCGCAGCCGCGGCGACCAGGGACCGCACACGGATGTCTATTCCGTCGGCGCGGTACTCTACAAGATGATAACCGGAGTCACCCCGCCCGATGCGCTTGAGCGCAGGGCGAGCTACGAGAAGAAGCATAAGGACATTCTTCAGCCGATAACGAAGTTCACGCAGGATATCACGCCTAACCAGGAGGCGGCTATCTACAACGCCATGAATGTCCGCATAGAGGACAGAACGGAAAACATGGTCACTCTCGCGGGCGAGCTGCTCTCGGAGGAGCCGGTCAAGCGCCGCAAGGGAACGATAAAGAAGATAGATATGCTGACCTGGCCGATATGGGCGAAGATAGGCGTGCCGACGGCGCTTGCGGCGATAGTCACGCTCTGCGTGCTGCTTGCGGTAGGCGTGATAGGACCCAAGTCCGGACTTCTCGGCAACTACAATCTGCCCGACGGTCAGACGCGAGTTCCCAATATTCTCGGCATGACGCGCGAGAAAGCGGATAAGAAGCTCGAGAAGGCCGACCTCGGCAACGAGAATAACCGCACCGTTATCGGCGGAAAGATAGAGAGCGAAAAGTTCAAGAACAACACGATTCTTTCGCAGAACCCCGGAGCGGCGGACACGGTTTTAAAGGGAACAATAATCGAAATCGTTATCAGCGCGGGCAACGGCGAGGAATATGTGGTAGATGTTCTCAACTATTCCCAAGAGCTCGCAAAGAACGAGCTTGAGAATCTCGGCTTCAAGGTCGAGATAAAAGAGAAGTACGATGACCTTGTCGCCCCCGGCGCCGTTATCGGACAGGATCCCGCCGCCGGAACTCAGCTCGAAAAGGGCTCAACGGTTGTTCTGACGGTCAGCAAGGGCAAAAAGGGAATAGACCAAAACAAGACGGTCACCGTCCCGAGCCTTACCGGCAAGATTTTCAGCGCCGCGCAGAAGGAGGCTTCGGAACAGGATCTCTACATAAAGATAGTCGATACCGTTTTCAGCAGCAAATATACAAAGGATCAGATAATCTCGCAGGATCCGCAGTCCGGCAGCCAAGTCAAGGCGGGCACGACGATCAACGTTGTAGTCAGCCTCGGCATAGAGAGCGTCTACGTTCCCGATGTTCAGTACCGAAACGAGCAGGACGCCAGGAATATGCTCGGCGACAAGAACCTCAACGTGACAGTCCTCAACGAGGAGAGCCGCGACGTGTCGCCCGGCTGTGTTATCAGACAGGAGCCCGCAGCGGGAACATCAGTACCCGCGGGAACGACTGTTACGGTATATGTGAGCAGCGGCTACACTACTTCCGTTCCCAAAGTCACGGGAATGGAGGAGCGCGAGGCGCGTGAGGCGGTAACCTCGGCGGATCTTGTGCCGAACGTCTGCTACGAGTCAAGCTCCACTGTCAACAGCGGATATGTTATCAGACAGACTCCCGCCGCAGGCACCTCCTGCAGCCAGAATGACACGGTGACAATTGTTGTCAGCAAGGGCGAAGAGTATGTTGCGCCCGAGTCTCCGACGCTTACGGGAATAAGGGTGGCGTCAAAGCCGAACAAGACGACCTACTATATCGGCGACAGCTTCGACAGCAGCGGACTCAGGGTTGAGGCGCAGTACAGCGACGGCACGACAGAGGATGTCACAAGCTCCTGCGACATAGACACGGACAGCTTTGATTCGAGATATGCGGGCAGCTGCTCGGTAAGGATCTCTTATTCCGACGGAAGAAGCTGCACAACGAGTCTTGCTCTGGCGATAAAGACCCCCTCGATATCGCTCAACAAGGGCAGCATCACCGTTTCCGACAAGGGCTCCGAGAGAATAACCGCGACGACTGCGCCCTCGGGACAGAGTGTGTACTGGTCGTCGGACGACGAGAGTATCGCGACCGTCTCGAACGGTACGGTCTACGGCGTCAGCGCGGGAACGACAACGATAAGAGCCGAGTTCGAGTACAACGGGAAAACATATCATAAGACCTGCACCGTATCCGTCACCCGCACGGAGCTTCCGAAATACAATGTTACGGTATGTATCGGCAAGGGATTCCGCTCCGCAGATGCAGGAGGTTTGCATACTGTTGGCGAACGGGTCACCGTATCGGTAACAACGAGCGATTTCTATTCGTTCTCCAGATGGGAATCTGATAATCCTGCGGTTCCCGGAAGCAACAATTCAGTATACACTTTCACTATGCCTGCAAGTGATATTGTCGTGACGGCATATGCAACAGAGAATGAGTGGTCATCCCTTATGACATACGATGAGCTTCCCTCATATGTTAAAAATTCCGATGAATACCGCTATGAACAAAAAGAAACATGGTATCAATACAGAACCGTTGAATCAAGCGGTTACTACGAAAAGGGCAAACAGCCGGGCGGATATATCTTAGACTCGACGAAGCAGACACAACAGAAAAAGAACGGATATAAGAATATCGGTGATTGGAGTAAATGGAAGAAAGGCTACGGCGGAACTTCAACAGATTATGAAGAGGTTGATAATAGAAAACTGTATGTAGCCGAGCATTATTGCGGACCGAACGGATATGCACCAAGCGGAGAAAAGAAGTATAATGGGTTTAATAATTATGGACACCATGTTGTGTTTTCAGAAACTGCGTTCAAAAAGAATGCAAAAAGCGATTATTACTATAATGGAGTTCCATATTATATAACCTACAATCAAGCACCGTGCGAACACGGACAGAGATCATATTATATTATCAATGAAAACAAGCAAGACTGTAATCGCACAAGAAAAAGAGAACCGAATTATGTAGACACTTACTGCTACAACAAGCTCTCCGCTTACTCTGCACCGACCAAGAATCCTCCCTCGTCTTATTACGATTACAAAGAGGTTAAGATGTACCGTTATCAGAAGCGCTGACAGGACACGCATTTTCCCCGGGCGCACGGCGCAATTCACGCGCCGTGCCGCCCGATGAGTGCACTTCATTCCCACAAAGCGGCATTTCGTCAGTCGAGCCGATTTTCTCCCGGCCGCTGATGTATTATAAGGAAGAAGAAAACGAGAAGGAGAATTCACATGGCGGATTTAGTCGTAAACACAAGCTTGCTCAACGACAGAGGAAGCGACTTTGAAAAAATATCAAAAAAAATATCAGCTATCGCCAACGAGACCGACAAGACGATAAAGAGTCTCAACTTCAGCGGACGGCTCACCGTCGCTTTCGACAGGAGCGGCCGAAACTTTAAGGCAACTATCAACACCTCCGCGAGCAACGCCAGGAAGCTCTCCGGGGCGCTGAAGAACGCGGCGAGGCTCTATGCGCAGACGGACAAGAATGTCGGCGACAAAAAATTCGGAGCGGCAAAGAAGAAAAAATCGGGCGCCCTCTCGCTTGATTTCGGAATCCTCGAAAAGGTCGGTATTATCGGCGGAGGTTACGGGGCGGTAAAAAAACTCTCAGACGGCGTGAAAAATGTGCAGGCCGGTAAATGGGCACTCGGCGTTAAAGACATTATATCATCGGGAGAAACTCTGTTCAGCGCATTTAAGACTGCCAGAAAAGCGGACAAAGAACTGGCGCTGTATAAGTGGCTTAAACCATCCAAGAAGGATTACAACACTTTTTGGTGGAAAAATGCTTTAGGCTTCAGGGATTATTTTGATGTCAACGGTCTCGGTGCGGTCTCGAAAGCAAGCAAATTTACAACGCGATGGGCAGAAAATGCGAAGAAAGTCGCCGGGAAAGAGCTCAAAGCAGGCTCGTTGGCGGTAGGAGCACTTGTTTCCGGTATCTGCAACGGACTTTCCAACTATGATAAATATAAGAGCGGAAAGATTTCCGCAAACAAGGCGGTCAAAAAGACCATCGTGCAGACAACGCTTGATGTAGCGCTGGATGCGGGGCTGAAGATAGCAGTCGCCGCGGGAATGGTGGCTGCATTCGGCGGGGCGCCCGTTCTTGTCGTTGCCGCAGGTACGTTCCTTATAAAGAAAGGGCTGGATGTTGCAACCGAGTCGCTGTCCGGCGGAGAGTATGACGGTCTGACCGATTTTGCGTCCGATAAGATAGTGGACGGCTTCGACGCCGTTACTGACTTCTTCGTTAAGACGGAAAAGAAGAAATACAAGATGATGACTGACGTGCTTGTCAACTGCGGAAAAGAAGTTAAAAAAGGCGCCTCTGTAATCTGGGGCAAAAAAGCTGCATAAACAGGAGGAATAACAAATGAATGTCAAGGATTTACTGCCGATCGGAAGTGTCGTTGTTCTCAACGGCGGAGAAAAGAAGCTTATGATCTTCGGAATCAAACAGCTTGACGAAGAAAATGACGGCGTTGAATATGACTATGCCGGCGTGCCCTATCCCGAGGGAAACATCGGCACGGACGTGCAGTATGTATTCAATCACGACGATATAGCCGAGATCTATTTCAGAGGCTATGAGGACGAGGAGCATGAGGAATTCATCAAGCTTCTCAGCGAGTTCTACGAGAGAGTGGAAAACGGCGAAGAACTGTCCGAGATAAGCGGCGATATGCTTTGAGGACAACAAAATGAAAACACTTACAATAGGCAAGCTTGCGGCGATAATACTTTCCGTTGTGTTTTCCGTTACGGCGGTGGCGATAGCGGTTCCGGCAATCGTGGTTTCCGTGCGCGAATCCGCGAACACGCAGCCCTCGGAGGGAAACAGCGAAACCCTGACCGACGGCGGCGAAGCTGCGGACGAGCCGTCAACGGCAGCTTCGGTCGAAACAACAAAGAAGTCGGAAACGAAAAAGCCCGCAAGCACATCTTCGGAATTCCTGACTGCGACCGACGCGGACTTTAAAGCGCTTGAAGCGCTGCTGAACAGCAACGATACCTTTATTTCGAATCACGACTGCACAAGCGCGGATGCAAGCAGGGACGTTCTTTATAAAATCGCAGGGGTGTTCGGAGTATATAATAAATATTTTCCCGACGAAACATCAAGTGCGAATCCGTACGATAATAATTATGTTCCGGATCCTTTAAACAAATATTCGCAGTTTGGATATGAGTCATTTTCGGCGGCAAAAGTGGATTACATCGCAAAGAATGTTTTCAACACGACGATAGCGCACGGCGATTACGGGTCGATCTATTATTATGACGGGCGCGTTTATGCGGAGTTTACTGCTACGGGCAAGATCTACAGCGAGGAAGCGAAAATAAATTCAAAAACCCGCCTGAGCGACGGAAAATACAAGGTCAGTCTGACAATAACTACCACAGACTTTGGCGACGAAACCGGAAAAGACAGACCCTGCGAGATGATCGTTGCCCTGAAAAATGTGAACGGCAAGCGCCTGTGGTCGTTCTACAATGTGAAATACGATCCGATATCATAGCTTTTTAAAGGAGCGAAAAAAATGAACGAGAATATTTCTTCTCTGTATGAACAGCTCGGCCGCGTGGTCTTTGACAGCCTGCGCGAGCGGGACGAATCCGTTCCGGCGGAACAGTTCTTCGACGAACTGATGTTTTCTGCGATGAGTCTGTGCGTTGCAATAACCGACTGCATAAAAGAGGAAGAGGAAAACGCACAGCCCGCCGTCGCGGAGATTCCGGTGACGCGCATGATGGCGTTCACGGATGACGAGGACGAGGACGAGGACGAGAATGAGCCCTTGGCGCCGATACTCTTCTGCACAAACTGCGGCGCAAGGCTTGATGACGACTCGGTATTCTGCACAAAGTGCGGTCACAAGGTCGAATTTTAAAACGGGGGGGACATACGGATGCTTTGCAAACAATGCGGCAGACCGGTAAAGGACGGCATACGCTTCTGCCCCTATTGCGGCTGCTTCCTCGCAGGCTCGGAGCCTCTTCCGAAATGTGCGCCGCCCGCGCCCGTGCAAAAAGCAGCGCCCGCACAGGCGGCAACAGCGAAGCCCGCCGCTAAAACGCCGCGGTCAACCACCAAAAGAAGCGACGGCAAACTTTTCGACGCGTTTTCGATTATAGGCATGGTTTTGATGAGCGTTGTCGTATTTTTCGGGAGATATCTGTTTATTTTTCAGACTGCAATGATCGACATAAGCGGCGAAACGATGTCCTACTGCAGTTTCGGCATATGGGGATATGTTTTTTCCGCGGGTTTCATCGCCGCGGTCGTTCTGGCTGCGTTTGGGGCGCGGGCTCTGCTGTCAAAAAGCGTGCTCATGCTCGGCGCGTCGATTTTAGCGCCGCAGGCGATTACATTTATAAGCGAAAGTATAATTTTGCTTATCAGAGTCCCGGGGAGGATTATCGGTTCTCCGACGGTTGCCTTGTCGTGCGTCGCTATGTTCTTGTGCGCCGCTGCGCTGACGGTTTGCGCGATTCTCAATAAGAGACGGTGCAGCTGCAAGCTTGACCCGCGCGGACTGACGGAATATTACCTGTTCCTGTTCGTGCCGCTGTTAGGCGCGCTGTGGACGGTGCTGTCCTACGTTGTATATATACCGCAAGCGTCAGGCGCAATCACCTTTGCGGATCCCGTGCGATTCTATGACACGACGAAATTGATCGTTGCGATTTTGTCGGCGGCGGTTATGGTCGGCGTGGTTGTCATGCTTTTCCGCAGCAGCTTCGGCAAGGAGGGCTATATTTGCGGCGTCACGGTTGCGGCATATTCACTCGTTCGTATGATTATCTGTGTTGTCAGTCTGCTCTTGGATCTCACCCGCATTATTGTTGACGGTTGGATGATGATAGACACACTTTGGATAATCTATATTGTGACTTTTGCCGCCTCGTTCTCTCTGACCCTTTCCGTTGCGATAGCGTCGGCCGAAGAGCTGAAAAAGAACAGGCAATAATTTTCGGTGATTTTCGCAGTGCGTTCGGGAAAATTTAAACGTGTTGGCACACGACAGAACGCACGGCTTAGGTCATAAAAGTAAAAGCTCCCGTTACCCGAGAGCTTTTATGCCGTTTGTGCCATAAAAATCAACAACCCCAAAACACTCATCGGAGAGGCGCACTTCGTAAGGAAGTGCGCCTCAGTTATATTCGCCTGACGGCGAGTTATATTGTCCTTCGGACAGTGATATTATGCTTCGCATAGTTATATTGCCTGCGGCAGTTTAATCGGCGAATATAATATCACGAAAGCCGGCGGGCTTTTATATCACTTTCCGAAAGGAAAATATTACTCCGGGCAAAGCCCGGAATATTACTTTTGTCCATGGGCACAGCGAGCATCGGATTTTGTCACCAAAAGCCCTTATGGATCTTTTTTTAGATAGTACAAAAAGAAGGCGGCACAAATTTTGTGCTGCCTTCTTCCTTATGGAGCCTCTCTTGAAACGGAGGTCTTTTATTACTCTTTTTCTTCCTTCTGTCTCTTGATGACTTTCAGGCGCGAGAAATCCTCGCGTTCTTTTTCTTCAAGAGCTTCGGTGATATATTTAATCGTCGCGGTGAACTGCGGGATCATGATATTGTCGAGCGCGTTTGCTCGCTTCTGCGTTTTCTTTATCGCATCGGCGAGGCGGTATACGCTGTTCTCTATCTCCGCGAGCTCTGCGGTCATGTGCTTGACCTGCACGAAGCTCAGATAAGCCTCGTCGAGCTGTGAATTCGTCGAGTTGAGTCCGTAATACATATCGAGCTTCTCATCGCCGAGAGTCACAACCGGCAGTTCAACGCCCATGACGCTGCGAAGATCTATATCGAGCGACTCATCGACCGGTATCGCCTGCGCGAACTCGGCGCACATGCCGAGCGTGACATTCGCACGCTGGAGCGCAAGATAAGCCTTTGAATATGTCTCGTCTATCTCCTGCTGTATCTTCGACGCCTTGTCTATGAGCTGCATCATCTCGTGCACGAGTATATTTCTTTTGCGGTCGAGCAGATCATAGCCGAGCTTGGCGAGATCCAGCGACTTCTTCGTGCTCATCAGATTGCTTTTTGTCGGGAATACCTGTGCCATGACGCTCTCCCCCTTTCTTTACTGCTGTGCGGGCTTGTAATGCTCCTTGAGGACATCCTCATCAACACGGTCGAGCTCGGATTCGGGCAGCATGGAGAGCAGCTCCCAGCCGAGGTCGAGGGTCTGGTCTATCGTCCTGTTCTCGTCATAGCCCTGGTTGATGAATCTCTCTTCAAATGCTCTGCCGAACTCCATGAGGCGCTTATCCGATGCGGAAAGCTCATCCTCGCCTATAACGGACGCGAGCGCCTTGGCATCCTGCACCTTGGCGTAGGAAGCGAAGAGCTGGTTTGCGAGCATGCTGTGGTCGGAGCGAGTGTAGCCCTCGCCGATGCCGTCTTTCATCAGACGCGACAGCGACGGCAGGACGCTGACGGGCGGATAAATGCCCTTGTAGTCGAGTCCCCTGTCAAGCACTATCTGACCCTCGGTTATATAGCCCGTGAGGTCAGGGATGGGGTGCGTTATATCGTCGTTGGGCATGGTGAGAATCGGGATCATGGTGATTGAACCGTTTTTGCTGTTTTGTCTGCCGGCGCGTTCATAGATGGAAGCAAGGTCGGTGTACATATATCCAGGATATCCA
>OGXR01001536.1_pt1 | contig 16696 bp, 15 predicted proteins | sample 1576331 | NCBI WGS metagenome assembly OGXR01 (sample SAMEA3541473, study PRJEB24748) | human gut metagenome | biome: human gut; feature: human-associated habitat; material: faeces | place: China | collected 2012 | reverse complement strand
CAGCAGCACCGCACCGGCGAGATATTCCGTGGCGAGGTCAGGCGTGATAAATGCTTTGAACACCGTGAAGAAGAACAGACTGGCAATACCGTACATGGCAAATCTCTTAGATTGGCTCATGCTTCGGCATGGCAAATACCGAAGCCGGACATCGTCTCCTCAGGCCGGACAATCCATATCATAGTCCACCACAATGCGGTGATCGATCACCTGACGGACAAAATCCCGCACGGCAATGTGGCGTGGATCGTTGGTATAGTCTGTCAAAGCCTGTCTGCTCTCAAACACCTGATTCAGTGCCATTTCATAAAAGCGTTCCTCGCTATTGTAGTTGAGCCCCAGCTCCACACTGCACACACCGGGAATTTCCTTACTGATACGGCGGAAATGCTCAGCCATGGCATGCGCATTGGCCAGTCCGTCCCGCTCCAGTGCCTCGGGTTTCATAGAAAAAAATACGATGTGACGAATCATGCTAATTACCTCCAGATATTTTATACATAGGACGTCCTATGTTTAATACTATAACAGAACTCCCCTCACCATGGCACGAACAACACCCACGATGATGGAGAAAATATGAAGCGCTACTCTCCTACCTTTTATAACTTGTACCGTATTTTTGTTATTCTGTCAATAGCAGTCAGCGAAATTTTTATTTTTCAGTCCAGGCCATGGCACATTCATAGAAGATTATAGTTATTTTCCACAAACCATTTTCATATAAATCATTAAAAATCACAAAAATCACAGAATCGCTTGACATTAATACCAAATGTGATATAATCCAAGACGTAGGATGTGTGACGTTTAAGGGGTGAATTATTTGAATTCAACATATGAGTCTGTGCAGATGATGCAGCCGGCCAGGGTTTCGTAAACCTTACGGAAGCGGCCGTAGGTGGACACGGCTTCCACTACGGCTTCGTGGCACTCGTCGCTGACGCCGGTGTGGGTGATGAAGAGAAAACCGTCGTCCAGGTCGTCCCGGCCGTCAAGACGGTCTTTGACATAGTTTGCAAGGCACTTTGCGTACTTTCCGCGATACTTTTTCGCTACGCCCATCTTACCGTCCTTCACCTCGATGCAGGGCTTCAGGTTCAGCAGGTTTGCGCCCAGCGCGGCGGCGGAGGAGCAGCGGCCGCCCCTGACCAGATAGTCCAGCCTGTCTACTAAGAAGCTGGCCTCCACCCGGGAGGTGAAGTCGTCCAGCTCCCGCTTCAGCTCGTCCAGGGACGCGGCGGTTTTCGCCAGCTCGCAGGCTTTCAGCACCACCAGACCCTGACCGGTGGACAGATTCCGGGAATCGACAACCCGGACATTCTTAAAATCCTCCGCGGCAATGCAGGCGTGGCGGTATGTAGAGGAAAAATCCGAGCTGATGCAGATATGTATTACGCCGTCATATTCGCCCGCGTATTTTGTAAAATGCTCCTGATACTCGCCGACGCTGACGGCGGAGGTGGAGCAGAGGTCGCCGCCTGCGGCAACGTGGGCGAAAATCTCGGCGGGGGTGATGGTCACGCCGTCGATGTATCCCGTTCCGGCCTTGATAACCGTCAGGGGAGTGATGGCGATGTTGTATTCTTCCAGAATGTCAGCGGAAAGGTCGCAGGTGCTGTCAGCCGTGACTTTGATGTTCATAACAGTTCTCCTATCGGTTTGTTGAATTGACGATGGGATTTGTTCCCATCATGAAGCAGCAGGGTTCCGTGTTCTTCCGTCGCAGATAGTCCGCGCCCCAGTCCCGCATGGCTACGAGAACGGGCATCAGACTGCGGCCGGTTTCCGTCAGGGAGTATTCCACCTTGGGCGGGATGACGGGATACACCTCCCGATGAACCAGACCATTGGCCTCCAGTTCCCGCAGCTGCTGGGTCAGCATTTTCGGGGTCGCGCCCTTGATGACCTGACGCAGTTCCGAAAAACGGAGGATTCCCTGGGAAAGATGCCACAAAATCAATGCCTTGTATTTTCCGCCGATGAGTTCCAGCGTGGCTTCCACTGGGCAGTTGTCTTCCTTTGCCATTCCGTCACCTCCTTACGGTATCCAAAAGGGTAGTATGGCACATAATAGTGCATACTTGCTTTTTTGGATTATCCTGGTAGAATGGTATCATAAATGAAGGGAATAGTCAATGAATTTATCCGGAATACGGGGTTCATTTGGCGGATTCCAATGAAACGGAGTGAGAATCATGAAACTGAAATTCAATGTCACCGGCATGACCTGCGCGGCCTGTTCCGCCCGGGTGGAGAAGGTGACGAACGCCGTTCCCGGCGTGGAAAAAGCGGAAGTGAACCTTCTTGCGGGAACCATGCAGGTGGAGGCGGCGAGCGAGGACGTCGTTCCTGCCATCGTCAAGGCGGTGCAGGACGCGGGCTATAACGCCGCACTGCCCGGCGAAAAGAAATCGGAAAAGGCAGAGGCAGCACCGGCGGAAGCTGCTTTGAAGGAAATGAAAAAGCGGATCATCGGCAGCGCAATCTGCCTGGTCGTCCTCATGTATTTCACCATGGGACACATGATCGGCCTGCCTGCGCCCCACTGGTATCATGGCGTGAAAAACGCGCTGGTTGCGGCGCTGCTGCAATTTTTCCTGACCCTGCCTGTGGTGTACCTGAACCGGGTGTACTACAGCAGAGGCCTGAAAGCCCTGTGGCACCGTGCGCCCAATATGGATTCCCTGATCGCCGTGGGTTCGATGGCCGCACTGGGCTATGGCGTGGCGGCGCTGTTCCGGATGGCCTACGGTATGGGACATGCGGACTGGGAGTTGGTGCAGTCCTACAGCGAGAACCTGTATTTTGAATCCGCGGCCATGATTCTGACGCTGATCACCCTGGGCAAATTCCTGGAGACTCGCGCCAAGGGCAAGACCGGCGACGCCATCCGTTCGCTGATGGATTTAAGCCCCAAAACTGCCTCCGTGCGGAGAAACGGGGAGATCGTGGAGATTCCTGTGGAGCAGGTCGCGGTGGGGGACATCGTCATCGTCCGCTCCGGCAGCAGCATCCCTGTGGACGGCACCGTGCTGGAAGGCCGTGCGTCCGTTGACCAGAGCGCCCTCACGGGAGAAAGCGTCCCCGTAGAAAAGGGCGTGGGAGACAAGGTCGCCGCCGCGACGGTCAATACCGAAGGCTATCTGGAATTCCGGGCGGACAAGGTGGGCGAGGATACCACTCTGGCGCAGGTCATCCGCATGGTGGAGGACGCGGGCGGCTCCAAAGCGCCCATTGCCCGGCTGGCGGATAAGATCGCGGGCGTGTTCGTCCCGGTGGTTATGAGCATCGCGGCGGTGACGTTCATCGTCTGGATGATCGCGGGATACGATTTGGAATTTTCCCTGAACCGTGCCATTTCCGTGCTGGTGATCTCCTGCCCCTGCGCGCTGGGGCTGGCCACGCCGGTGGCCATCATGGTCGGCACCGGCCATGGCGCCAAGATGGGCGTGCTGTTCAAGAACGCCGAGGCGCTGGAAAACCTACACCGGGTGGACACCGTGGTGCTGGACAAGACCGGCACCCTCACCACCGGCAAGCCGGAGGTGACGGACGTTCTCCCCGGCGCGGTCGGCGAGGATGCGCTGATGCGGATTGCCGCCGCCCTGGAAAGCAAATCCGAGCATCCCTTTGCCAAGGCGATTCTGAACAAGATGGGCAGTGAAACTTACCCTGTCGCTGAGGATTTTGAGACCCTTCCCGGCCGGGGCGTGTCCGGCGTCGTGGACGGTGTCCGGTGCTACGGCGGAAACGGACGGCTGATGGAAGAGCTGGGTGTCAGGGTTCCGGCCATGCCGGCGCTTGCCGGTGAGGGAAAGACGCCCCTGCATTTTGCCAATGAAAAGGGCGCTTACCTCGGAACTGTTGCCGCCGCCGACGTACTGAAAGCGGATTCTCAGGCCGCCGTGCAGGCGATGACAAAAATGGGACTTGACGTCGTGATGCTGACAGGCGATAATGAAGCTACGGCCAAGGCCATCGCCCGGAAGGCGGGCATTGCCCATGTGATCTCTGACGTGCTGCCCACGGACAAGGCCGGAGCGGTGGGAAAGCTCCAAGGGGAGGGACACCGGGTGCTTATGGTGGGCGACGGTATCAACGATGCGCCTGCCCTGGTCAGTGCCGACGTGGGCATGGCCATCGGCGCGGGAACGGACATTGCCATTGAGTCGGCGGACGTGGTGCTGATGACCGGCTCCCTCGCCGCCGTCAGCGGCGCGGTGGAGCTGAGCAAGGCCACCATCCGCAACATCCGGCAGAACCTGTTCTGGGCGTTCTTCTACAACACCCTGGGAATTCCCCTTGCCGCCGGTGTGCTGTTCCTGCCTCTGGGATTGTCCCTCAGCCCGATGTTCGGTGCGGCGGCCATGAGCCTGAGCAGTGTGTTCGTGGTGACAAACGCTTTGCGTCTGCGCCTGTTCAAGCCGAAGACTTCCCCGGCGACCGTGGAAGTCCCGAAACACGAAGAAATCAAGGAGGATACAATTATGAAAACGGTTATCAAGGTCAACGGAATGATGTGCGGTCACTGCAAGGCTCACGTGGAGACTGCCTGCAAGGGTGTTCCCGGCGTGACGGACGCGGTTGTCGATCTGGACGCCAAGAATGTCACCGTCACCGGCGACGCGAATCTCGCGGCGCTGAAGAAGGCCATCACCGACGCCGGTTATGAGGTGGTGGAGTGAGAGCGGATTTCTGGTTTGATTCCTGCGGTGCGGGGAAGATTCACGTCTGCCGCTGGATGCCGGAGGGAGAGCCAAAGGCGGTGTTCCAGATCGTCCACGGCATTGCGGAGGTGGCGGAGCGCTACGACGCATTCGCCCAGGTGCTGGCACAGCGGGGCTTCGTCGTGGTGGCCGACGACCACATGGGTCACGGCGAGTCCGTAGGCGAAGGAGATACCAAGGGCTACTTCACCGGCGGCTGGTTCAGTGCCGTGGCGGACAGCTACCATCTGCTGGAAATGACCAAGGCGGAATATCCGAACATTCCCTACGTCCTGTTTGGTCATTCCATGGGCTCCTTTATGGCGAGAACCATCCTGTGCAAGTACCCGGACAGCGGCATTGACGCCGCCATCATCTGCGGTACCGGCTGGCAGCCTGCTTTTGCGCTGCCCGTCGTCATCAAGGTGGTGGAGAGCGTGTGCAAAAAGGTGGGGGAGACCAACCCCGACGAGACCCTCCACAAGCTGGTGTTCGGCGGCTACAACCGAAAGGTGGAGCATCCCCGCACGGAATTCGACTGGCTGACCCGGGACGCCAAGATCGTGGACGCCTACATCGCCCATCCCATGTGCGGCTTCACCGAAACGACGGGGCTGCTGCGGGATCTGATGACGGGCATCCGCCACATCGAGAAGCCGGAGAGCCTTGCCGCCATGCGCAAGGATTTGCCCGTATTTTTTATTGCGGGCGGAGACGACCCCGTGGGCAACTACGGCAAGGGCGTCCGTCGCGCAGCCGACGCGTTCCGCAAGGCGGGAATGACGGATGTCTCTGTACACATTTACCCGCTGTGCAGGCACGAGATTCTCAACGAGATCAACCGGGAAGAGGTTTACGGGGACATTCTCCAGTGGTTGTCCTCCCACATGAAAAAAAGTTCGCCAACTGCCTAATTAGTCCGGTTTATTGGACAGATAGCGTGTTATACTATGGCCAGAAACCAAAAAGAAAGGTTGATGGCTATGTTTCAGATGCGTTATGTAGGTGGACACGTTCAGGTGTATGACAGAAACGGCAAGTTCCTGTTCTCGGCGGATACCGAGCGGGAGGCCAGAGAAGAGATGGAGGACTATGCGGAATCTGCGGCTTGATATTTGCTACGACGGCACCCGCTACCGGGGCTGGCAGCGCCTGCCCGGAAGGGACGACACCATCCAGGGCAAGCTGGAAACGACCCTTTCCCGGATTCTGGAGGAACCGATCGAGGTCAGCGGCAGCGGCCGCACCGATGCCGGGGTACACGCGCTGGGGCAGGTGGCGAATTTCCACTGCGAAAGCGCCATGCCGTCGGAGGAGATTTTGTCCGAACTGCGGCAGTATCTTCCCGAGGATATCGGCATATATTCCTGTGTGGACGTGCAGCCCCGGTTCCATGCCCGCCTGAATGCCCGGGCAAAGACCTACCGCTACCGTATCTGGAATTCCCGGGAGCCGCGGGTATTTGAGCGGCGGTACGTGGCGGCCATGCCGGAACGCCTTGACCTGGACGCTATGCGCCGCGGGGCGGTGCTGCTGACGGGGGAACATGATTTCTCCGCGTTCTGCGGCAATTCCAAAATGAAAAAGTCCACCGTCCGCCGGATCGACTCCATCGACATTCAGCGGCAGGGGGAGGAAATCCAAATTTCGTTCACAGGCAACGGCTTCCTTTACAACATGGTGCGGATCCTGGTTGGTACGCTTGTGGAGGTCGGCAGGGGAGAACGGGAGGCGGAGAGCATTCCGGCGCTGTTCGGCGGCAAGCGGGAGGACGCGGGCTTTCTGGCGCCTGCCCAGGGGCTGTGCCTGATGGAGGTAGAGTATTGAACATTCAGATTTTCGGTAAAAGCAAATGCTTTGACACCAAGAAGGCGGAACGCTACTTCAAGGAGCGGCGCATCCCCTTTCAGTCCATAGACCTGAAGGCATACGGCATGTCCGGCAGGGAATTTGACAGCGTTCTCCGGGCGGTGGGCGGCATTGACAACCTCATCGACTGGGACGGCAAGTCTCCGGACATCACCCTCATGAAGTACATGGACGACCGGCGGGCGAAGGAAGACAAGGTCTTCGACAACCCCACCCTGATGAAAACGCCTGTCGTGCGCAACGGCAAGCAGGCCACGGTGGGCTACTGCCCGGAAATCTGGGCGGCATGGGAATGAACATAATCAATCACGAAAGCGGTTCTCCGAAAAGGAGAACCGCTTTTTTGACATTTTATCAAATTATCTCTTGCAGTTTCAACAAAAAAGTGGTATGCTAGGAGGACAAAATGACCAAATACATCGACGGCCTGAATCGAATCGTCTGGGGCGCGCCGGCCTTGGTGCTGATCGTTGGCGTGGGACTCTACCTGAGCCTGCGGCTTCGGTTTGCCCAGCTGACGCTGTTCCCCGGAGCGTGGAGGCGGTTTGTCGCCATGCTCCGCCCGGGACGGAAAAGCGAGGACGGAGTTACGCCCTTTCAGGCGCTGTGTACGGCGCTGGCGGCGACCGTGGGGACGGGAAATATCGTCGGCGTTGCCGGCGCGATCTGTCTCGGCGGGCCGGGAGCCGTTTTCTGGATGTGGATTTGCGGCGTCCTCGGCATGGTCACGAAGTACGCGGAGGTCACGCTGGCGCTTCGCTATCGGGTGAAAACCCCGGCGGGCTGGATCGGCGGCCCAATGTATGTGATTACCCAGGGTCTGGGGGCGAAATTCTCGCCTATGGCCGTTGCCTATTGCCTGTTTGGCGTGATCGCGTCCTTCGGCGTGGGTAACGCCACCCAGATCAACGCCGTGATTTCCGGCATCAACGATGTGGTGACCCGCTTCGGCGGGGAACAGACCAAACTCGGCAACCTGGTGATGGGGCTGGTTCTGGCCGCGCTGGTGGGCGCAATGCTCCTTGGGGGCGCGAGACGTATTGGTATTGTGGCTGAGCGGCTGGTGCCGTTCGTCTCCGCCGCGTATATCCTGCTCTGTGGGGTGGTGCTTGCCTTACGCTGGCGGGAGGTTCCGGCGGCATTCGCGTCGATTGCGGCGGGGGCATTTTCCCCGCGGGCGGTGACGGGCGGCGCTCTGGGGTCTGCTTATCAGGCGCTTCGCGTCGGATGCAGCCGCGGGGTGTTCACCAACGAGGCCGGCATGGGCACCGCGTCCATTGCCCACGCTTCGGCGGAGGTCTCCCACCCGGCGGAACAGGGACTGATGGGGATTATGGAGGTCTTCCTCGATACCATCCTCATCTGCACGCTGACGGCGTTGGTCATTCTCGTCAGCGGCGTGGCGATTCCCTACGGCAAAGATGTGGGTGTGGAGCTGACGACGAAGGCGTTTGCCACGGTATACGGGGATTTTGCGCCGATCTTCATTGCCGTGTCCCTCGTCTGCTTTGCGTTTGCCACGGTGCTTGGATGGGGACTTTACGGTGCGCGGTGCGCCCAGTTTCTCTTTGGGGCGCGGGCGTGGAAGCTTTTTGTCGCGGCGCAGATGGCGGCCGTGGTCGCCGGGGCGTGCCTGCAAACCGGCATCGTCTGGTCGGCGGCAGAGACCGTCAACGGCCTGATGGTGATTCCCAATCTGACAGCTTTGGCGATTCTCACCCCGGAGGTGGTTCGCCTTACAAAAGAATACAGGAAGCTCTGATTCCGGCGAAGATTCAGAGATTCCGAAAGAAAATCCGGCGGAAGTACCGCCGGTGGAGGTAGTTATGCAGATATCCATCAACGCAAACCGGTGTGAGCCCTCGCCCATGCGGAAATTCCATCCCTACGCCGTGGAGGCAGAGAAAAAAGGCAAGAAAATCTATCACCTGAACATCGGCCAGCCCGACCTGCCCACGCCCACGGCTTACTATGATGCCGTGCGGAACTTTGACCACAAGACCCTGGCCTATGCCGAATCTCCCGGTATGCCCGTGCTCATTGACGCAGTGCGGAGCTATTACCACAGGCTGGGGGTGGATTTGGCGCCCAACGACGTCCTCATCACCACCGGCGGCAGTGAGGCGCTGCTGATGACCTGCCTGAGCATTCTTGACCCCTACACCGAGGTTATCATCCCCGAACCGTATTACCCCAACTACACCACCTTCGTCCATGCGGCGGGCGGCGTTATCCGCGCCCTGCCTACCAACCCCTGGGAGGGCTACCACTATGCCAAGCGGGAGCGGATCGAGAGCCTGATCACCAAGAACACCCGCGCCATCCTGATCACCAACCCCGGCAACCCCACAGGCGTTGTCCTCGACCAGAAGGAAATGCGGATGATTGCCGACATCGCCAAGGAGCGTGACCTGTTCCTGATCTGCGACGAGGTTTACCGGGAATTCTGCTACGACGATAAATTCGGCGTGCCGACCATGGCGCATTTCCGGGACATCGACGAGAATCTGGTTATCATCGACTCTGCGTCCAAGCGCTTCTCCGCCTGCGGCGCACGGGTGGGCTGTGTTGTGACCCGGAATAAGGAATTGCAGGCGGCGCTGCTGAAATTCTGCCAGTCCCGTCTGTCCGTCGCCACCATCGACCAGATCGGCGCAGCGGCGCTGTATACGGTGGATCCCGAATTCTTCCGCCGGAGCAAGGAGGAATACCGCCGCCGCCGGGATACGGTGATCTCCAAGCTGCGTCAGATTCCCGGCGTGGTGGTGGAGGAACCCATGGGCGCGTTCTACGTCATGGCGAGCCTGCCGGTGGACGATGCGGACAAGTTCCAGTATTGGCTGCTGGAGAACTTCGACCATCAGGGGGACACCGTTATGTTTGCCCCCGGCGCGCCCTTCTATGAGACCCCCGGCAAGGGCATCAACGAGGTGCGTATCGCCTATGTCCTCAAGCAGGAGGATCTGGAGCGGGCTATGGACGTGCTGGCTCTGGGCATTTCCGAATACCAGCGCAAGGTCATGAGAATTACCCCCGTTCCTGTGGGATAACAAAATATTCCGATGCCGGACAAGCACAAAACGCTTGCCCGGCATTTTTTCGCCGGAAAACCCCTCGGCCTTCCTTCCGTGCTTCGACTGCTTGTTCTCCCCGGAAAGGGTATACTGTAGCCAAACCGGGAAAGGGGAGAAGCGAAATGCTAAAACGGCTTGTATTTGCTTTATTGGTGGTTGGACTGCTGCTGGGAGGTGCCATTCCGGCCTACGCCGCCCAGACGGGTTCTATCCGGGTTATCCCGGAGACGAAGCCGCCCGTCGAAAGTGCCGTGACGCTGTACCATGCGGGCGTCGAAGCGGACGGCGGCTACTGGCTGGACGAGGTTTACGGCGGGGGACTGATAAGATGGGGCGACCTGCCGTCCTTGTCGCTGGCGTCGTGGCTGGCGGAGCATGAGGCAGCGGAGGGAACAACGGTTCCCTTTGACGCGGAGGGCAGCGCCCTCTTTTCCAATCTGTCGCCGGGGCTGTATCTCATCAGACAGACCGGTGTTTCGACAGGGAATGACACGATACCGCCCTTCGTAATCGAGCTGCCCTATGAGGACATCTGGGAGATTACGGTACGCCCTCAGACGATGACAGCCGATCAGTCACCGCCCCCTACAGGACAGGAGCCGGCACCGGTCGTTGCCGCGGTGGTGCTGGCGGCTTCGGGAACGGGGCTGCTGGGAATGGCTGTCTGCACGAAACGGAAGCGCGCCACTGGCTGACGGGGCTGTGGCGTCCCGATTGCGCATTTTTGGAAAAGATTCTCTTGTATGGATGGCGCAAATGTGATACACTGAAATCATCCGACAGAGAGGTGGAGTGCGCATGAAAAAGGTTTTCCTTGGCCTCACGGCGGCTACGATCCTGTACGCCGTCTACAATGTCATCATCGACATTAAAGATGGGGTCTTTGATGGACTTACCATTGTAGGGCTGGTGTTTCTGCTGCTGGTCGCGGGCGTGTTTGCCTTCCTGGCATGGCTGTTTGACGGGAAATCCCCGGTGAAACGGACGGCGGAGCAGGCAAAAAACATCGTGAAACAGGAGCAGGAAAAGATTGACGCCTATGTGAGCTATTCGCCTGCCATCAAGCGGAGGATCTGGAAGTTCCGGATCATCGGTCTGATTCTGATTGCCCTGGCGGTGTGGCTCTGCTTTGTTGGAAACTGGGATAATATCCCGGTGTCCATTGCAACTGTGATCCTGATTATCGGCATTGCGGTGTTCAACATGGGTTCTCCGGCGGACTACAACGCCATGACGGATGGGGGCGCCATGATTGCCATGGATGCGCCCCGGAAGATCGATGAGTTTTACCGGGCGTTTCAAAATGAAAAGACGCCCCTTGGCTCTGCGTACCTGGGAAAATTTTCCACAAGCCCCTATACCAGCCTGATTTTCGGGCCGAATGTCCGGGGGGAGTTTCTGTATTTTTACCTGAACCGTGACGGGCTGATTGGCTATGTGGGCTACTCCATGCTGGATGCTGCCATTTCGGAGCGCCTGACGGAACCCCGTTTCCCGGCGGAAGCCGATGCGGGGGAGAGCCTTGCGGGGCATCTATGCTACCATTCGGACGTCTTCCTGATGCGGGAGTGGCTTCAGAAAAGCCTGGAACATTTCGTGAAAACCGGCAGGATTTTGCCCTACCAGGAAATCTCTGCCTCCCAGATCTATACCTTCAGCGAGGATTTCAAGCTGACGGGGCAGCATTTTACCGTCCAGGATACGGACGGCAATGTCCTCTACACCGTGGACGGAACGGTGCCGCTGGTGAAGCTGCGGGTGCTGGACAGGTACGACCGTGAGGTTTTTGCCATGACGAAGCAGCTGGGGCATGCGCTGGCTACATACAAGTTCTATCAGGATGGTGTAGTTTACGGCACGCTGGAAAAGCAGTTTGACCTGGTGCGGGACCGCTTCACCATGGAGGTGACGGAAGGGAAACTGGAGCTGCGGGAATACAGCGGCACCGTTGGCCACAACTACAAGGTCACGCTCAACGGCGAGATGCTGGGCGCGATCATGGACGACATGGATTTAACCGTTGAAAACGCGGTGTTCGATAACGCCTATCTGATCGTCTACCGGCCGGATAAGCTGCCGCTGCTGGTGTGCATGGCCGTGATGGCCGCCCGGGAGTTGGCGAGGGACAAAGAGGGCGCGATCACAAATCATATGTAGGAGGAAAAGAGAGATGAAAAAGGAAATTGCGCTGCTCGCGGCGCTGATTCTCAGCGTTTTGCTGCTGGGCTGTGAGGAAGCGGCGACCTATGCCACCGCCGACGATGCCAAGGCGGCGCTGAACGGTCAGGGCGTGATCACCATCAATGGTGATTTTTCGGAAGCCAATCAGGCCAGCGACATCCGCGTGGACGGCACCTTCGCCGGATTCATGCGGGAAACGGGGCTGATCAACGGCAAATGGACGATTTCTGCGAACTACGAGGAGTGGTTTTACGCCAAATACGTCACGGACGAGCCTGTGAACCACCAGGAGGGCGTCAATTCCGGCTCCACCCTGGGCTTTTATGACATGGACGACAACTGTCTCGGCTATGCCCAGGAGCGGGTGGATCCGAACTGGGACAACGCCTATATCGTCTATTTCCTCGACCCGGATTTTACACCCACCGGGCTGTACGCTTCGGAGGACTGCAAGACGCTGTGGGACGACAGCGAGACCGTGCTGGCCGAGGGCAATATCGATTGGAGCTATTCCAGCGATATGTGCACCGTCACCATCACCCCCACCGGCGGCAAGGATGTCCCGCTCTATGCGAAAATTGCCATGTATGTCAAATTGTACTATGAAGCGAACATGTTGAAAATGTGATTCCGTGACAAATGCCCCCAATATGCACCACTGTGCATATTGGGGGCATTGTGATATTTTCCTAGATGCGGGTGAACTCGTAATTTTCAAATTTCAGCTGATCGCCCACATCCACGCCAAAGGGGAGCAGTGCGATGGCGACCTCGGAGACAATGCCGGTGTCCTCGTATCTGACGTAGGCGTAATCGCCGCGAATGTCCGTGACGGTGCAGAGCATAGTGGCCTCCTTTACTGGATGAAGTGGGTGGGGGTAACCGGGTCAAGCTCCGGCAGGCCGAATTGCGCCTTGCCGAGGGCGATGGACTTCATCAGAAAGGTCATGTTCTTGGCAAGATTCCGGACGGTGGCGATGCCCTCCAAGTCCTGCGCCGCTTCGCCGGGGACGCGGCCGTGGACGCTGTTCCAGTAATGGCTGGACGCGACGGGCATTCCGCTGATGGTGAAATACTTGTTCAGCTCGTCAAAGGTGGCGGAACAGCCGCCCCGGCGGGCGACCACCACGGACGCGCCGACCTTCATCCGTTTGTCGAAGCCGGTGCTGTAAAACAGCCGATCCAGAAAGGCCACCAGCGTGGCGTTGGCAGAGGCATAATAGACCGGGCTGGCCGCAACCAGACCGTCAGCTTCCCGAAACGCCTCCGCCGCTTGGTTGACCACGTCGTCAAAGACGCATTTGCCGGTCTTCCGGCAGCTTCCGCAGGCGATGCAGCCCCGGATGGGCTGATTGCCCACCTGGAGAATTTCGGTTTCGACGCCCTCTGCGGCAAAGACCTCCGCCATCTGGGAAAGGGCATAGGCCGTATTCCCCCTTGCCTTGGGGCTTCCGTTGAGCAGCAGTACCTTCATATGATTCCTCCCAATAAGTTTGGAAAACCCGTCCCCGTTACCGGGGACGGGCAGTTTTCGTTTGCGCAGAATCGGAAGTATAGGACGATTAGTCCTTGTACATCTCGACCAGCTTGTTCAGATGCTCCCAACGCTCCTTGGCGGCAGCCTCGTTCTTGGCGAACAGATCGGTTGCACGCTCGGGGAACTCGCGGGTCAGACGGCTGTAACGAGCCTCGTTCATCAGGAACTCCTGATAGCCGTCCTTCGGAGCCTTGCTGTCCAGCTGGAACTTGCCGGTGTCCTTGGAAGGATCGAAGCGGAACAGGTTCCAGTAGCCGCACTCAACGGCCTTCTTCATCTCGGCCTGGCAGTTGGTCATGCCGCCCTTGATGGAGTGCATCTCACAGGGAGCGTAGCCGATGATGATGGACGGGCCATGGTAAGCCTCGGCCTCGGTGATGGCCTTGATGGTCTGAGCGGGGTTGGCGCCCATAGCGACCTGAGCGACGTAAACATAGCCGTAGCTCATAGCGATCTCAGACAGGGACTTCTTCTTGGTCTCCTTACCGGCAGCCGCGAACTGAGCGACCTGGCCGATGTTGGAAGCCTTGGAGGCCTGTCCGCCGGTGTTGGAGTAAACCTCGGTATCGAAGACGAAGACGTTGACGTCCTTGTTCTGTGCCAGCACATGGTCAACACCGCCGAAGCCGATGTCGTATGCCCAGCCGTCGCCGCCGAAGATCCACACGGACTTCTTGGACAGGTATTCCTTCTTGGACAGGATGTCCTTCACGGTGTCGCAGCAGACCTTGGCTTCCAGATTCTCGATCAGAGCCTTGGTAGCGGCCTTGTTGGCCTCGCCGTCGTTGTAGGTGTCCAGCCAAGCCTGGCAAGCGGCCTTGCGCTCGTCGCAGGTGGTCTTCTCCATGACTTCCTTGACCTTGTTTGCCAGGGACTCACGGATGACGGCCTGTGCGGTGTACATACCCAGACCATGCTCGGCGTTGTCCTCGAACAGGGAGTTCGCCCAAGCGGGACCACGGCCTTCCGCAGTCACGGTGTAGGGAGAGGTAGCAGCGGGACCGCCCCAGATGGAGGAGCAGCCGGTGGCGTTGGAAATGTACATCCGATCGCCGAACAGCTGGGTCACCAGACGGGCGTAGCTGGTCTCGGCGCAGCCGGCGCAGGAGCCGGAGAACTCCAGCAGAGGCTTGCGGAACTGAGAACCCTTGACGGTGTTGTCCTGCATGTCCTTCTTCTCGCTGACCTTGGAGACCATGTAGTTGAAGACGTCCTGCTCAGGCAGCTCGTTCTCCTGGGGAACCATGGTGATGGCCTTGGTGGGGCAGACGCCGACGCAGACGCCGCAGCCCATGCAGTCCAGAGGAGACACGGCCATGATGTACTTGTAGACGCCCTTGCCCTTGCCGGCCTTGACATCCACCAGACGGGCGTTCGCGGGAGCGGCAGCAGCCTCTTCAGCGGTCAGCGCGTAGGGACGGATGGTGGCGTGGGGGCAGACATAGGCACAGTTGTTGCACTGGATGCACTTGGTCTCGTCCCAGTGAGGAACGGTAACGGCAACGCCGCGCTTCTCGTAGGCGGAAGCACCCAGGGGGAACTGGCCGTCGGGCAGATCGGCGAAGGCGGAAACGGGCAGGCTGTAGCCGTCCATTCTGCCGATGGGGTTCAGGATGGTCTTGACGACCTTGACGGTGTCGGGACGGCCTTCCAGAACGGTCTCGGGCTTGTTGTCCTCAGCGGTGGCCCAGGAAGCGGGAACATCGACCTTGTGGTAAGCGGTAGCGCCCACATCGATGGCGTTCCAGTTCTTCTCAACAACGTCGCGGCCCTTCTTCAGGTAGGAGTGCTCGGCAGCGTCCTTCATGTACTTGATGGCATCCTCAGCGGGCATGACCTTTGCCAGGGAGAAGAAGGCAGACTGCAGGATGGTGTTGGTACGCTTGCCCATGCCGACCTTGATGGCCAGGTCAATGGCGTCGATGGTGTACAGCTGAATGTTGTTGTTGGCGATGTAGCGCTTGGAAGCGGCATCCAGATGATGCTCCAGCTCCTCCAGATTCCACTGGCAGTTGATCAGGAACACGCCGCCGGGCTTGACGTCCTGAACGATCTTGAAGCCCTTGGTGATGTAGGAGGGGTTGTGGCAGGCAACGAAGTCAGCCTTGTTGATGTAGTAGGGGGACTTGATGGCCTTGTCGCCGAAGCGCAGGTGGGAAACGGTGACGCCGCCGGTCTTCTTGGAGTCGTACTGGAAGTAAGCCTGTACGTACTTGTCGGTGTGGTCGCCGATGATCTTGATGGAGTTCTTGTTGGCGCCGACGGTGCCGTCGCCGCCCAGACCCCAGAACTTGCACTCGATGGTGCCTTCCGCGGCGGTGTTGGGGGAGACCTTCTCGTCCAGGGACAGGTGGGTCACATCGTCCACGATGCCGATGGTGAACTCGTTCTTGGGGGCGTCCTTCGCCAGCTCCTCGTAGACGGCAAAGACGGAAGCGGGGTGGGTATCCTTGGAACCCAGACCGTAACGGCCGCCGATGACGGTGACGTCGCTGCGGCCGGCCTTGGCCAGAGCCATGACCACGTCCTGATACAGAGGCTCGCCCTGAGAGCCGGGCTCCTTGGTACGATCCAGAACGGCGATCTTCTTGGCGGTGGCAGGAATGGCCTCCAGCAGCTTCTCAGCGCAGAAGGGACGGAACAGGCGAACCTTAACCAGACCCACCTTCTCACCGTGGGCGTTCAGGTAGTCGATGACTTCCTCGGCCACGTCGTTGATGGAGCCCATGGCCACGATGATGCGGTCAGCATCGGGCGCGCCGTAGTAGTTGAACAGCTTGTAGTCGGTGCCCAGCTTCTCGTTGACCTTGTTCATGTACTTCTCGACCACTGCGGGCAGTGCCTGATAGTACTTGTTGCAGGCCTCACGGTGCTGGAAGAAGATATCGTCGTTCTCGTGGGAGCCGCGCATGGCGGGACGCTCGGGGTTCAGGGAGTGCTTGCGGAACGCCTCAACGGCGTCCATGTCGCACATTTCCTTTAGATCCTCGTAATCCCAGATGGCGACCTTCTGAATCTCGTGGGAGGTACGGAAGCCGTCGAAGAAGTTGATGAAGGGAACGCGGCCTTCGATGGCGGACAGGTGGGCGACAGCGCCCAGATCCATGACTTCCTGCACGTTGGTCTCGCACAGCATGGCAAAGCCGGTCTGGCGGCAGGCGTAGACGTCGGAGTGGTCGCCGAAGATGTTCAGAGACTGAGTAGCGACGGTACGGGCGGAGACGTGGAAAACTGCGGGCAGCAGCTCACCGGCGATCTTGTACATATTGGGGATCATCAGCAGCAGACCCTGGGAGGCGGTGTAGGTGGTGGTCAGGGCGCCGGCG
>OGXR01001524.1_pt1 | contig 16765 bp, 19 predicted proteins | sample 1576331 | NCBI WGS metagenome assembly OGXR01 (sample SAMEA3541473, study PRJEB24748) | human gut metagenome | biome: human gut; feature: human-associated habitat; material: faeces | place: China | collected 2012 | reverse complement strand
ATCTTCTTTTTTGGAGAGTTTGAAAGGGTAAGCCATCCATTTACAATGGTGGCTAAATCCATACCACACCCATTGTCCGATAATTCGATGCATCCTTTGCACCTTTTTCCATCGATTTCTTCAATGTAATTCGATTTGATAGAAAGTGCGCAAATGGTTGCATCAGCATCGTAAGCGTTTTTAATAAGCTCAGACAGAGCAGTTATCTCATCAGCAATGAGTGACTCGCCAAGTTTATAAATTAAAGAAGCATGCACACGGAATGATGCGGTGGTGCTATCAAAATCTGTTACCGATGATTCCAGATAATCAGAATCGCGATCAAATAAAGTGAGCTGACTATTCATTTTTGGAATCACTCCTTACAAAAATCAGGATATGCTCTCTTGTCATTGTACTTTGCAGTCCCTTTTCTGCACCTTGGTATCCGTTTAACTTCGGCATCCGCTTGTTCAATATCTGCCGTGTGAAGCTGGTTAATAGTTGCATATGATAGTGTTCACACAGTTCGATCATTATTTTGTCCATAAATATTTCTTGCTTAGCGACTTTTCGATTTCCAAGTGTCCAAACAGAAATTGCATTTGGTTTCATTTTTCTGGACACTGCGTCAAGAAACCTATCGTAGTCGCTATAAAATGCAGTTATTTTGTTGCTCTGCTGTGATGCAAGATTATTTATTTGCTTTAACTGAACACTCAAAGTTTCTGACTTTTTGATGACTTTTCTTCTTGCAGGTGTTAGGGCTTTGTTTGAGCTCTTTCCCCCAAGGGATTGATTGTCAATCTCATATAATGTAGCAAGTAGTGTTTCATCTACCGCCTCGTCTATGTCATGGTAATTAATCCATCGAAGAGGCATAATTGAATATTGACCATATGAAACTGTTGTATGATTATCGCCATATGGAGGTGAAGTAAAGATTAAATTGTATTTTTGCTTTGAATGATTGAGATAAGCAATAGAATCGCTCAAAATAATCTTTACTTGTCCTTTATAAGATAAACCGCCCTTTTTTAGATGTCCGCGTTTTTGGAGTTCAGAATAAAACTCATTATATTTATCAATATTATACTGCAGGGTAGTTCTGAAAAGGTTAATTGCATTAATATCATATGCATCAATATCATCTTTTTCCTTTATATGCAACTTATATGTGCAATCACGAGAATTTGATACAATTCTTACGACCTCACAAAAAGATGCCCAAAAAAAGCGTCGATATTCAATGCGATCTTCGGCAACAATGCCCGCACGGATTACACTTAAATCGGAAATTGCTTGATTTGTGAACCATTTATTTATACCATTAAATTGATGCAATGGAGTTCTATCGTGATCAGTAATCCGTGTGAAGAGCTGGCTGGTCTTATCCTGTAGCGCAGAGGGGCTAAGTATTGTTGTTTTCGCTTTGCATAATAAAATAGCCAGAGGATTTACATCAATACCGACAACATTCAGTCCTCTTAGCATTCCTTCTACTAAAATAGTTCCAGAACCAGCGAAAGGGTCTAAAAGATGGATAGAGGTTCCTTGTAGGTGTGCCAGACACACATCCAACATTTCACGTTGCATTTTAGGTACCATCATAGCAGGATAGGTGCAAAAATCATGAACATAATCACGTTCGCTGTTATTGTTGCCTCTATAATCCCAATGGTTCTCAGATTCCAAAGTTAGGCTATTAAATTTCTCTTTTAATGCTAATGTGCTCATAATTCCGCCTCACTTTGTATCAGGGGTATTTTCGGTTGGAGCATTGACGAAGAGAAGATATGCATCTATTCCGAGTGCGTTTGCGATTTTCTCAATGTTGTCGAGTGCAATACTACGTTTTCCCCGCTCAATGGCGCTTATGTACGTTCTGTGAAGACCCGCTTTGTTTGCAAACGCTTCTTGTGACAGTCCTGACGCACTTCTATATTTGCGCAAGTTGTTTGCGAAAACATGGAGCAAATGCATAGATACACCACCTCTTTTTAATTTTATCGCATTTCAGACAATAAGTCAACATGCAATGGGTGTCGACTACTCGCATATTTCAGCTCCGCTATCATACTCAATATTTGCGCTGCGATAAATAAGAGTCATGGCCGTCAGCTTAACCGGCGGCTTGATTAAACCCTAGACGGGCTTTTCACTGGCTGGCATAAAGATGTACTGAATTGTCTTTCACTCGCATCAAATGCTCCGCTGCCCGCAAACAGGCATCAACCACTTTTATCGAGTGCATATGAATTTGTTAGATTGCTATTCCCGACTTGCTTCACTCGATGCTTGAAGCTAAAGCTTTTTACGGGGTACCTCCATCGGCATAGTCGGGGGGTTCCCTAACCCAAAAAAGGCACACGGTCTCCTGATCCCAAACCCAGCGCGATAGCAACTTCGTTATACCCGAATTTTATTGAATTTCTCAGGCGTGACCAAGTGTAATCAAGAAAATGCTGCCACATTTTCAGGAAACTTCCAAGCGGAAAATAGAGCAGGAAATTCTAAAACCACGGAGAGAATATAACATTTCAATGTATCAACTGATTTTGTCCCTCCAGCGTCAAAATTTTATTGCTAACCTGACCGCTAGACAGAAATTTATAATCTGTCGACAGAGTTCGTGAGCTTTTTCTCCCGGATTTTCTATAAATTGTGTGTAAATACGACACGCAAGAATCGCCTGATTCCGATTTGAAAGACGATTCGCAGGAAAATCAAGTCAGGTGATTGCATGAAAAATGGTTCCCCACCTATTTTACGCTGATTGGTGAGGCCCCCTACTAACCTTCGGCACTTAGCCTCCCATGAATATGCTCCCGCTATCTCGTTTTGTCCCGCCATGCGCAGAATAGAATGGGTTGGGATTCTTACAGCCATTTTTGCCACGCAGCAAGGGCTTTTGACCTTACTGCGTGTTTTTTTACGCCTTGACATCAGGTGCCGTGGGCCGCCTTTCCCCAGTTCGATTTGACCATCACTTTGAACTGGAGGTATTAACCATGGCTCACAAATTTGAGCAATCTGATTCCGGGAATGACTTACTACGCGCGCGTTTTACATTGTGGCTCAACACCGCACTAATCCGTGCCAGAGGGCGATATCTGGAAACTCACACAGAGAGATTTGACATCGTTCCTCTGGATGAGGTTCTGACGAACACGACTCCGGATACGACAGATCATTTCGTCCGTATCGAACGCAGCAAAACGGACTTCGACTTTGAGGAAGAAAAACTTGCGAAAGCCTTCTCAGAATTGTCCTTGATGCGGCGTGAGGTATTGCGTCTGCTCTTTGTAGAGGAAAAAACGCCACGCGAAATTGCCAGACAGCTTTGTATTTCTCCGAACTGCGTCTATCAGTTCAAGCATCAGGCTCTGGCCAAACTGAGGCGTGAGCTTACGAAGGGAGGAAACCAACATGGATAACCAGCAGTTTTCCGCTGTCCTGCAAGGTGCCGTGGCAGGCAGACATGAGAATCTGGAACAGATCCTTGAGCTGTACGAACCTTTGATCCGGAAGCATTCCCTTCATAATGGCACATTCAACGAAGATCTTCACCAATATCTGCTGATACATATTGCACTCAACATTAACAAATTTCCCCTATAAATCATGACCCCGGAGAGTTACTCTCCGGGGTCCTCTCGTCTCTGCATGAAATTCCTTGAGAATTTCTGATGATTTATAAGAAATGCACGTTTCCAACGGCTCCTTTATAGTGAAAGGCATCCCCATGCCATGCACCTTGAAAACTGCACACGTACCAGTTCGGTACATCCCTTTGTTGGAGAGCGGCTATCCATCTGACGGTCTGGCAGAACCAAGAGCACTTATGCACGGGCGGCACCCATGCAACGCGATGATCCACAAAGGTACAATGGTACTTCCGTAAAACGCGGCCCGGCCATAGCGAAGGCGGGGAGATGAAACTTCTATGAGCCTGTTCGCCACAGGCGCCGACTGGATGAAATAAATTGTAGGAGGTGAAAGGGTGGGCTATAGTCGTCAGAATGTAGCCGAAACGAAGAAATATGCAAAAAAATTCGTTCGCTACAAAGAAGGCGCAGAAAGATATAGCCTAGGGTTAACCAAGTTTCAGGCGCTTGCAAAGGAAGCAAAATCCGTCTACAAGATAGATGGCGTCGCTTTGGTAAATTGCGAGCTGTTTGAAAGATACCTGGAAACATTCAGAGAATTCTAAATTCGGCAAGTAAAATAACTGGATTTCTGGCACAAGGGGTTGACTTTTTGTCTTACAATAAGTATAATGTAAATGCTCGGAGGTAGTTGTACAATGAGAACGGGACGTCCAAAGGAAGAAAATGCGAAGCGTAAAACGATTACAATTCGACTGACAGAGGACTTGTATCGGAAGATCGTTGAATATGCCGCTGAGCACAAACTGTCAAAGACAGATGTTGCCCTGCAAAGCTTGGAGAGATTTCTGTCCAAGAAAGATTGAGTGCTGTGGAATCCTTCTTTATTTTGTAAAGGAGGACGCAACATGGCAAAAGCACGAAAAGACGACCGCGGGAGAGCTCTCCGGAAAGGAGAAGTTCAGAGAGCTTCGGACAAGCGTTATATGTACACCTATACCGATCCCTTGGGTCGGCGCAAGTTTATATACGCAAATGATTTGGCTGAGCTTCGTGAAAAGGAAAAGAAGCTGATAAAGGATCAGCTGGACGGTCTTGATCTGTATGTAGCCGGTAAGGCCACGGTCAATGATACCTTTGACCGTTACCTTTCGACCAAATTCAAGCTGAGAGAAACAACTCGCAGCAACTACACTTATATGTACGACAGATATGTCAGAGAAACCTTTGGTCGAAAGAAAATTGCAGACATCAAGTATTCCGAGGTCCTCCAGTTTTATCTTTACCTTCTGAACGGAGAAGATCTGGCACTTAGCACCTTGGATAATATCAACACTCTGCTGCATCCGACATTTCAGCTGGCAGTTCGGGATGATGTCATTCGCAAGAATCCCTCCGACGGTGTTATGAAGGAAATTGCAAGGGAAACAGATAAAGCCCGTGGTATTCGCAGAGCGCTGACAATTGAGCAGCAGCGTGCCTTTATGGAGTACATCGCAAACCATCCGGTTTATTACCATTGGTGGCCCGTATTTACGATTCTTTTCGGTACGGGATGCCGGATTGGCGAGGCGCTGGGACTACGCTGGGAAGACCTTGACTTTGAAAATAGAGTCATAAGCATCAACCATAGCATGGTATATTACCCGGTAGGCGACTCTCGTACTTCTGTCCAGAAAATCTCAAAGCCAAAAACCGAAGCCGGTATTCGGGCCATTCCGATGCTGGACACAGTGTATGATGCTTTCATGCTTGAGCGAGAAGAACAGGAAGAAAACGGCTTCAACCAGACGGTTATTGATGGAATGACCGGATTCGTATTTGTCAACCGGAATGGCGGCGTGCCTAATCCGCAGGCCATTAACCGCACGATCAAGCGAATCGCTCATAGCTACAATTCCGAGGAAGTCGTAAAGGCCAAAAGAGAACGGAGAGAGCCGATTATTCTTCCTGATTTCTCTTGCCATCATCTGAGGCACACATTTTGCACCAGGCTTTGCGAACACGAAACCAATCTGAAAGTGATTCAGGCAATCATGGGTCATCGAAACATCCAAACGACGATGGACATATACGCCGAGGCAACAGCTCACAAGAAACGAGAAGCATTTGAAAACCTATCAAAACTGGATATCTTCTGAGAAGGGTTCTCAGCGCCAAATGGTCTGACAACAGATATCCTGCGGTGACAACAAGTTGACAACAATTTTGCTTTTTTCCTGATGCAATACGGATAGATATGAATAGCGGTTAGGAAAGCAAATAACGGAATATGAAGCACTATGAAGCCGGGTGAAGTGCTGGCAATGCATTTCCCCACAATGAAGCCCACCGATTTGCCCAAGTCTGAAAAGCCCGCCGAAAAGTTGGAAAATGAGGTAATTCCCGCTCCTGCCAAAGTTGAGGGAAAGATTGACTTTTCCAATGTGGAGATCGAGCCCCTGTTTGTGGACTACGTTGACTTTGACACCTTCTCTAAGAGCGATTTCAGAGCCGTAAAGGTCCTGGAATGCGAAGCCGTGAAGAAGTCCAAAAAGCTTCTAAAGTTTACGCTGGACGATGGAATGGACACAAATCGGACGATTTTGAGCGGGATTCATGCGTATTATGAGCCCGAAGAGCTGGTTGGGAAGACGCTTCTCGCCATCACCAACCTGCCCCCCAGACCCATGATGGGCATTGACTCCTGCGGCATGCTGATTAGTGCGGTTCACCATGAAAACGGTGAGGAAAAGCTGCATCTTATCATGCTGGATAATCACATTCCTGCTGGTGCGAAGATGTACTAAAAGTTAGAGTTTCTCCCATTCTCAAATCCTTAAAAGCACCATATTACGCCAAGCTTACGCCAATGAATACAGATAGATCAGGTGGCAAACAAAGAGTGGTGTCAAAATGAGGGCCGTCTGAATTCTTTGGAGAGTTCAGACGGCTTTTGCATAGACTTTTATTGAATTTCACAATTAAAAGGGAGAGAACACATTATGCTTAAACTACTTCATGGCTTCTATAATATGGATACCAATTCCGTGGAACTCACTTACAGTGATGGTTCCGTTCTTACAATCGACTGCGAAGAAGTGGAAAACTTTTACAATGTCACAAATAGCTAAATGGCTGACCTGGATTGGCTGGTTTACCATGCGCCGATGGAGTATGCCGGGCTGGTGGTATCTGGAGAACTGGAGTGCCACCTAAAGGGAACTGTGCTTCACGGAATCGAAGATTAACTTGGCAAAAAGCCGGTGTGTCGCGATTGGTTCTCGACACACCGGCTTTTCTTTTTCATGCAAAGTCTACGGTTATAGAATCTCAGTGCAGATCATTCCATGCCGCAAGGTATGAAAAGCACGGCCAGAAGTCATCTCTGGCGATGATTTCAGTCAGAATCTTCTGCCTGTCTGGACATTGGGGATGGTATGCCAAGCCGTATTGGGTAATGGCATATTCCATATCGTCCGGCTCCAATGCGAGCCTTGTCTGCCCGTCCGAATAGGCTTCGGCTCCCGACCAGATGCGCATTGCTTTTTCATAAGCCGTATGATGCCCCACTTTCATCCCGGTGTTGTACAGACACAGCAGACTCGGTGCGACGCCTGCTCTGCAAGCGCTGAGTGTATGCCAGTAGATTACCGCAATGCCCATTTCGTCATCGCACAGAGAAATACAAGACTCGAATGTCTGCGCCGCCTGGGAATAACGTCCCGCATAGTAATGCGCAAGTCCCATGCGGTAGCCACAGTCAAGCTTGTCCCCGCCAAACGCCAGACATTGCTCAAAATCGCGGAGGGCCAAATCACTTTGCAGCGTTGTCAGATACCGCCCGGCACGAAGCCGCAGAACTGTCCTGTTATCCGGATCCATCTTTAATGCCTGCGTGTATGCCAGAATTGCCTGGCGGTAGCGAAGCTGCCACGACAGTGCCTTTCCCAGTGCAATCAGTCCGTCAACGGTGTCTCCGTCTTTTCTGGCTGCTGAAACGGCGGCAGAGTCGGGGATGTGCTCCGGCGAATTCAAAAGCTGGCTTTCAATTCCAACGTGGAGGTCGTCAAATGGCTTTTCCATTACAGACCTCTCGAATAGGGACGAAAGCAGCCAGAGCAGACAATCTCTCCGTCCTGTAGGTGGGCAAAGTTTTCCGCAAAGCGTTCTCCGCAAACGGAACAGGTGCAGCTCTTAAAAATCCGGGCCGCTTCCGGTACCGGGCCGGGCACCGGCTTCACATCGAACATTTCATGGTAGTCTCCATCCATCAGCCATGCAAGCCGTTCCTCCTTGCTTTTTTCCGGTGTTGCGCGTAGCACCAGGCGGAAAGAGGTTCCGTCACTGCGCCGATAGAAGGAGAACGCATTCTTTCCCTGCATCTGAAAAATCAGATTTCCCTTTCCGATGGTACAGCCGGTCAGCGCTTGAATTGCATCCACGCCGCAGGCATCCGTTTCCGCAATGCAGACGAGCTCTTCGTCTTCGCTGCGCTGTGTCCCGCCCAGAAGCTCCCATGCGTATAGCACTGCACGAAAGCCGACAGCCAAGCCACCGCAGCCATGTCCATGAAAGCGCACGCACGCCTCCCACAGATTTTCCAGTTCTTTTTGCATGGCAATGCCCCCTATGTATCCTGAATTGTAGCTTGTTTCCCCTCAAAAAACAGGCTAATCAAATAAAAGGACAACGACAGCAGCATAATACAGATTCCGGGGGAAAGCAAATAAGCGTATGCACCCCGAAGAAATGCACCACGTTTATAGGCAAAATTAATCATTGTTCCCCAGGTCGGAAAATACAGGTCGCCAAAGCCCAAAAAGCTCAAGGTAGACTCCATCATTATGCAGCTGTTTACACCGAGAAGAAATCTGGAAATCAGGACATCGTACAGATTGGGCAGGATGTGATGGGTAACAATATGTTCTCTGCTGTAACCTTGAATGACACAGTTTTCGATAAATGGCTGGCTGTTCAGATGAATTACCTTTGCCCGGACAGACCGGGCTGTTCCCACCCAGCTGAACGTGGCAATCAGCAGAATCAGGTTTTTGCTGGAGCTTCCGAGAAAGCTTGCCAGTACAATCATCGTTACCAGCTTTGGAAGCAGAACGAAGATGTTGATGAATCCATTGAAGATGCTGCCGCCTTTTCCCGCAGCGAGCGTACCGATGACGCTGCCCAGCAGCAGTGTCAGAATGCTGCTGGTAAGGCCCACCAGTAACGTCTGCCGGGTTCCGTAAATTAGCTCTGTGAATATATCATATCCCAGGGCGTTGGTGCCCAGCAGATGCTCCGGCGACGCTGCCAGCCAGGGGCCGAACATCTCTTTCTGGCCATACTGCGTAAAAAGCGCCGGGAAAAAGGCGGCCAGCAGGTACAGAGCCAATATTGCCGCCCCAAAAGTCAAAGGAATGCGCCATTTTCTCATGCCCGCCCTCCTTCCAGCCTGACTTTGGGATCGATCCAAATGCAAATCAGGTCCGTTATCACAATGGATACCGTCATAATTGCCGTAGTGACAAACAAAATTCCCTGCATCAGGGGGTAATCCAGAGAGTAGACTGCTTCTGACAGGAGGCTTCCCATACCTCCAATGGAAAAAATATTTTCAATCACCAGGGAACCTCCGATGCAGGTACTGACGCTCATGCCCACCATGGTAATAAACGGCTGGGCAATATTTTTGAAAATGTAGCTATACTGGATTTTCCGGTCAGAAAGTCCCCGTTCCCTGGCGTACAATACATATTTCTCCTCCGTTACCTGGCTGACAGTATTGCGCATCAGCAGGTATCTGGACGGAGCGGAAGCAACGGTCAGAGTCAAAACAGGCAGAAACAAATGGTGAATACGGTCCATCCAGTAGGCTCCCGTCCCGGGCGCGGTATTTGCGCTGTTCAGTCCCGCATAGGGGAACCAGCGCTGGCGGAAGCAGAACAGAATCATAAAAATCAGGGCAATCAGAAACGTTGGCATTGTGTTGACGACAATCTGAAACACTGTGGAGAGTTTATCAAACATACTCCCCTTCTGATAGCCGCTGTGCATTCCCCAGAGCAGGCCAATGGTGGTACTGAGCAGCACCGCAGGCAGCGTGATCTGGAGGGTATACCCCAATCGCTGCAAAATCAGCGAGGAAACTGTGCTTTCCTTCTTGTAGGAATACCCCAGGCTCCCATCCAGAATGGAACGAAGGTAGTACCCAAACTGCACAAAGCCCGGCTTATCCAGATGAAGGACCTGCCGGTAAAAAGAAATCTGGGCAGGGGTCATATCCTCCTCTGAAAAGCCGGTAAGATAGGCAATGGGGTTCCCCGGCAGAAGCCGGGGAAGGAAAAAGTTCAAAACAAGAACAATCAGGAAGCACACCAGTGCCACAATCAGATTTTTCTTATATGCTTTCACGGGCGTGCCTCCTGATACAGCGATTACTTTTCAGTGATGGTAAACCAGTTGTTCACGTTATTCAGACCGAATACCGCATCCACGGTCACATTTTCCAGCCTGGAGGAATATGCCAGCATCATATTGTCCCAGTAAAGAGCGATCAGAGGCATGTGAGCTGCATAATAGTCCTGCAGCTTTGCCGCACCCTCGTAGTATTCCGCAATGGTTTGGGATGCCTTTATCTCGGACAAAATATTCTGGAATGCCTCATCAAACACCTGGCAGCCGCCCTGAACCGCATGGCTTCCGTCCACATAGATGGAACCCAGGCCATTGCCCATGCCCATACCGGCGGCGGTATAGCCATAAATTGCTGCCTCCATGGTAATGTTGTTCTCGGAGAACTTGTTGCTGGTCTTGGCATTGTAAGAATCCTTGTCCACGGTATCCAGGTTGACCTGAATGCCGAACTGCTCCAGCTGATTCTTGATCATTTCCGCATAGCCAACATGGGCTTCCTTAGCGGCGTTCACCGTCAGTGTGAAGGAAGCTATCTGGCCGTCGCCATTGACATAGAACCCATTTGCGTTCTTTTCGGAATAACCGGCGGCTGCCATATACTCTGCCGCTTTTGCCTGGTCTGTGGTCAGCTTTTCCGTCTGCTTATAGCCAACCGTCGTTTCCGGTACAAATCCCCGGTTGGGAATCTGAGCGTAAGCGCTGCCAAAGTACGTCTTAAAGGCATCGTAATCCAGCGCGTAGGAAACCGCCTGCCGGAGATTTTCGTCCACAAACAGCCCCTTTGCATTGTTGAATGCCAGCACGGCCGGGGCATTGGCCACAGCCACATTGACCAGGGTAACACTGTCATTGCCGGCCAGGACATCCTGATAGGTTCCCGCGACACCGGCAGAATAGCTCCAAACCATGTCTACATCGCCTTGCTGCAGTGCCAGATACATGGTATCCTCATTGCTGAAAAGGCGATAGATGATCTGCTTTACATTGGGTTTCTGCGGATAGTAGGGGTTGACAGAGAAGGTGAGGGTTCCGGCCTCTTTGCTGAAAGAATCCAGAACATACGGGCCACAGGTGATGCGCGCCTCCTCTTCGGTTACGCTTTCCTTTCCTTCGTAAATATGTTTCGGCATCACGCGGAAAGAGGTCATATTGCTTAGTTCCCGGACATTCGGGGTTGCCAGCGTCAGAGAGATGCTGGCCTTATCCTGAGAAATGGTATATCCCGTATATTTTGCCTCGGTGGTCTTACCGTCGGCATCTGTCTGAGATTCAAAGTTTGCGCTGCCGTTGGCCTGATCATATTCCAACGTAAAGAGAATATCCTCCGCAGTCACAGCTTCTCCATCGGACCAGGTCATTCCCTCACGGATGGTATAGGTCCAGGTCTGGGCATCTTCTGTGGTAAACTCCGCCAGCAGCGGATGAAATTCGCCGCTAATGTCCTGATAGACCAGCGGAAGCTCGGAAACACCGCTGGCAAGCATATCGAAATTGTACTCCCCGTATACGGCGGTTTCAATTGCAGCGGTGGTTCCGACCGTGACGGTTTCCACTGGGTACTCCGGCTCTGTCTTGGGTTCGGCAGCTGTTACCGCAGTTGTAGCTGCTGTGGTTTCAACCGGCGTTTCCGTCTGCGCCGCGCAGGCAGCCAGAGACAGCGCCACCACCGCCGCCAGCAGCGCTGACAATGCTTTCTTCTTCATTTTCTGTTCTCCTTTTTCAGCGTTTTATTGTCAAATACATAGATTTGATCACAAAAGAAATCTACAAGCGGACGGTTATGACTGATGAGCAGGATACTCCCACCTGTCTTGTGCATCCGGCTGCGAATCATTCCCAGCACATTGGCCTGGGTCGATACATCCAGCATGGAGGTTGCTTCATCCAGAATCAAGAGCCTTGGACGAAACAGCAGACATCGGGCGATTGCCACACGCTGCGCTTCTCCTCCGGAAATCTGATGCGGCAAGTGGGTCAGAATGTCTGTCTCCAATCCTACCTTGTCCAGCATATCCTCGGTCAATTCCTGTTCCCGCTCTTTTGACGCAAAATGATGGTAGCGAATCAGCTCCCGGAATCCCGCACCGATTTTCTGTCGTGGGTCAAGTGTGGCATAGGGTTGCTGGTAGACCATTTGGATATGCAGCCCCAGTTTCCGATCATAGGGCTGTGTAGCGGATGTGAGAAGATGATCGTCTATGAGAATTTCGCCCTGTTCCGGTTTGTAAATGCCGCACAGCAGCTTTGCCATTGTGGATTTGCCAATACCGCTTTCTCCGTAAATTCCGCAGACGCAGTCGTCCGGAATTTCAAGCGAAGCATTCTCAAGTACCGTTTTTTCCCCGAATTGCTTACACACGTTTTGAACGGAAATCATTTCACATAGCACCACCATTCTCTGCCGTCTGCTTCCTGCTTGGGCAGCTTCTTCCGGCATTGCACTGTGGCCTGGTTGCATCGGCGATAAAACGGGCACAGTCCCGGCTCTTTTCGTAAGGCGGGTGTTTGCCGCATTCCGTTCTCAACCAGAGCCGCCAGCAGCGATTTTGTGTAAGGATGGTAAGGCGAAGTCAGTACATCCGTGGCTTTTCCAGTCTCCATAGCCCTTCCCCGACACAGCACCAGAATCCGATCACACATTGCAGCTACGGATATATCGTGGGTAATGACCAGCTTTCCTGCCTCCGGAAATAACGTTCCCAACAGATGCATGAACCGTGCTTTGGCGGCCTCATCCAGTCCGTTTGTCGGTTCATCCGCAATCAGGAGCTTTGCGTGGGAACACAGCGCCAAAGCAATCGTTACCCGCTGCGCCATGCCGCCGGACAGCTCGAATGGGTATCGGTCTATTACGGATTTTGGCTCTGAAAAGCCCGCCTGTTCCAATTTTTCAAGAGCAACGGTAGCCCGTTTCCCGGCGGGAACAGCGATTCTGGCAAGACTGTCATACAGATGCTTCCGAACCGTCCGGGTGGGATTCAGAAACTCATATCCGTTTTGCGGAATATACACAATTTCTTTTCCAAGCATGGCACGCAGCTGCTTTTCACACACAATCTCTTTCCCGCATATGAATATTTTTCCGCCGTGCCTGTGGACATTTGGGGGCAACACACCCATCAAAGATTGCGCCAGGATCGTCTTTCCGGAACCGGTTTCTCCTACCAATGCCAGCGTTTCGCCAGAGTTGAGCCGAATGGTCACGTCCTGCACCAACATTTTTTGCGTTCGATCCAATTGGGCCCCAATCCCCCCGCAAGAATAATCCAGGGTTTCTTCCATTTGCTTACCTCACCGTTCTGCCTTTTCTCTCATCATATCTGTTCACTTCTACGAATGTAAGCCCCCTGGGGGGATAAAAATGCAGAAACATTCATCAGAAACGATTATTCATTCACATCCTCTGCCTCTACAAACAGAGTCGTTACCTGAATCGGCACCGGCAGGCGGCTGAGTTTCGCTGCCTGCAGCACAAAGTCCAGCAGGCCCCCGCAGCAGGCTTTCTCCATTTTGACAACGGTGATACTGGCAATCTCGTTATTGGATATAATTTTCTCCAGCTTTGTGACAATATCAAAGTCCGTTTGGGGGCAGCAGATCAGAGGAACCTTTCCTTTGGCCAGTTTCTCATGGAAACTTGGGCAGGCAAAGGCACTGCAATCCGCCGCAATCAGGAGATGGGCATAGTGAAAATAAGGGGAAACCTCCGGAACCTGCCAGAGCTTGATGGGCCATTGCGGCAAGGCACTGGTTTTGTCATCGAATATCTGCTGGTCAAAGTTGTCAAAATGCTTCCATGGATTGAAAGTGGTATCCATTCCAGTTCCCTCCAATTTACAGATATTTGTCAAGGGCTGTACACATATTGTCAATTGCCTCCTGATCCCCCGCCGCTGCAGCATCCACAATGCAATGGCGGATGTGATCTCGCAGGATTACTTTGCCGACACTGTTTAAGGCAGACCGCACAGCTGCCAGCTGAACAAGCACATCGGAGCAATCCTCCCCGGCTTGTACCATCCTCTTTACCTTTTCCAGATGCCCAATGGCGCGGGATAGTCGGTTCAGAACCGCCTTTTGATTTTCATGAATATGCGTGTGTGGAATGCCGGAATCGTGCATATGCTGGTGTTCGTGATTTTTCATCCAGGGACGTTCCCCCCTGCTGTTTTTGAAGAAAAGCGCCACACTACTTCCCCAAATAGTGTGGCGCTCCTCTTTAGGATTAGGAAGATTGAGGGATTAACCGTGGGTTCATTCTAACATGGAAAGATTTTTGGTGGAAGCCCCCTGGGGGGATGGCGGGTTGGAGCTGCCATAACCCCCACGGGGGTTATATTTGTGGAACATTCACAAATATTTTGCGGTAAATGCATGCAGCTACCCCGCGCAGCCTTCCCGGTAACAGCTGAAATTTGTTGCACTCGCTCAAAAAGGCCGTGAGAACCCCCGGAGGGGCTTCCGAATCCGATCCCCCCAGGGGGCTTAAAAAGGCAGTAAAAAGGTGCTACACTGGCAATATCCATGAAAGAAAGAGGTGCATTCTTATGCATATGGCAGACGCATTGCTGGCTCCGGCAGTTGCCACGACCATGTACGCCGCATCCGCAGTCACGGTAGGCGCTTCCGTTAAAACACTCAGGAAAGATGAGGCTACCGCCAAGCTTCCCACCATGGCCGTTACTTCTGCACTGGTGTTCGCGGGTCAGATGATCAACTACACCATTCCCGGAACCGGTTCCTCCGGCCATCTGTGCGGCGGTATGCTGCTGTCGGCGCTTCTTGGACCCCAGGCGGGCTTCCTGTCCATGGTGGTCATTCTCACCATTCAATGTCTTTTCTTTGCGGACGGCGGTCTGTTAGCCCTTGGTGCCAATTGCTGGAATATGGCATTTTATGGATGCTTTGTAGGGTATTACCTTCTCTGGCGACCAATCATAAAAGGGAAGCTGTTCAGCGGTATGTCCGAGAAGGCGGCCATGCGCGGTAAAATCGTGCTGGCATCCATCTTGGGCTGTGTAATCACGTTGCAGCTTGGCGCTTTCTCCGTTGTGTTGGAAACCTCCATCTCCGGCATTACCGACCTGCCCTTCGGCGCTTTTGTGGGGCTGATGCAGCCGATTCATCTGGCAATCGGTCTGGTGGAAGGTCTTGTTACCTCTGCCGTGCTGCTGTTTGTTTATGAGGCAAGGCCGGAGCTGATGATGGATGTCACGGCATCCGGGAGCGAGGGCAAGTGTTCCCTGAAGACTACGCTGGTCATTCTGGCGGTGATTGCCGCCATTGTCGGCGGCTGCCTGAGCCTGTTCGCAAGCTCGAATCCCGATGGCCTGGAGTGGTCGCTGTTCGGCAACGCGGACGCTGGCTACAGCCAGAACATGGGTCTGGACGAAGAAGATTACGGTGTCCAGAGCGGTGCCGCGGATACTGCTGCCGCTATCCAGGAAAAGACTGCATTCCTGCCGGACTATGCCTTCTCTAATTCTGACAGCGCGGCGGGCACCACCGTATCCGGCCTGGTCGGCTCCGGGATGGTTGCGGGCCTTGCGGCATTGATCTGTATGATCGGGGCTTTTTCCGCAAAAAGAAAGCCGCAAAATCTGTTTGACAAATAACGCCTTTCAGGGGGTGCTTTTTGGCACCCCCCGTTTGGCATTTGAGGGATGATTATGAGCAAATTAGCAAATGCACAGTCGGAGCTGCTGGAAATGGATGCCATGGCAGCGGGATGTTCTCCAATCCATACACTGCATCCTGTGGCAAAGCTGTTGACGACGATTTTCTACATTTATACGGTGGTATCTTTTCCAAAATACGATTTATCCGGACTCACGGTGATGATTTTATACCCGGTCATTCTCTATCAGATAGCCGGTATTCGGATTTCCGACTGCTTTTACCGGCTTCGGATGGTGCTTCCGCTGGTCTGCATGGTGGGACTTGCCAACCCATTTCTGGACGCCAAAGTCCTCCTGTACCTGGGAACCATTCCCATCACCGGAGGGATCGTCTCCATGCTCACGCTGATGCTGAAAGGTGTTTTTTCGCTCATGGCATCCTTTTTGCTGATTGCGACCACACCCATAGATTCCCTCTGCGCGGGGCTTCGAAAACTCCATGTACCGGCAATCCTGACAACACTGCTGCTCCTGACTTACCGCTACATTGGCCTGATGATTGAGCAGGTTTCGATCATGACGGAGAGCTATTCCCTCCGGGCACCGAATCAAAAAGGTATTCATTTCTCCGCATGGGGCTCTTTTCTGGCGCAGCTGCTCCTGCGCAGCCAGGATCGGGCTCAGGAGCTTTATGAAAGTATGCTCCTTCGAGGATTTACAGGGGCGTTTCATTACGCGCGGATATCCGATGCCCGGAGAAAGGACTATCTGTTCTGCCTGGGCAGCTTTGCGTTTTTGGCGGCAGACAGGTTTTACAATCTCCCGGAGCTGCTGGGAAGTATTTTAATGGGGTGAAAATATGCTGGAATTTCGCAGTGTTTCCTTTTCATACGAGGTCGGAATTCCGGTCATTGACGCTCTGAGCTTCTCTATTCACAAGGGTGAAAGCGTGGGTCTGATCGGTGCCAACGGTGCGGGAAAATCCACAATCATGAAGCTGATGCTGGGACTGCTGCAAGGGAAAGGTCAGATTTTTGTAGACAGCTTGCCGGTAGAAAAGAAAAATCTGCCGGTGATCCGGCAGAAAATCGGTTTTGTTTTGCAGGATTCGGACAACCAGCTGTTTATGCCTACCGTCTATGAGGACATGATTTTCGGGCCTTTGAA
>OGXR01001521.1_pt1 | contig 16787 bp, 13 predicted proteins | sample 1576331 | NCBI WGS metagenome assembly OGXR01 (sample SAMEA3541473, study PRJEB24748) | human gut metagenome | biome: human gut; feature: human-associated habitat; material: faeces | place: China | collected 2012 | reverse complement strand
TTTGGGAAAAGTATATGGTAAAAAGATTGTTTATCAGGGTCCCGAATTTAAAAAATTATCAAAAGTGGAAAATGGTAGTTTGCTTATTGATTTTGTAAATACAGGTACAGGGATTATTGCTAAAGACGGAGCCGCTTCTCTTTCCGGCTTTATGGTTGCAGGTAAGGATGGCAAGTTTTATCCTGCCGAAGCGGTAATTGTTGGTAAAAATAGGGTGCAAGTAAAAAGTGAGCAGGTAAAAGAACCTATAGATGTCCGTTATCTGTGGGTGAATAGCGAAAATTCGAATTTCTTTAATAAAGAGGGATTTCCCGCATGTCCTTTTCGTACTGATAACTATCGATTGAAAACAGAAGGTGTATATGTCAATCCTGAACCGGTGATACCTGAACTGGATTTGTTCCTTTTTATAGGACAGTCTAATATGGCAGGTCGTGGATATATTACTGATAATTATAAAGGTAGTATTAAGAATGTGTATTTGTTGACTCCGACTGGTACAATGGAACAAGCAAGGAATCCTTTGAACAAATATTCTACTATTCGTAAGCGGCTGGATTTGCAGGGAGTAGGTCCTGCCTATTCTTTTGCAAAGGCAATAACAGAGAAAACCGGACATCAATTAGGACTGGTAGTGAATGCTCGTGGTGGCAGTTCTATTAATTCATGGTTAAAAGGAGCACAGGATGATTATTATGGTGAGGTCTTATCGCGTGTGCGTAAAGCCATGAAATATGGTAAGTTGAAAGCGACTATTTGGCTCGTCTGGAACATGATTACGATTTGGACGCGAGAGCGAAGCGAATCGCCTCGAATGGCATGCCTGCCTGCGAGGAACTGCTTCGTGAGGCCGAATCACTTCTACGCAACGGCGTCTGAGCCGTTCCCCTCCAGGAGGAGGTCGCAGACGAAAAAAATCCCGGCCACCTTACGGATGGCCGGGATTCGCTTTATTTACGCCGAATCACGCTTACGCGGCGGCAACGACTTCCGTCGGGTGCAGCACGCCGCAGATCAGCAGCAGAGCCACGACAACGGCCAGCGCGATGCGGTAGATGGCGAACGCCTTGTACGAGAAGGTGGACACGAACTTCAGGAAGCCGATGATCACCACATAGCCGACCACGAACGCCACGATGGTGGCCGCGATGGTCGCACCCCAGCCCGGGAACATTCCCGCATTGCCTGCGGCCACATCCTTGACCGCGGAAACGGCTTCGAGGATGCCCGCGCCGAACACGGCCGGAATGGCCATCAGGAAGCTCACGCGCACTGCAGCCTCACGGGTATAACCCATCGCACGGCCGAAGGTGATGGTGCCGCCGGAACGGGAAACGCCAGGAATCAGCGCCAGCATCTGACCGATGCCGAAGATCAGCGCATCCTTCCAGGTCATCTCATCCATGGTCTTGACCTGCTTGGCGCGGGCGTCGACCACCCACAGCAGAATACCGAAGATAATCAGCACGGTAACGGTGATCCACAGATTACGCAGCGTGCTTTCGATGGCGTCCTTGAACAACAGACCGGCAATCAGAATCGGCAGCGTGCCGATGATGATGAACCAACCCATCTGCGTGTCGCGGTTATGCGCGCCCATACGGCTCTTGAAGTCCTTGCCCTCCTTGCCGAACAAGGAGCCGAACCACGCGCCGAGAATGCGGATGATGTCATGACGGAAATACAGAATCACGGCAAGCTCGGTGCCGATCTGGATGATGGCGGTGAACGCGGCACCCGGATCGGAGCCCAGCATCAAATCGCCGATGATACGGATATGGGCGCTGGAAGAGACCGGCAAGTATTCGGTCAACGCCTGCACCAGGCCAAGGAAAATCGCTTGGAAGAAATTCATGAACCCTCTTTATGTTCGTAGAAATATGGTTTCGTCTGCTTTTCCGTGACCAAGAGTAGCGAGAGGGGTCTAGTTTTCAAGGCATCCCGGCATAGTTGTCTCAAACCATGCACACAATGGAGCCAAAAGTACGCCGGCATGTCCGGCATGGGAGAAAGGCTCATCGGCATGGGCAAATACCGCAAAAGCAGGGCATTCAGCCCCGAAGGTTTCTTTGAATGCGAGGGACGCGGCCTCAAATGGCTCGGCGAGGCGCAATCGCAGGGCGGCCCACGCGTGGTCGACGTATACGACTGGGGCAAGGATTATCTCGACATTGAACGCGTGAACGCCTGCGGTCCGACCATCCAAGCCGCGCGCGATTTCGGTGTTGCGCTAGCTCATATGCATGATGCCGGTGCCGAACATTTTGGCTCCGCTCCAACTGGATACGACGGCACCTGCTATTTCGGGCCGTTGCAGGATCCCGTCCCGATGGATACCGGTGCCTGGGATGATGTGGCCACCTATCTGGCGGACGGCAGATTGCGTCCGATGGTACGACTCGGCATGAAACGTCGCGAACTGACCGACTATGACATGGAACTGACTGAAGCCGTTATCGACGCCTTGCCCGACATCCTAGGCAAGGCCGCCAACGACAAGCCCGCACGCGTGCATGGCGACCTGTGGAGCGGCAACGTCATGTGGACTGCTGATTCCGGTGACGTCGAAGCCGTGCTTATCGATCCTGCGGCTCACGGTGGGCACCGTGAGGAAGACCTTGCCATGCTCGACCTGTTCGGCATGTCATATCTTACGGACATCCTCGAAGGCTATCAGTCGGCGCATCCGCTTAAGGCCGGATGGCAGGACCGCATCACATTGTGGCAGCTCTACCCCATTGCAGGACATTGCGTGTTCTTCGGTGGAGGATATGTGAGCCGGTATCGCGCCATGTGCAGGTCGCTGCTCAAATAGGCGGGAATCACCCGTCACGCCAGATGTGAAAGAAGTCCGTATCCCAAGGTTATGAGTTGGGATACGGACTTCTTTTCATATGTCCCGTATTCGATTGGATTGCGAAAACTAGCGCAGCGCGTCCTTCAGCTTGGAGAAGAACCCCTTCTTCGCGCCGGACGACGGACGGGACTTCACGGCAACATGCTGGGCGTCCGTGTCGTGCATCTCGCCGAACCGCTCAATCAGCTCCCGCTCGTCATCGGACAGCTTCTTAGGAATCTCCACCACTACGTGCGCCACCAAATCGCCGCGCTCGTTCTTGTCGTCGAGATGCGTGACGCCGAGGTTCTTCAACGTCACGGTATCGTCCGGCTGGCTGCCGGCTGGGATATCCAGCGTCTGCCTGCCGTCGAAGGTGTCGATTTCGACTTCGTGCCCCAATACGGCCCAACTCATCGGCACCTTGATCCAACAATGCAAATCGTCGTCATCACGAGTGAACATGTCATCCGGCTTGATGCGGATATCCACATACAAATCGCCCGCGACGCCGCCATTTTCGCCGACCTCACCCTGATTGGCGAGACGCAGACGGGTGTTGTTCGCCACGCCGGCCGGCACCGCGACGCCGACATTGCGGGTGACGCGCACGCGGCCATGGCCGAGGCAGGACGGGCACGGCTTCTCGATGACCGTTCCATGGCCTTCGCAGCGTTCGCATGGCGCGGTGGTCATCATCTGGCCGAGCATGGTGCGTACCACGCGCTGCGCATATCCCTGACCGTGGCAGTCGGGACATTGTGTGGGCTGTGTGCCGTTCTGGCAGCCGGTGCCGCCGCATTCCTGGCACAGGCCGAACGTGTTGACCTTGACGTGCGTGGTGTCGCCGAACACCGCCGTCTTCAAATCGATGGTCGCGGAAACAAGCGCGTCACGCCCCGGCTGGGTGCGCGGAGTCGGTCCACCGCCGGTGCCACCGAATCCGCCACCGGTGAACATGCTGAAGATGTCCCCCATATCGCCGAATCCGCCACCGAATCCGCCGCCGTGCATGCCGCCCGCATTCGGATCGTTCGGATCGACGCCGGCATCGTACATCTGCCGTTTCTTAGGATCCGACAGCACATCGTACGCGTTGTTGACTTCCTTGAACTTGTCTTCGAATTCCGGACCTGCGATGTCGGGATGGTATTTGCGGCTCATCTTTCGATACGCCTTTTTGATCTCGTCGTCGCTTGCCGAACGGTCGACGCCCAGCACTTCGTAATAGTCCGTCACGATTATTCTTTCTCCCTGTTGGTTCTGCGTGTCATTGTGCCATAAGGCGGGGTCAGTCGGCCGGCTGACCTTCATCGTGGGCGAGGAACGCCGTCAGATATCTGGCGACCGCCCTCACGGCGGCCATGGTCGCCGCGTAGTCCATATGAGTCGGCCCGATCGATCCGACGAATGCGACCGGTTCGCCCGCCTGCCGCGTATCATCACCGCTTTGATTTTCCGTCTGTGATGATGCGGCCGCATGCGTCGCGCCGTCCGTGGCGGCCGCGGAGGTACGCCCGTAGCCACTGGTTACCACTGAGGCGTGCAGCAAACCGGGCGTGTGCGTTTCGGAACCGATCGCCACTCCGACGCCGTCGGATTGCGTGGTTTCGCTCAGCGAGCTCATCAACTTCATGAGCACCACCTGCTCCTCCAACGCGTCGAACAGCGGGGCCAGGTCGGCCACCGTGCGTTGATGCGCAAGCCGTGAAGTGCCCGCCATGTACAATTCGCTCGCGCGTTCGTCATCCGCCATGCCATCAAAGGCCTGCGCAAGCGTTTCCGCAAGCGTGCTGATCGCATGGTATTCCTTGCGCGCTCCCATCTGTCGTACGCAATCGGCCGTGCGGGTCAGCGAAACGCCGGAGCATTGCGTATTGATCTCGTTGGTCAGATGAGTGAGCGTCGTCACGTCCGGCAATTTCGTGACGTTGAGGATATGCTGCGCGACACGGCCGGTATCGGTGATCACTACGGCAAGCAGCGTATTAATGGACACTGGCACGATTTCGATATGCCGCAATGTCGACTTCGACAGTGACGGCGCGGCCACGACGGCGACCTGTCCGGTGATCTGCGCCAGCAGCCGGGCGGCCCGCTGCAGCGTGTCCTGCAGATTGACCGATCCGGACAGAAAGCTGTTGATGCCGCGGCGCTGGGCCTCCGATAGCGGAACGACCGTCGCCAAACGGTCGACGAAGTAACGGTACCCTTTTTCGGTCGGCACCCTGCCGGCCGAAGTGTGCGGCTGAATAAGATAGCCTTCATCTTCCAAGGCCGCCATGTCGTTGCGCACGGTGGCGGAGCTGACGCCGAGGTCATGATCCCGGGTCAGTGTGGTGGAACCCACCGGTTCCTGAGAACGGATGTAGTCCTCGACCACGGCACGCAACACCAGCATGCGTCTTGATTGCGCCATGCGCGCCTCCTTATGCATAGGTGTGTGCCGGTACGCCTTATGTTTGACGGCGCTGATGAGACGTACCCGGAAAACTTCTTTTAATGTTTTAGCACTCCGGCGCCCGGAGTGCTAATCGGTTCGCTTCCAGAGTAGTTTCCTTCATGCGGCAAAGCCTTGCGGCGACTGGCATTGGGAGATATATCGACAAACGAACATCTGAAGTTCACGCGAATGTTAATTGTGAGCGCTAACAGCACACAAACTACCAAAACACGCCAAAATTTCACCACAACGTCACCTCACATCGCTACTATGGGAAACGCAATGTGAGGGCGTCGAGCGCTCGGCACAAGCCGGATACGCGGCCCGACCAATTGGAAGGAAAGTAATCCATGACCGAATTCAAGGAGACCGAGCTGGACGAACGCGCCATCAAGATGGCCAAGGTCCTGTCGGCCGACGCGGTTGAGCGTGCGGGACACGGCCACCCGGGTTCCCCCGTCTCCCTGGCGCCTATCGCCTACACCCTGTACCAGCACTTCATCAAGCATGATCCGAACGACCCCAACTGGGAAGGCCGCGATCGCTTCATTCTTTCCGGTGGCCACGCCTCCCTCACCCAGTACGTCCAGCTGTACTTCTCCGGCTACGGCCTGACCCTGGACGATCTGAAGAACTTCCGTGGCGGCGCTGACACCCGTACCCCGGGTCATCCGGAATACGGCCTGACCCCGGGCATCGAAATGACCACCGGTCCGCTGGGCCAGGGCTTCGCCTCCGCCATCGGCTTCGCCTATGGCCAGCGTTTCCAGCGTGGCCTGCTCGATCCGGAAGCTCCGGAAGGCGAGTCCCCGTTCGACCACAACATCTGGGTCATCTGCGGTGAAGGCGATATCGAAGAGGGCATCTCCGGCGAAGCCGCCTCCCTCGCCGCCAACCAGCAGCTCGGCAACCTGACCGTGATCTTTGATGCCAACCGCATCCAGATCGAAGGCGACACCAACCTGGTGCTGGCCGAGGACGTGCTCAAGCGCTTCCAGGCATACGGCTGGTACACCGACGAGTTCAGCTTCATCCAGCCTGACGGCTCCTACAAGGAGGACGTCGAAGGCCTAGCCGACACCATCGCCAAGGCCCGCGCCGCCGCCCCGAACCAGCCGAAGCTCATCAAGGTCGACACCCTGATCGCATGGCCGACCCCGGGCAAGACCAACGACCCGTCCTCCCATGGCTCCAAGCTGGGCGCCGAGGCCGTCGCCGGCCTCAAGAAGCTCCTCGGCTACGACCCGGAGGAGTCCTTCCACGTTGACGAAGAGGCCCTCGCCCACGCCCGCAAGGTCGCCGAGCGCGGTCTCGAAGCCCACAAGGAATGGGACGAGAAGTACAACGCATGGCGCAAGGCCAACCCGGACAAGGCTGCCCTGTACGACCGCATCAAGGCCGGCGAGCTTCCGGAAGGCTTCGACAAGGCCATCGACGACCTCGAGGCCACCTTCGAAGTCGGCAAGAACGTCGCCACCCGTGGCGCTTCCGGCTCCACTCTGAACGCCATCGCAGCCGTCATGCCGGAACTCTGGGGCGGCTCCGCCGACCTCGGCGGCTCCAACAAGACCGACCTCAAGGGCGCTGAGACCTTCGCCCCGGCTGAGTGCGCCACCAAGCAGTGGCCGAACTGCAGCAAGTACGGCCGTCAGCTCCACTTCGGCGTGCGCGAGTTCACCATGGGCACCATCACCAACGGCATCCTGCTGGGCTCCCACACCCGTCCGTACGGCGGCACCTTCTTCATGTTCTCCGATTACGAGCGTTCCGCCGTGCGTCTGGCCGCCCTCATGCAGATTCCGAACCTGTACGTGTGGTCCCACGACTCCGTCGCAGTCGGCGAAGATGGCCCGACCCACCAGCCGGTGGAGCATCTGGCTTCCTTCCGCGCCATCCCGCAGCTCGAGGTCGCTCGTCCGGCCGACGCTTACGAGACCGCTGAAGCCTACCGTTACTTCTTCGAGAAGAAGAACACCCTGCCGACCGCTATGGTTCTGACCCGTCAGGGCGTCCCGGTTCTCGCCGAGACCGCTGAGAAGGCCAAGGACGGCGTGAAGAAGGGCGCTTACGTGCTCGTCGACACCGAGGGCACCCCGGACGTCATCATCATGGCCACCGGTTCCGAGGTCCAGTGGGCTGTGTCCGCTGCCAAGACCCTGGCCGGCGAGGGCATCAAGGCCCGCGTCGTGTCCGTGCCGTGCGTGGAATGGTTCGAGGAGCAGGACGCCGAATACAAGGAGGCCGTGCTTCCGGCCGCCGTCAAGGCCCGCGTCTCCGTCGAGGCCGGCGTTGCCATGCCGTGGTACAAGTACCTCGGCTCCTACGGCAAGCCGGTGTCCATCGAGCAGTTCGGCCTGCAGGGTGATGGCGCTCAGAACATGATCGATCTGGGCATCACCGCCGAGCACGTTGTGGAAGCCGCCAAGGCCTCCATCGCGGAAGTCGAAGCCGCCAAGTGATGATACGGGGAGGGACACGACAGCATGTGCCCCTCCCCTTTCACCGATAAACAAGATTTGATCCAAAAAGGTATCAAGGAGAAAAAACAATGACTGAAGCAACTCAGCGCACCTCTGACTCCGGTGTCTCGATCTGGCTGGACGACCTGTCCCGCTCCCGCATCGAGTCCGGCTCTCTGCAGGATCTCATCGCCAACAAGAACGTTGTCGGCGTGACCACCAACCCGTCCATCTTCCAGAAGGCTCTGCACGAGGTCGGCCCGTACGATCCGCAGCTGAAGGAACTGGGCAAGGTCGACGTTGAGACCGCCGTGCGCGAGCTCACCACCACCGACGTGCGCAACGCCACCGACATCTTCCGTGAGGTTGCCGAGAAGTCCGATTTCGTTGACGGCCGCGTCTCCATCGAAGTGGATCCGCGTCTGGCTCACGAGACCGAGGCCACCGAGAAGCAGGCCGAGGAACTCTGGGCCAAGGTGAACCGTCCGAACGCCATGATCAAGATTCCGGCCACCCTCGAAGGCCTGCCGGCAATCACCGCCACCCTGGCCAAGGGCATCTCCGTGAACGTCACCCTGATCTTCTCCCTGGAGCGTTACGAGCAGGTCATCGACGCCTACATCGAGGGCATCGCCCAGGCTGACGCCAACGGCCACGACCTGAAGCACATCGGCTCCGTCGCTTCCTTCTTCGTCTCCCGCGTGGACACCGCTGTGGACAAGCTGCTGGAAGCCAACGGCTCCGACGAAGCCAAGGCTCTCGAGGGCAAGGCCGCTGTGGCCAACGCTCGCCTGGCTTACGAGCTGTTCGAGAACAAGTTCGCCAACGATCCGCGTTGGGCTGCTCTCGAAGCCAAGGGCGCCAAGAAGCAGCGTCCGCTGTGGGCCTCCACCGGCACCAAGAACGCCGCATACTCCGACTGCAAGTACGTCGACGAGCTCGTTGCTCCGTTCGTCGTCAACACCATGCCGGAGAAGACCCTGAACGCTCTCGCCGATCACGGCAATGGCGCTCCGTCCATCAAGGGCACCTACGAAGAGTCCCACGCCATCATGAACAAGCTCGCCGATCTGGGCATCAACATCAAGGATGTCACCGACAAGCTGGAAGCTGACGGCGTCGCAGCCTTCATCAAGTCCTGGGACACCGTCCTCGCCGACGTCCAGGCTGGCATCGACCGCGTCAACGGCTGAATCATTCGCTGATACAGCACCGTTAAACGGATAAAAGCCGAGAGGTCTCCATCTTTTGATGGAGACCTCTTTTACGTATGCCGGAATAATACGCGCAGAAGACATACGGAAAGACAAAAAGGCCGCGATATCAAATCGCGGCCATAATCGAAAGAAAAGCGAACCGGAAATCAAGCCTGCCAATACGTGCTGAAGAAGTCGCCGATCTCGCCGATGGTCTCCTTCAACATGCTGATACGAGGCAGATAGACCACACGGAAGTGGTCCGGCTCCTGCCAGTTGAACGCACCGCCGTGGCTGATGAGGATATGCTTGTCATGCAGCAGGTCAAGCGCGAACTGCTCATCGGAATGGATGTTGAACTTCTTCACATCGATCTTCGGGAAGATGTAGAACGCCGCTTTCGGTTTGACCGCGGTGATGCCTGGAATATCGTTGAGCATGTTGTACACCAACTCGCGCTGATCGTAGATGCGGCCGCCGGGCACCAGATAATCCTTGACGCTTTGATGGCCGCCCAATGCGGTCTGCACCACCGACTGCGCAGGCACGTTCGAGCACATACGCATGTTGGCCAGCATGTTCAGACCCTCGATGTAATCCTTGGCGAGACGCTTGTTGCCGCTCAGCACCATCCAGCCGACACGCCAGCCGGCGATCATATGGGACTTCGACAATCCGGAGAACGTCACGCAGAACAGGTCAGACGCAAGGGACGCGATGGAGATGTGCTCCAACCCATCCATGACCAGACGGTCGTAGATCTCATCCGAGAAGATCATGAGCTGGTGCTCTCGCGCAAGATCGACAATCTGCTGAAGCACTTCCTTCGGATACAGCGCGCCGGTCGGATTGTTCGGATTGATGATGACGATCGCCTTGGTCTTGTCGGTAATCTTGGAACGCATGTCGTCGATGTCCGGATACCATTCGGAATCCTCATCGCAGACGTAATGCACCGCGGTTCCGCCGGCCAGATTCACGCAAGCTGTCCACAGCGGATAATCCGGCGACGGCACGAGTACCTCGTCGCCGTTGTCCAGCAACGCGGATAAGGACAGGTTGATAAGTTCGCTGACGCCGTTGCCGGTGTAGATGTCGTCGATGGACACGTTGGGGATGTTCTTCAGCTGCGCATACTGCATGATGGCTTTGCGCGCGGAGAACAGGCCCTTCGACGGCGAATAGCCTTCCGTGTCGGGCAGCTGCTGCGACATGTCGTAGACCACTTCATCCGGCGTGCGGAAGCCGAACGGTGCCGGATTGCCGATATTGAGTTTCAGGATGTGCGTGCCGGCGGCCTCCATGCGCGCGGCCTCGTCGGCGACCGGTCCACGGACGTCGTACAGCACATTGTCGAGCTTGTGGGATTTCGTAAAAGTGCGCATGGTTCTTCCTTCTGTCGGTTGCTCGGATGCATCGTCAACATGGTCGGGCTGTTCACCGGCAAAATCCGGCAAAATCGCGGCATGCTCTTCCATGGGAACATCCTTGCCCATCAGCCAATCCTCGTTGACCCGCAGATACGCGGCAAGGAAATGCGCGATATCGGCACGGGGAACGGTTTTGCCACTGACGTATTGGCTCATATGGCTTTTGCCGAGCTTGATATTGAACTTTTCCGCAGCATGAACGAAATCAATCTGTTTAAGCTCGCGTAATGCCATGGCATCATTCAATCTGGTCGAGAATGATTCCGTCATGCCTATCCTTCCAGTTCAATTTAAACAAAAGCTAGTTCAAAGAATAGCACGACAGGGCACCAAGAAAGACAAAGAGTTCAATTTTGGTGGATGTGTTTCATGCCGCTGCATGAATGAGTTCAATTCCGTGAAAAGACTCCATGTGGGGGGCGGTCAAAGCAGATTGTTCTCAACCCATTGGGCCACGCCGTCATCGTTGTTCGAAGGGCAGATCTCATCGGCGATTTTCAACACGTCAGGATTCGCGTTGGCTACGGCCACTCCCCTGCCGGATTCACGAAGCATGGCGATGTCCACCAAATCGTCGCCGAATGAGACGGTCCGTGACAACGGCGTCGACATGCGATCGGCGAGGATGCTCAATGCATGCTCCTTATTGGCCTGCGGATTCATCAGCATCCACAGCGAGCCTTCGGAGATATGCACGTCGAAATCGTCGGGGATGAGCCGTCCCACACGCTTCCACTGCTCCTCGTTCGGGAACAGGATCAGCTTGTCCGCGGTGCCGTCCGGAACGTCATCGAAATCCGTGTATCGCCAGGTCTGCGTCTTCCAGTATTTCGTGACGTCGAAATTCGTGTACCTGACATCATCCATGACGATGCCCACTTCCATGTCAGGCAGTTCCTCCAGCAGGTACTTGCAGACCTCGCAGGCCCTTTTCGAAGAGAATCCGATCTTCTGCAGATGTCCGTCCTTCGGCAGTGTCGGTGAGGTGAGCATATCGTAATCGGACGAGACGGGGTTGAAATCCAACAGCGCCCCGTTGAGATAGGCGACGGCGTCAACCGGAAGCTTCTGCACGAACGAGTAGCCGGTGCTGACCGGTCGCGCAGTCTCCACCACGAATTTGATGCCGGCGTCGTGCATGCGGTTGATGCTGTCAATGGATCGTTGCGTCAGGAAACGGTCCTCGAAAGTCTCTCCGTCGTGCAGCAGTGTGCCGTCCAGATCGGCGACGACCATGGTCACGTCATCATAGGTGTTGTTTGTCGAAGTCATTTGAATCCTTTGCGGGAGCAATCTAGCCGGAGACAAGTTTGGCCCATGACCGTGAAGCCGGTCATGGGCCAAACCAAATTACGTCAATCAGATGAGGTTGAATTTCGTCATCAGACCGAGGGCGATGATGATGGCCACCCACAGCAATGCGATGATGACGGTCCAACGGTTCAGGTTCTTTTCCGCGACACCGGAGGAACCCGCATTCTGGGTGAGTCCGCCGCCGAACATGTCGGACAAGCCGCCGCCCTTACCCTTGTGCATAAGGATAAGCAAGGTGAGCAAGAGGCTGAGGATGACAAGAAGAATCTGCAGCACAAGCTTGACAGTAGCCATAGCGGACACGGGTGAACCTCCAGTTCGTAAACACTGTTTCTGATCATAGCGCATGGTGTTGAAAAAATCGAGCGTCCAACCATGCTTTTTAAAAGTTTTCAGGCGGTTGTTTCCAATGTCAGCTTGCAGATGCGTGTGAGTTCATCGACCTTCAACGCGGAGCCGCCGATCAGGAAGCCGTCCACATCCGGCTCGTTGATCAGTTCCACCGCGTTTTTCGAGGACACCGAACCGCCGTACAGGATTCGCACCGTTTCGCCGACCCGTGTTCCGAACGTATCGGACAGGTCGTTTCGGATCGCCCTGGCCGCGTCCTGTGCCGACTGAGGCGTAGCCACCATGCCGGTGCCGATCGCCCATACCGGCTCGTACGCCACAATCAGCTTCGCGGCCTCCTCATCGGACAGGTCCCGCGTCACGTCGTGCACCTGGCCGACCGCGAAATCGAGCTCTATGCCTTTGCGCCGTTCCTCGTAGCTTTCTCCGACGCAAAGTATCGGCTGCATGCCGGCAGCAAGCACGGCCCTCACCTGGTCGACGATGTTCGCGTCGTCTTCGGGATGGTATTTGCGTCGTTCCGAATGGCCGACGATCACGTACGAGCAGCCGAGATGGGCGATCATATCGGCGGAGACGTCGCCGGTGAACGCTCCCTGCGAGGTGACTGAGACGGCTTGGGCCCCGTAGCGGATTTTCAGATTGTCCGATTCGACGGCGACCTGCACGCTGCGGAGTGAGGTGAATGACGGCATCAATGCGATTTCGCAACGTTTGTAGTCGAAATGGATGGCCCGAAGATTCCATGCAAGCTGCTGTACGAAATACGTCGCTTCAAGATGATCGAAATTCATCTTCCAGTTTCCGGCCACCAAAGGAATCCGTTTCGGCCCCATAATATTCGTCGTCTCCCGTCCGTGCTCGTCAAAGCGAAAGGTCGTTCTTGTGACATTGTATGCGAAATACGCAAAAGGTGCTCCCCCACCCACTGATGAGGAAGCACCCCTTCATGATTCTGAGATCAGTCGAGCACCTTCAGGCCCGGCAGTTCCTTGCCCTCGAGGAACTCGAGGGAGGCGCCGCCACCGGTGGAGATGTGCGAGAAGCCATCCTCCGGGAAGCCGAGGTTGCGCACTGCGGAAGCGGAATCGCCACCACCGACGATGGTGAATGCGCCGGCAGCAGTGGCATCGACGAGAGCCTGGGCCACGGCCTTGGTGCCTTCAGCGAAGGTCGGGACCTCGAACACGCCCATCGGGCCGTTCCACACGACGGTCTTGGAATCGACGATCTTATCGTGGAAGAGCTTCTGGGATTCCGGACCGATGTCCAGACCCATCTTGTCGGCCGGAATGGCATCGGCGGCCACGACTTCCGGAGCGATGTCCTCATCGGATTTCGGGAAGACCGGGTTGATGACGACATCGGTCGGCAGCACGAGTTCGACGCCGTTCTTCTCGGCGCGCTCCATGTAGCCCTTGACGGTTTCGATCTGGTCCTCTTCCAGCAGGGAGGTGCCGACCTCGTAGCCCTTGGCCTTGAGGAAGGTGTACGCCATGCCACCGCCGATGACCAGACGGTTGGCCTTGTCCAGCAGGTTGTCGATCACGCCGAGTTTGTCGGAGACCTTGGAGCCGCCGAGCACGACGGTCAGCGGACGCTCCGGGTTCACGGTGGCGCGGGACAGTGCCTTGACTTCCTTCTCGACCAGCAGGCCAGCGGCGGCCGGCAGATCGGCGGCGACATCATAGTTGGAGCCCTGGGCGCGGTGCACGACACCGAAGCCGTCGGAGACGAAGACCTCACCGAGAGCGGCGATCTTCTTGGCGTATGCGGCACGCTCCTCCGGATCCTTGCTGGTCTCCTCCGGGTTGAAACGCACGTTCTGCAGCAGCACGACGTCGCCATCGTTCATAGCGGCGACCTTGGCCTGGGCGTCCTCACCATAGGTGTCGGCAGCCAGCGGAACGGTGATGCCGAGCAGCTCGCCGAGACGGGCGGCGACCGGAGCCAGGGACAGTTCCGGAACGACCTTGCCCTTCGGACGGCCGAGATGAGCCATCAGAATGACCTTCGCACCCTGTTCGCGCAGAGCCTTGATGGTCGGCAGGGCGGCCTTGATGCGACCATCATCGGTGATCGTGGTGCCGTCCAGCGGAACGTTGAAATCGGCGCGAACCAGAACGCGCTTGCCCTTGAGATCTCCAAGATCCTTGAGTGTCTTCATGTATATCCTTTCCTAGCCGCTTGTAAGCGTGGAATGGCCATATTGCCACTTACGCATAATACAAGCCCAAACGAACAAAAAACACCATACGACGGAAAAGTCGCATGGTGTTTTGTTTCCGGAAACGAAAATCAGGCCGCTTGACGGCGTGCCTTCTCCGTTTTCTCAGCCAATTGCAGCAGTCGACGGATACGTCCGGCGATCGCGTCCTTGGTGATTGGCGGGTCGGCGAGACGGCCCAGCTGCTCAAGGGACGCGTCGGCATGGTCGAGTCGGAGCTGGCCGGCGGATTTAAGATTGTCCGGAACGTCATCGCCGAGGATTTCAAAGGCCTGGCGGACCTTATCGCAGGCTTCCGCGGCGGCCTTGGCGCTACGGCGCATGTTGGCGTCATCGAAGTTCGCCAGACGGTTCGCCTTGCCTCGGGCCTCTCCGTCGGAACGCTTTCCGGTCCATTCGCGGGCGGAATGAGGGGCGCCCATGAGGATGAGCATGCGTTCGATGGCATCGGGGTCGCGCAACGTCACACGTTCGGAGCTGCGCAGCTTACGCGGCTTGGCGGTGATGCCGAGACGACGCGCGGTGGAGACCAGCGCCAGCGCGGCCTCATGATTCGGACATACGATTTCGAGATAGCTGGCCTTGCCCGGGTCGGACAGGTGTCCGCCTGCGAGGAACGCGCCACGCCAGGCGGCCTTGATCTGGGCGATCTTGCCGTTGATGATGTCGCCCGGCAGACCCAGCACCATGTTTTTGGTGTAACGGCTGTACAGGCCGGTCTGCAGCACCAGAGCCGCGCTGCCCTTGGGGACGCGGACTATGAAGCGCTGCACCACGCCGGTCGGCGTCTGCCTGGAAACGGGGGTAAGCGTGGCTTCGTGGCCGTACAGATTTCTGATGGTGTCCTGCAGCCATATGGCCGCGTCTTGGGAATCAAGCTGCGCCTGCACGAGAATGTGGTGATCCACCGAGTGCAAACCATTGCCGAATCGAATCATCGCAGTCGCCTGTGCCTTTTTGGCGATGGGCAACTCGTTGTCGATTGCGGCCAGCTCGCTTTTGACGTCATCCAGAAGAGCCAAGAGCCAACCTCCTACTTTCCTGTTCTTCCCTATAATTTCAGGCGAGTCGCGGACTCGACCCGCACTGCTACCGGCTTACTGTGATACCGAATAACTTGGACAAAGCCGGCAGCTTTTCTTTGTATTTGGATACTGTCTTCTCACAATGCGGTCATCAATCGGCCGAACGCTTGTCCAGCTCGCGGGCCGATACGGAGACCGTGAGACCACGCGCACGCAGGCGCTTGGCCAAGGCCTCGCTCATGGCCACGGAACGGTGCTGGCCGCCGGTGCATCCGAACGCGATGGTCACATAGTGCTTGTCTTCCTGCGCATAACCTTCGATGGCGATGGCGATGGCTTTCTCGTAGGCGTCAAGGAACTCCTCCGCGCCCTCGCTGGAGAGCACGTAGTCGCTGACCGGTTTGTCCTTGCCCGTCAGCGAACGAAGCTCCGGCACCCAGAACGGGTTGGGAAGGAACCGGACGTCCGCCACGAAATCGGCGTCTATCGGAATGCCGTATTTGAATCCGAAACTGAAGATATGCACGGAAACCGTGGTCGGTCCGGAACCAAGCAGACCCTCGTACAGTTTCGTGGACAGCTGATGGATGCTCAATGCCGAGGTGTCGATGACGATGTCGGCGTGCTCTTTGAGGTTCTTCAGCAGGTCGCGTTCCTCAAGGATGCCGTCGATCAGACGATTGCCCTGCTGCAGCGGATGGGGCCTGCGCACGGATTCGTAGCGCTTGATGAGCACCTCGTTGCTGGCGTCGAGGAACAGAATACGGGTTTTGACGCCGAGATCATCCAGATGGCCGAGCACGGCGGCCAGCTCGTCGAAATAGCTGGAGCGCACGTCGATGACGGCGGCAAGCTTGTGGACGCCTGACTCCGATCCGGAACCGGAGGTGGTCATCATGTCGACAAGCGGGATAAGCAGTTTGGGAGGCAGGTTGTCGACCACATACCATCCCATGTCTTCCACGCAGTCAGCGGCATGAGAGCGGCCTGCGCCGGACATACCGGTGATGAGCAGCACTTCGAAGGCATCAAGCGGGGTCGGCTGGTTGTCCGGAGTCGATGTGGATGTCGCGGAATTCGCCGGCGCATTCGTGGCGGCCGCCTCGCCGGTATCGCGGTTCGTTGTCTGTTGATTCATTACAGCGCCTCCTCAAGAGCTTTGCGCATCGCGATCTCCAGCTGGTCGTCTTCGGTGGTGGTGTCCTGCAGACGCTGGTCGGCATCGCTGGGCGGGTCGTCATCCCAGATACCGGTCATCAGCAATACCTGTACGAGAGCTTGGTACAGCAGCATTTCTTCGCCGCCGATGGCGTGACCGCCATGAGCGCGCCAGGCTTCCATGAGCTTGGTGGGGCGTGGATCGTAGATCACGTCCAACAGCAGTCCGGAGAATGGCTCGGTTCCGGCATCGGCGAGGGCATCCGCGACGTTGTCGGCCGCGTGTCCGGGAATCGTGTTGATGACATAGGTGGCGTTGCGGGCTGCCTCGAGCAGGGCCTGATCGTC
>OGXR01001517.1_pt1 | contig 16809 bp, 15 predicted proteins | sample 1576331 | NCBI WGS metagenome assembly OGXR01 (sample SAMEA3541473, study PRJEB24748) | human gut metagenome | biome: human gut; feature: human-associated habitat; material: faeces | place: China | collected 2012 | reverse complement strand
TTCAAAAAAAGCTAAAAAAATGTTAACTTATTGTATTGATGAAGGAATTGATGAATTAAGTATTGTATTACCAATAATTGATCAAATTATAATGATTCTAACCGCAACATTTAATACTGATGTTAAAGAAGAAACAATGTTAGTAATTGTAAATAATATTAAAAACAAAAACGTTTCAAGATTAGTAAAAGAGTTTACGATAATTAAAAATGAACGTGATGAGTTTGAACAAAAGAAAAAAGATGAAAATGAAGTAATTACTAAAAAACCTCAAAAAGAAAAAAATGCTAAAGATAGTTATCGCGAATATTTAGAATTAAGTAAATATACTGAATCAGATAATGATGAATAAAGACGTTTTAAGACTTTGTATAATATACAAGGTCTTTTTTAAATAAAAAGCAAATAGGTTTATAAGCAATCCAATTTGATAAAAGCAGAAAATATGGTATATTATAAATATATTTGTGAAAGGAGATAACCTAAATGGCATTTATTGAATTAAATGATATATGTAAAGATTATGGTACAAAAGAAACAAAAATAACTGCTTTAAATCACATATCTTTTACACTAGAAAAAAATGAATTGGTTGTAATTCTTGGCGCAAGTGGAGCTGGAAAATCAACGTTACTAAATATATTGGGTGGTATGGATTTTGCCACGAGTGGATCATATCGAGTAAATGGAAGAGAAATTACGACTCTTAACGAAAAAGAAATGGCATTGTTTAGAAGAAATAATGTTGGATTTGTTTTTCAATTTTATAATTTGATGCCTAATTTAACCGCTCTTGAAAATGTTATGTTATCATCAAACCATGTTAGCAATTCAATTAATCCTCAAACAGCATTAGAAATGGTAGGACTAAAAGATAGAATTAATAACTTCCCTTCAAACCTAAGTGGTGGTGAACAACAAAGGGTATCTATAGCTAGAGCGATTGCTAAAAAGCCTGAGATTTTACTTTGTGATGAACCAACCGGAGCTTTAGATTCTAAAACGGGACGTATGATTTTAGAACTTTTACAAAATACTTGTCATACTTCTCATATGACTACTATAATAATTACTCATAATGCTATTATTAGTGAAATTGCCGACAAAGTAATTAAAGTAAAAAATGGTCAAATTGAAGATGTAACTATCAATAAAAAACCAAAATTAGTAAAGGAAATCAATTGGTAATGTTACTATATAAGAATAGTGTCAAAAAAATTATTAAATCAATAGGAAGATTCTTGTCACTTATTTTTATCGTGGCCTTGGGTAGTGCCTTCTTCTCTGGAGTTAGAGAAACATCTTCTGATATGATCAAAACTATGGATAATTATTATGATGATTATGCTCTTATGGATTTTAGAATAGTTAGTACTATGGGTCTTACGGATAATGATGTAAAATCCTTACAAACACTTAATAATTCTTTAAAAGTTGTTCCTAGTTATTCTTATGAAACTTTAATAAATGGTGAAAGCACTAAAATTTATTCTTATCAAGATAATATCAATAAAGTAAATTTAATCTCTGGAAAAATGCCTACTAAAAATGGAGAAATTTTAGTAGAAAACGGAACTTATCAAATAGGAGACATAATAACCTTAGAACCAGGTTATGAAGATTATTTGAAAACAAATACTTATACTGTTGTAGGAACTATAACAAGTCCTTTATATATCTATGATAACAAAGGAATTTCCACCATGGGAGATGGCAAACTAGATACCTTTATGTATGTACTTCCTTCTAATTTCAACATGGACTATTATACCGAAATATATTTAACCGCTAAAGATAGTCTATCAAAAACATCATATGAAAAAGACTATTTAGAAACTATAGAATTGCTAGAAAAAGAATTAAAAGAATTAAAACCAATAAGAGAAACAGCCCGTTATGAAGAAATAAAAGAAGAAGCCATGATCGAAATTTATGATGCTGAAGAAAAACTACAAGAAGAAACTGAAACTAATGGTAAAAAATTAGAAGAAGCTAAAAACACCTTAGATAAAACAGAAACAGAATTAAATCAAGCCGAAGCTGACTATTACTCTGGTTTAAATACTTTAAATCAAACTAAAGAAACTACAGAAACAAAATTAGCAAATAGTAATCAAGAATTAGCCAAAAGTAAAGCTATATTTAAAAGCTCCTTAAAAAATTATGGTATAGAAGAAGATGAAATAAATACAACCTTATCATCATTAAACTCACAGATTCAATCTTTAGAAAAGCAACTTGAAAATATAGATCCTTCTTCTAAAGAATACGAAGAAATAGAAAGTAATATAAATAATCTTAAAACATTTTATAATAACTTAGAAAAATTAAAGGAAACCAAAGAGACTCTAGATGAAAAAACTAAAGAATTAGAAGAAGCAAGTTCTACTTGGGAAAATACTTATACTGAAAAATTAAATGATTTAAATAATGCTTATACAGAAATAGAAAGTGGAAAACAAAGTTTAAAAAAAGGTCAAGAAGAATATCAAAAAAATTATGCTACCTATCAAGAAGAAATAAAAAAAGCTAATGAAAAAATAACTAAAGCTAAAGAAGATTTAGAAAATTTAGAAAAACCGGAGTGGTATCTTTTAACTAGAGAAGACAACAGTGGTTACACAACTTTCTATGAAGCTGCGACTAAAATAGACTCTATTGCCAGTGTCTTTCCGATTTTCTTCATTATTGTTGCCTTTCTAATGGGTATGAATACTATGACTAGAATGATTGAAGAAGAACGTTCTGAAATAGGATTGTTCACTTCTTTAGGAATAAGTAAAGCTAAAATCATCACTAGTTATATAACCTATGTATTAATTGCTACCTTTATTGGTTTAGTAATTGGACTTTTAATAGGATATTATATCGTACCTCATGCTTTATTTGGAGTTTACACAGCATCATTTACTATACCTGATTTAATCACATACTTTAACTTTAATGCTAGTACTTTAATAGTATCAGTAGCCATTATAACTATGGTTCTAGTAACTTATATTACTGTAAATCGCAACTTTAAAAATAATCCAGCCGAACTTTTAAGACCAGAAGCTCCTAAAAAAGGAACTAAAGTTTTATTAGAACGTTTACCAGGTCTTTGGAAAAAACTATCTTTCACTTGGAAAGTAACAATTAGAAACATGTTCAGATACAAAAAAAGAATTATTATGACTATTGTTGGTATAACTGGTTGTACGGCTTTATTACTTACTGGTTTTGGTATTAAAGATAGCATAAATTCTTTACTTGAAAAACAATTTGAAGATATTATAACTTATGATTCTATCTTATTACTAAATGAAGAAATAAATAGTCCTAGTAACAATATAACTAAAGTATTAACTGATAACAACATTGATTCTTATCGCTATATGCATATGGAAAGCTATACCTTTTCGGCAGACAATAAAACTCTAGATACTTATGTCATGGCTTTTGAAAATTCTAATATAGATAAATTTTTAAATTTAAAAGATTTAAGTGGTAATAAAATTACTTTATCAGATGATGGTGTTGTAATAACTGAGAAAATGGCTGATCTTCTAGGAGTAAAAATAGGAGACACCATAAATATTAGAAATAATCAAAATGAACTTTTCATCTTAAAAGTAGAAAATATCTGTCAAAATTATGTCAATCATTATATTTATATGACTGATACCTATTATAATGAGGCAATTAAAGATATATCTTATAATGCAATTATGACTAATATGGATAATACCAACAAGGAAGAAACTGGCACAAACTTAATCAATTCTAACTATTTTAGTAGCATCCAATATACCGATGATAGTAAAAAAATGCTTGAAGATGTTATCAATAGTATGAATGATATAGTTTATTTAATAATAGGCTTTTCAACCTTCTTAGCTATTACGGTTTTATACAATTTAACCACTATCAATATTAGTGAAAGAAGAAGAGAAATTGCCACCTTAAAAGTTTTAGGATTCTATAACAAAGAAGTTTCTACTTATGTTTACAGAGAAACTGTTATTCTAACTATATTTGGTATAATTCTAGGAGTACTAGGAGGTCTAGGATTAAACTTATTTGTCTTAATGGTAGCAGAAACTGATGAGATATTATTTGTAAAAGATATTCATATCTTAAGTTATGTTTACACCTTCTTAATAATGATTGCCTTTACTTTAATAGTTCAATTCATAACTAGCTTTATTCTTAGAAAAATAAATATGATAGATTCCCTAAAATCAGTTGAATAATTAAAATAATATAATAAAAGCAGACAATCAATTTGTTTGCTTTTTTACTAAATAAAAATATTTATTGGTCTTTTTTAATTACTAAAAAATATAATTAAGTGTAAGAAGAAAGGACTGATAAAATATGGATATATTAAAAGTATCATCAAAATCAAACCCTAATAAAGTAGCAGGGGCTTTAACTAATGTATTTAGAGATAAAGGAGTTGTTGAAATACAAGCAATTGGAGCAGGAGCTTTAAATCAAGCTATTAAAGCTATAGCAATCGCCAGAGGTTTTGTAGCTCCAAGTGGTAAAAATTTGGTTTGTATCCCAGCTTTTAGTGATATAACTATAGATGGTGAAGAAAGAACCGCAATCAAATTAATAGTAGAGGCTAGATAGTCTCTTTTATTTTAATTTAAAAACATTTGACAAAATTTTTAATACTTTTTATAATATTAATATAAACGTTGATTGGAAAAGTAATATTAAATAGTTTTTAAAGAGAGTTAGTGGCAGGTGTAAACTAATAAAACCTTTAATATGAAAGACCCCAGGAGTGCTTGAAGAATTAAGTAGACCAAGCCGGTTATACCGTTATCTATAAAAAGAGTGATTATAGAAATATAATAAACTAGGGTGGTACCGCGGATTAAACAGTTATTCGTCCCTTACAAGGAGATAACTGTTTTTTATATGGAGGTTAAAATGAAAAATATATTCAATAACGAACTTAATATCAAAAATGTTGGCGAAACTGTTACTCTATATGGCTGGGTTCAAAAAGTAAGGAATCTAGGAGGACTTATCTTTGTAGATTTAAGAGATAGAAGTGGTATAATTCAGTTAGTCATACCACCAGAAAATAAAAATTATAATAAAGCATTAGAATTAAAAAATGAATATGTAATAAAAACCAAAGGTAAAATAGCAGAGCGTACTAATAAAAATCTAAATATTCCAACTGGAGAAATAGAAGTAGAAGTCTTAGAACTAGAAATCCTAAATACTTGCTTAGAATTACCATTTGTAATTAGTAATAATCCTAATACCAGTGAAGAGACCAGGTTAAAATACCGTTATTTAGACATAAGAAGAGATGAAATAAAAAACAAATTAATAACTAGAAGTAAAGTCTGCAATATTGTTAGAAATTTTTTTGAAAATAATAATTTTATCGAAGTTGAAACTCCAATTCTTTGTAAATCAACTCCCGAAGGTGCTCGTGACTACTTGGTGCCCTCTAGAGTTAACAAAGGAAGTTTTTACGCTCTTCCTCAATCACCTCAGATTTTTAAACAATTACTTATGGTCGGAGGAATCGAAAGATATTATCAAATAGCCAGATGTTTTAGAGATGAAGATTTAAGAGCAGACCGTCAACCAGAATTTACCCAAATCGATATGGAAATGAGTTTTGCTTCTGAAGATGACATAATCACTATCAATGAAAATCTAATTGCTAAAATATTCAAAGAAATTAAAGGAATTGACATTAAACTTCCTCTTTCCAGAATGAAATATGATGATGCCATCAGAGATTACGGTACAGATAAACCTGACTTAAGATATGATATGAAAATAAATGATGTAACAGATATTTTTACCAATACTAATTTTGAACTATTTAAAAGCATTATTAAAAACAATCAAATTATTAATTGTTTAGTCGCCAGAGATAGTGCTTCTAAATATTCTCGTAAAGACTTAGATAGACTAACAGATTTTGTCAAAGATCATAAAGCAAATGGCTTATTTTACTTAAAATATAATGAAGACTTTACTGGAAGTATAGCTAGTCACTTAACTCTAGAAGAAAAAGAAAATTTAAAAAAATCACTAAAAATTAAAGAAAATGACTTGATTCTTATAGTAGCAGGAAGTTATAATAATACTAAAGAGGCTCTTGGAGCTTTACGATGCAAATTAGCTACAGATTTAAATTTAATTAAAGAAAATGATTACGCTTTACTTTGGGTAGTAGATTTTCCATTATTTGAATATAGTGAAGAAGAACAAAGATATATTTCCAGTCACCATCCATTTACTGCTCCTCTTGATAGTGACATTGATAAACTACTAACTGACAAAGGAAATTGTTATTCTAAAGCCTACGACATTGTTATAAATGGTTACGAAGTAGGAGGAGGCTCTATCCGTATTCATGATGAACAAGTTCAAGAAAAAATGTTTGAAGCTTTAGAACTAACAAAAGAAGACATCGAAGAAAAATTTGGTTTCTTTGTTAAAGCTTTAAAATATGGCACTCCACCACATGGAGGACTTGCTTTTGGACTTGAAAGATTAATAATGGTCTTAACTGAAACTAATAATGTTAAAGACGTAATTGCTTTTCCAAAAACCACTAGTGCTAGCTGCTTAATGAGCGAGGCTCCAGATAAGGTCAGTATAAATCAGTTACAAGATTTAGGTATAGAGATATACAAGGAGGAAAAAGAATGAAAAGTCGTAAAAAAAATAGTAAATTGCCAAAATGTTCAATTTTGTTAATTATATTAGGATTTCTTATTAACTTAATTCCAGTAATTTTATTTGCCATTTTCTTTATTATTACGATAAATAATGAACCAATCCATAAAGATTTAATTATTGAACAAGAACCTATTATAAGCTATGACGAAGAAAAAAATGTATATACCATTACAGGATTTATCCAAAATACTAGTCATACTGATTATTACTATGTTGACGTTGTATACAAATTATATGATGAAAATGGCAATGAAATAGTAACCATTAATGATGGTTATTTAGACATTGGTTTAAACGACACTATGAAAGATTTACTCGTAAACTTTCTAGGAGCCATAGTATTTTCATGTTTAGGCTATTTTTACATAATTAGTAATGGTTCTAATAAGTTTATCACTCACTTTATACCTCACAAAGGTCCTAGAAAATATTTGAAAATAGATAAAGAACAAACTAAATAATATGGTTTGTCCTTTTTGTTTACGCAAAATGCATAAAAAAAATCCCACAATATGACAAAATATGATAGAATTAGGTAAAAGGAGGAAAATTATGGAAAAAAAATATTCTATAGGTTTAGATCTAGGAATAAATAATGTGGGATGGTCTATAGTGGATATGGATAAAAAGGAAATAGAAAAATGTGGTGTAAGAATGTTTTCTGTTAGCAAAGGAGCTGAAGAAAGAAGAAATTATAGAAGTTCTAAAAGAACGAAACAAAGAAAAAACACTAGAAAAAAAGATATATTATTATTGTTTGAAAGTATAAGCTTTCCAAACACCAATACAATTGATCCCAATTTGATTGAAAAAAGAGTAAAAGGTTTAAAAGAAAAGATAGAAAAACAAGATATAGTAAATATCCTATGTTATATGGTAACTCATAGAGGCTATATTCCATTTGGAGATGATGATGTAGAATTCATTGACTTAAAAGGACAATATCCATGTGAATATTATTATAACTTATATACGGAGTCAATAAATAATCAATATAGAAATACAAGAAAAATTGTTAAAATAAATGACAATTTAAAAGAAATTCAAAAGTTATTAGAGACACAAAGTAAATATTACAAAGAAATCAATCAGAATTTTATTGAACAAATAATAGGAAATGAAGAAAAACCAGGAATTTTTAATAGAAAAAGAAAGTTCTGGGAAGGGCCTGGTTCTCCTAAAGCTCTTACCGAGTTTGGAAGATTTAAAACTCAAAAAGATGTTGAAGAATATTTAAACCAAAAAGAAAAAAATCCTGAATATGAAAAATATATTTTTGAAGATTTAATCAAAAAATGTGATATATACATAGAAGAAAGATGCGCACCAAAATTAAATTTTTATGCTGAAAAGTTTAATTTATTAAATGATTTCATTAATATAAGTTTTAAAAACATTGAAGAATTGACAAATCAAGATTGTTTTTATCAAGCAAAAAATGGTTTATACAAATTAAATAGACAAGGATTAGAGAAAGTATTTGAATATATTTATAATTCTGATAAAGTTATATTAAAATCATTATTTAAAAAAATGTTTAATAGCGATATAGATAATTTATCTGGATATAGAACTGATAAAAATTTAAAAATGGAAATAAGTACAATGAATGGTTTTAGATCTGTAAAGAATAGTTTCAAGGCAAACAAAGGTAATTTAAATTTAATTTATGATATAGATACTTATAACAAAATTATTAATGCTATCACTATTGCCCCAGGAATTGTTGAAATCATGAGAATGATAAAAAACAGCAATATAGAGTTTACTGAAAATGATGAAAAGAGTATTAAAGAAAGCTACAAAAAGCTTACAGATTTAAGTTACCATAGTTTATCAGAAAAAGCATTAAAAAGAGCTATTGAAGATATGCTTAAATATCAATTAAATTTTATGCAAGTAAGTAGAAAACTAGATTATAGCAAAAAATCAAGAGAAAATTTTATTCAAGAATATAAAAGAATTTCTACTAATCAAAAACTAAGTAATATTACTAATAAATTTGTTGAGGATATAATTGCTTCTCCTCAAGTGAAGAAAACTCTAAGACAATCAATAAAAGTAATAAACGCTATAATAAATGAAAAAGGTTATTATCCTGACACCATTGTAATAGAATCTGCCAAAGAAGCTAATGGTAAGCAAAAAAAGCTAGAATTAGAAAGAATTCAAAGAAAAAATACAGAATTAAGAAAAAAAGCTCAAAAACAATTAGAAAATTTAGTACCAAATAAAATTACTTCTAAAAATATTGAAAAAGTTATGCTTTATGAAGAAATAGAAGGAGAATGTCCTTATTGTGGAAATCACTTAGACATTATGCAGGTAATAAATGGTGTAATTGAGGTAGAACATATTCTTCCTAAATCTAAAACATTTGATGACTCATATGAAAACAAAACTTTAGCTTGTAGTAAATGTAATGCTCAAAAAGGAAATAAAACTCCTTTGCAATGGCTAAATAAAACAGAAAGAATAAAGTTTGAAAATATAATTAAAAGTAATAAGAACATCTCAGAACAAAAAAGAGCTAACTTTTTATATGCTGATGATATAGATAAATATATAAAATATGCTAATAATAAGTTAATAGAATTATCAAAAGATGAGGAAATTATATATATTGATTTATACAATATATTAAAAAATAATTCACAGGTATTTACAAGTGTTGATAGTCATTACCCAAATATAGATGGATATAAACTAATAAGTAGAGAAATAATTGAAAAAATAGAAAAAAAAGTAATAAAAACATTAAAAGAAATGTAAATAAATTAAAAATTTGTTGATAAATAATAAATTACTTGTTATAATATTAAAGCATTGAATTACTATGACTATTACTATTAGTCATGGCGGAAGGAGTGAGAATATGAGTAAATATCAATCAAACTACACTGACTCAACTGTTACATGTGCATGTGGAAACACATTCACTACTAAATCAACAAAAGAAAAAATACATGTTGAACAATGTTCAGAATGTCATCCTTTCTATACAGGACAACATTTAAAGAATACAGGTAGAAGAGGTAAGGTTGAACAATTTAACAAAAAATATGGATTTACAGAATAAGATAAGCAATTATCTTTTTTTCTTTACTAATATGATATAATATGTATATATGATATTAACTAAAAATTATCAAATTTATTAGACATATTTAACAAGATAGATAAGTATAATAGTAGTGATTACTATGTTAATAGTTAATGTCAAGAATTTATGTGAAATATAAAAATAAAAATTTAGAAAAAAATGCAACAATAAAAGAAAAAGAAAGAGGTAAAAAATGAAAATAGGAATATGTAGTGATCATAGAGGTTATAACACAAAAAAAGAACTTACCAATATTTTAAAAGAAAAAGGATATACTATAATTGATTATGGCACATACAATGATGCTTCAACAGATTATCCAATATATGCGTTTAAATTATGCGAGGCAATAAAAGAAAATTATGCGGATTTTGGTATTGCCCTTTGTGGAACAGGAATAGGAATGAGTATTGCGGCAAACAAGGTAAAAGGAATCAGGTGTGCTAAAATCGATAATTTAGTAGATGCTAAATATGCAAAAAGACATAATAATGCAAATGTTTTAGCAATCTCAGCAAACAAAAAAATAGATGATATAATAGACATGATAATCTTATTTACAAATGAAGAAGTTGACAAAGAAGAGAAGTACAAAAGAAGAAATGATATGATAAAGAGGTATGAGGATGAGCATTAAATTTTACTTGTACATATTTATTGTACCAATTACAATTTGGACTCTAATATCAATAAATTTAGAAAAATATTTTAAAAAGGGTTCTATAACTCAAATAAAAATATTTTACTTATTACTTACATTCTCAATATCTTATTTAGTAGTAAATTTTTTATATGATTTTTATATAGCTTCACAAATACTAAAATAAAAGAGGGGATATAATGAAGAAGATGCTGTTCATAACACTATTTTTTTTAGCAGTACCTTCTTTTTTCATACTAAAAATATATAAAGAACCAGAATTGAAAAAAGAAATAAATATAATAAATAATGAATCAGAAATATCTTATACTGAAGATAAAACAAAAAAAATGTATATTAAAGTAAACCAAACTTCCAAAAACAAAATAATTAAAATTGATTTAGAAGAATATGTAAAAGGAGTAATAGCAGGTGAAATGCCTGTATCATTTAACTTAGAGGCATTAAAAGCACAAGCAGTAGCAGCAAGAACATATGCACTAAGAAGAATCAATGAAAATAATACATATGATGTAGTAGATACAGTGATGAATCAAGTTTATTTAGATGATGATACATTAAAAACAAATTGGGGAACTAATTACAATAAATATATAGAAAAAGTAAAAAAAGCACAAGAAATGACAAAAGGAGAATATGTAGATTATAAAGGAACTTATGCAGATACTTTATTCTTTTCAACAAGCACAGGAAGTACAGAAAATAGTGAAGAAATATTTGGTACAAAAGTAGCATATCTACAAAGCGTTTCATCATATTGGGATGAAGAAACTTCTCCAGTATATAAAGAAAAAAATGTATTTACAAGAGATAAATTTTGTAAAAAACTAAATATTACAGGTTGCACTTTAATAAATATAAATATCCTAAATGAAACAACAACAGGTAGAATTAAAAATCTAATAATAAATAACAAAAAATTTACAGGAACAGACGTAGCATACTTATTAGGAATAAAATCAAATTATTTTGATATCTACATAGAAAATGATTCTGTAGTAGTAGAAACAAAAGGATTTGGTCATGGAGTGGGAATGAGTCAATATGGTGCAGAAGGAATGGCAAACAACGGATACAATTACAAAGAAATACTAGAACACTATTATCAAGGAACTACAATAAAAAATTTATATAACTGATGTATAAAATTGTAAAAAATGTTCAAACTTTATAATGAGGTGAGAATATGCAAACAAGAAAAAAATTAAAACCATTTGTTATACCAGTTATATATAGTATAGTTACAATTACTATGTTAATAAGTTTAATGTTTCTAATACAGAACTTATTGAATGTAAATAAAAATCCACTAACGTATATTACATCTGGAACAATAGCAGAAGATATAGTCCCAGTTGTTAGTGAAAAGAAAACAATTATAAGACCTTATACTGATCAGGATGTAAAAATAGTACAAAATTTCTATGATTATAAAGGCGAAAAACAAAATCAAGAAAACTCTTTGATTTTTTACGAAAACACATATTTGCAAAATTCAGGAGTTGATTATGGAAAAGGAAGTACATTCGATGTAGTAGCAATATTAGAAGGAACTGTAATAAAAGTAAAACAAGATGATATACTTGGTAAAATAGTTGAAATAAGACATTCAAATGATTTAATTGGTTCATATCAATGCTTAGGTGAAACAGAACTAAAAGAAAATGACACGGTATCACAAGGCCAAAAAATAGGAACAAGTGGATCTTGTAATATATCAAAGAATTTAGGTGATCATTTGCATTTTGAAATAACAAGCAAAGGTGAAGTAATAAATCCTGAAGCAATATATGATAAACAATTAAATGAAATATAGGCAGTAATGCCTTTTTTTGTAATAAAAAAATACAACAATTATATATTTTAATAGAGGTGGAAAAATGAATTCTAGAATAAATAGAAGGGTAATAAATGAAGCTCTATATATTTTAGATACAAAAAGTACCATAAGAGAAACTGCTAAAATATATAATGTAAGTAAAAGTACAGTACATAAAGATTTAAATGAAAGATTATATAATATAGATATAAAACTTTATAATAAAATAAACGAAATATTAGAAGAACATATAAAAACAAGACATATAAAAGGTGGTGAATCCACTAGATTAAAATATTTAAAAAATGCGTAGGAGATGAAGAAATGTTTTCAAAAGAGATCGGAATAGATTTAGGAACAGCTAATATATTAATATATATAAAAGGTGAAGGAATAGTATTAAATGAACCATCTGTAGTAGCAATAGATGAGGATACAAAAAAGGTATTAGCAGTTGGGTTAGAAGCCCATGAAATGTTAGGAAGAACACCGGGTAAAGTAAAAGCCATAAAACCAATGAAAGATGGTGTAATAGCAGATTTTGATTTAACAGAAGCAATGCTTAATTATTTTATAAAAAAGGTAAATGGCAAAAACATATTAAGCAAGCCAAGAATATTAATATGTTGTCCTTCAAATATAACAACAGTAGAAAAAAATGCAATAAAAGAAGCTGCAGAAAGAACTGGTGCTAAAAGAGTATATATAGAAGAAGAACCAAAAGTAGCAGCAGTAGGAGTTGGATTAGATATATCAAAACCAAGTGGATCAATGATAATAGATATAGGTGGTGGAACAACTGACGTTGCTGTTTTATCCCTTGGTTCTATAGTTACCTCTTCATCAGTAAAAATAGCAGGGAACACATTTGATTCAGAAATAACAAAATATATTAAAAATAAATATAAACTCTTAATAGGAGAAAGAACAGCAGAAGACTTAAAGAAAAAAATAGGAACAGTAACAGGTGGAAATAAAAAAGAAAAATTAGAAGTTAAAGGAAGAGATATGGTTAATGGATTACCACATACTATAACAATAACTAGTGAAGAAATAGAAGAAGCACTAAGAGAAAGTATAAATGAAATAGTAAGAACTATAAAACAAGTATTAGAAATAACCCCACCAGAATTATCTGCAGATATAATAAATAAAGGAATAGTTTTAACTGGTGGTGGCTCAATGCTTGATGGCCTTGATATCTTATTAAAAAAAGAACTAAAAGTTCCAGTATTTATAGCAGAAAGTCCATTAACATGTGTAGCAGAAGGTACAGGAAAAATGTTAGAAAACTTACATTTAATTGATGAATAAAAAGTACTTAAACGTACTTTTTTCCTTGATAAGAATCCCTTCTTACCATTTCCTTATCTATCTCATTCAAAACACAAAATTTTTTTAACAACCACTTTGGTTCAACTACTAATTCCTTTAAAGGATCACCAGTAATTCTATTTATTACAATATCTTCTCTTAACAACTCTAACTCATCACAAACAATATCCACATATTCATCTCTAGTTAAAACATGAAAACGTTCTTTATTGTATAAATTTTCAAGCAAAGTACCCTTAATAATAAATAACATATGTATTTTAATGCCCTGTATATCGAGTTTAGAAACATATTTAATAGTTTCTAGCATCATATCCTTTGTTTCAAAAGGAAGTCCATTTATAACATGAACCACTACATCAATTCCTCTTTTCCTAAGTTCAAAAACTGCTTCATCAAATTGTTTTAAAGTATGTCCTCTATTTATTAACTTCGAAGTAGAATCGTGTATAGTTTGAAGTCCAAGTTCAATTACCAAATTAGTTCTTTTACTTAATTCTTCTAAATAATCTAATATATCACTATCTAAAGCATCACACCTAGTAGCAATATTAAGACCAATTACATTTGGTAAAGACAATATTTTTTCATAATTTTCTTTTAATATACTAAGAGGAGCATAAGTATTAGTGTCTGCTTGAAAGTATCCTATATACTTACTATTTGGCCATTTTTTATTGACAATATCTCTTACCTTATTAAACTGTTCTATAATATCCATGCCCCTATTATCACCACCACCATTATAACAATATATACATCCACTACCATTCTTTTTATTTGGACATCCAAAACCAGCATTCAAAGAAACTTTAAAAACCTTAGAATTATATTTTTTTTTATAATAATAATTAAGAGTGTAATATCTCTTATTATCAAGCGTATATTTAAACATACATCTCACCATTCAAATTATATCATTAATACATAAAAAAAATAAACAAGTTTATGTAAAGAATGTTCATGTACATTTACATAAAATAACTAACATGCTATAATTATCATAAGGAGGGATTTTATGAAATACAATATAAGAGGTGACAAAATATTAGTAACAGACGCAATTAAAGATTATATCACAGAAAAAATTGATAAACTTAATAAATATTTTGATGAACCAGATGAAATAACAGCAAATATATTAATTAAGGTAAAAGGTTATAATCAAACAATAGAAGTTACAATTCCAACTACAAGTTTTACAATAAGAAATGAAGAATCTGCTGAAGATTTATATGCAGCAATCGATTCAGTTGTAGACAAAATTGAAAGGCAAATAAGAAAAAATAAAACAAAAATAAATAAAATTTCAAAGAATGCATTAAAAAAATTAAACTTAATGTATCAAGAAGAAGAAAAAGAAGAAGATACTAAAATAGTAAGAAGAAAAACACTTAACACTAAACCAATGAGCGAAGAAGAAGCGATACTTCAAATGGAAATGCTAGGACATGATTTCTTCATATTTAAAGATAGTAATACTTCTAACATATGTATTCTTTATAAAAGAAAAGATAATAACTATGGAGTTATAGAAACTGAATAGAAATAGTTTAACTATTTCTTTTTTTTTGATACAATATAAATTGAGGTGGTTTAAATGAATATATTAAGAAGCTTATTTGATCATGAATATAAAGAACTAAAGAAATTTAGAAGCATTGCAGATAAAATAGAATTACTAAAAGATGAATATTCCAATTTAAGTGATGGGGATTTAAAAAACAAAACAACAATATTTAAAGAAAGATTAAATGCAGGAGAAACACTAGAAGATATATTAGTAGAAGCATTTGCTACTGCAAGAGAAGCAGCAAAAAGAACAATTGGAGAATACCCATTTTATGTTCAATTATTAGGTGGTATAGCAATTCATTATGGTAATATAGCAGAGATGAAAACAGGAGAAGGAAAAACTTTAACAACAGTACTTCCAGCATACTTAAATTCATTAACAGGAAAAGGTGTGCATGTAATAACAGTTAACGAATATCTAACTTTAAGAAATGCTGAATGGATGGGAAAAGTATTTGAATTTTTAGGAGTAACAGTTGGAGTTAATTTAAGAGAACTAACACCTTCAGAAAAGAAAAAAGAATATGATAAGGATATATTATATACAACAAATAATGAACTTGGTTTTGATTACTTAAGAGACAATATGGTAGTAAAAAAAGAAAATAGAGTTCAAAGAGGACTAAATTTTGCTATTCTAGATGAAGTTGACTCAATATTAATAGATGAAGCAAGAACACCACTTATAATATCTGGTGGTCATATGGAATCAAAAAACTTATACAATAGTGCTGACATATTTGTAAAAACACTAATTAAGGAACAAGATTATACAATAGATGAAAAAACAAAATCAGTAAGTTTATCAGAAGAAGGTAGTGATAAAGCATGTAAATACTTTAAATTAGATAATCTATACGATATATCTAATACTGCTTTAGTTCATCATATAGATCAAGCTCTAAAAGCAAATTATGCTATGCAAAGGGATGTAGATTATGTCGTACAAGATAACGAGGTAATAATAGTAGATCAATTTACAGGAAGATTAATGAAGGGAAGAGCATTTTCAGAAGGACTTCATCAAGCAATAGAAGCAAAAGAAGGAGTTAAAATACAAGATGAAACAAAAACACTGGCAACAATAACTTTCCAAAACTTATTTAGAATGTACAACAAATTATCTGGTATGACAGGTACAGCTAAAACAGAAGAAGAAGAATTTAGGAACATATACAATATGTTTGTAATTCAAATACCAACAAATAGAGAAGTAATAAGAGAAGATTTAGCTGACTTGGTATTCGCAACCAAAAAAGCAAAATTTAATGCAATAGTAGACGAAATAGAAAAAAGGCACAAAATGGGACAACCAATATTAGTAGGTACAATTGCAATAGAAACAAGTGAATTAGTAAGTAAAATGTTAGATAAAAAAGGTATTAAACATGAAGTATTAAATGCGAAGAATCATGCGAGAGAAGCAGAAATAATAGCAAAAGCCGGCGAAAAAAATTCAGTAACAATTGCAACAAATATGGCAGGACGTGGAACTGATATAAAGTTAGGTGATGGAGTTAGAGAACTAGGAGGACTTTGTGTAATAGGTACAGAGCGCCATGAATCAAGACGTATTGACAATCAGTTAAGAGGACGTGCTGGACGTCA
>OGXR01001512.1_pt1 | contig 16846 bp, 10 predicted proteins | sample 1576331 | NCBI WGS metagenome assembly OGXR01 (sample SAMEA3541473, study PRJEB24748) | human gut metagenome | biome: human gut; feature: human-associated habitat; material: faeces | place: China | collected 2012 | reverse complement strand
CACGGTGGAACATCACCTCCGGGCGGCCAGCATTGCCATCTCCAAGGAAAAGGCGCAGGAGAACAGCGGCGAAGCGGAGCTGGCGCAGGGTTAAGGCGCGGTCGGTTTTCTCCGGTTTCCAGCCCAGAGCCGCATCCATGCCCCAGAGCGCAAGCAGCCAGAACAGCTTATCCTTTTTGTAGAAAATGCGTTCCTGCGGCGTGAAGCTACGATAGCGCTCCTTTTCGCGCCACAAAAGAACCATCCGCAAAAGCTCCAGCAGGCAAAGCAGAAGTGTTGCAAGCAGCACCAGTACACCAAGCACACCAAGCCCAATCGCTGTCGCATAGAGCACCAATCCGCCACGCCGTTTTGCAGCATCATCTGGCGGAAGGTAACGATAATTTCCCCCTCCGAGGTGAATTTCACTGCATTGGAAAGAAAATTGATAATCACCTGACTGATGCGCAGCTCATCCGCCTTTGTAAGGTACTGCATAGCGGGACTGTTCGCCTCCAGCTTATTTTCTGCCAGCGTCAGCATACCGATAATCCCGTTCATCGGCGTACGAATTTCATGCGACATACGAGAAAGGAAGGTTGTTTTGGAGCGGCTTCTTCCTGTATCCGACAGGATACATTATTCTTTTGAAATCTTTTCAAAGTTATTATCAATCTTTTCAATTTTATTAAGTCTGTTGCAGAATTTCATAGCTTTGTTATAATGGAGGATAGACAAAATTCAGGAGGTGAGCCTGTGAATTATCAGGAATGTATTCATTATTTGGAAGAAGATGTTGGCTTTAGTTCTATACCGGGGCTGGAACGCATACAATACCTCTGTGATCTGCTTGGAAATCCGGAGCAAAGGCTTCCTGTGATTCATGTTGCAGGCACAAACGGGAAGGGCTCTGCCGTGGCAATGCTTTCTTCCATATTAAAGGAGGCGGGCTATCGCGTCGGCGCATATACCTCCCCCCATCTGGAGCGATACAATGAACGCTATCTCCTCAATGGTGCGGAAATTTCGGATGATGATTTTGCAAAGGAAATCACCCTGATGCGGCAGCTCTGCGGAAAGCTGGCGGCAGAAGGCAAGCCTGTTCCGACGCTTTTTGAAAACAGCAACCGGTGCGGCGTTTCATTATTTTTATGAAAAGCAGGTGGATGTTCTGATTCTGGAGGTCGGGCTTGGCGGCAGATTTGATGCCACGAATGTCGTTCCCCACCCTCTGCTTTCGCTCATCATGTCCATCAGCATTGACCATACGGATTTTTTGGGGGATACGATTGAAAAAATTGCTATGGAAAAATCCGGCATCATTAAGAAAAATTGTCCTGTGGTGTTGTATTCCCAAGCGGAATTAGTATATAATATCATTAAGGATGCAGCAGCTCGGATGGATGCTCCATTCTATTGTTTGAATGACGCAAAAATCAGGGTCGCTTCGCAAACATTGGAAGGGACTGTTTTTTCTGTCAAAAATAAATGTTTTTCCTTGGAAAATCTGGAATTATCTCTGCTTGGCACCTATCAGCTTGAAAATTGCCTTGCGGTTCTGGAGGCCTGCCTTGTGCTGAACAAAAACGGTCTTTCGATTCCCGAAGGAGCAATTCGCAATGGACTGAAAAATGCCCGTTGGGCAGGCAGGATGGAGCTTTGCGGCAGAGCGCCGCTTGTCATTCTGGATGGCGCGCATAATGCGGATGGGATTCGGCAGCTGGCAAATTCCCTTTCGGTTTATTTCAAGGAAAAAAAGGTTACCCTTATTCTCGGTATTCTGGGGGATAAGGAATATCGGAGGATGGCAGAGCAGATTCTTCCCTTTGCGGAGACGGTGATTCTGACTGAGCCGCACAGCGAGAGAAGGCTGGATGTATTTTCTCTTGCCCGCTCTGTTTCCGATTTCAGCGGTACGGTGGAGATGGAAAAGGAAATTGAGGCGGCGTATGAAAGGGCGCGCACCCTCACCCCTCAGGACGGCATTATTCTTTGCTGTGGTTCCTTATATATGATCGGAGCCATGCGCACCTATCTGAAGCACCGTAAAAACAGCTAAACTGAAGCACATAGAAAAAGTATTTGAAACGGAGGAATGTCCTGTGTTTAATTTTAAAGAAGAATTGAGCAGATATCAGCCCATTCTGGAAATCGACCAGATCGAAGCATCCCTGCATACATCCGAAATGCAGGATCTTCTGGATATCCTACAGCATATTGCGAAGGAGAAAAAGCAGCCCCCCACTCAGGAATAAGCAAAAGGAGAGAATGACATGAAATGCCCGAATTGTGGTTTTAATTTTTCTGAGGGCTGTCGCTGTCCCGATTGCGGCGTAGATGTGTATGTGTTCCGAAAGGCACGCAATGCATCCATCCGTCTTTATAACGAAGCGCTTACCTTAGCCGGAGAAACCGATCTCTCCGGTGCAGCGGCAAATCTGGAACAGAGCCTTCTTTTTGATAAAAATAACATACAGGCGAGAAATCTTCTCGGTCTGATTTATTGCGAAACGGGGCGCATCGGGGATGCCCTCAGACATTGGATTATCAGCTCCTCCCTTCTGCCCGAAGGAAATGCTGCCGCAGGCTATATGGCGTATTTGCAGAAAAACGCCAGAGAAATGGAAAAATGCAATGATGCGGTGCGGATGTATAATCAGGCGATTACCTATCTGAAGCAGGGCAGTGATGATTTAGCCATTATTCAGCTGAAAAAATCCATTGACAATAACCCGAATTTCATTGATGCCTATAACCTGATGACGCTTTGCTGCATTGAGGATAAAAATCTTAAGCGCGCACTGCATTTTAATGAAATCGTGCTGAAACGGGATATTCGCAATCCCCTTGCCCTGCATTATGCACAGCTGATTGGCAATGTGCCCTCTTCCACTCTGAAAAAGGGAGACAAAAATAAAGCCTCTGCGGCAGTCAGCGTGAAAAAAACAGACAGCAATCCGCCCCTTCCCGGCTATAAGCGCAAGGACAGAAGCAGCAGCGTTCTGGAAAAGCACAACATGATTGCCTTTGTAATCGGGCTTGTGATTTCAGCTCTGGTGATTCTGGTGCTGATTGTGCCTGCGCTAAATGAGGATAAGGATGCAAAAATCAAGGAATTGCAGACCGCTGTTGAAAATTATTCCGGTGAAACCAATATGACACCGGAGGAGGTTCTGGAAATGCGGACAGAACTGCAAAAGCTGCAAAAGGAAAACAAGCAGCTGCGTAGCGAGGAAAATAAGCAGGCGAATCTGGAATTGCTGGAAACGGCAGTATCGCAGATGACAGACGGCGATTATGAAGCCTGCATCACCACCTTTGAATCCATTGATACGGTTGGATTTAGTGATGATGATTTGGCGAAATATAATTCCCTGAAGGCGGAGCTTTACCCCAAGGCGGCAGATGCCTACTACACCAAAGGAAAAAGTGATTTCCTAAGCAAAAACATGACAGAGGCAAAGACCGATCTGGAAACAGCCTTGAAATACGCAAGCAACGAAAACTTTGTGGATGACATCTATTACTATCTGGGACAGATTGCAGAGGGAGAAAAAGATACGGCAAGCGCAAAGAAATATTACAACAAGATTATCAGTGATTACCCCGATTCCAATCAGATTGGCAATGCCAGAAACGCATTGGAGGGCTTAAAGGAATAAGCCTAATGGAATAAAAATAGAACACAAATGAAGCCCCTCTTTTCAGAGGGGCTTTTGCTATGCGCTTATTTCATGTATTTATCGTGCAGCTCCTTATACTTTTCGGTATAAGCCTGATTCTGCTTCTGCTGCAGCAGATTTGCACGAATCTGTTCCTTCACCTCATCGAAGGGGGTTACAGATGCGTCCTTCTTATCCTCAACCTTAATCAGATGATAGCCGAACTGTGTCTTTACAGGACCAACTACCTTGCCAACCTCAGCCGCAAATACCGCCTGATCGAACTCCGGAACCATCTGACCCTTGCCGAATTCGCCAAGGTCACCGCCCTGCGCATTGGAGGGGCAGGAGGAAAATTCCTTCGCGGCATCCTCAAAATAGATATCCCCTGCGGTGATTTTGTTCATGATATCCTGTGCTTTTTCTTCGGAATCCACCAGGATATGCTTTGCATGTACGGTTTCGCCCTTTTCAAAATGCTGGGGGTTTTCTTTGTAGAACGCCTGCATTTCTTCATCTGTTACAGTGATATCCTTCAAAACGCTGTTGATGGCAAGCTGGGCAAGGATATCCTTTCTTGCCCGTTCCATCATGGCTTTAAATTCATCGGTTTCATCCATTTTTTCTTCTTCTGCCATCTTTGCATACAGATGGAATGCCAGAAGCTGCTTCAGTGCATGCTCTCTGAACTGGGGATATGCCGCATACGCCTGCTGCTCCTTCGGCAGATTCGCGATATATGCGTCCAAATCCGCATCTGTAATGTTTACGCCGTCAATTGTTGCTAAAATATTCTGTTCGCTCATTTGAATTCTCCTAAATGTAAATTATTATTTATTGAATCCCGAAGTCCTCATTATTCCAGAGGTTATCCTCAGGGTTCTGTCCATTGCCGGGGTCTGTTGTGCCGGGGTCTGTGCTGTTGGTATCATCATCGCTGCTGCTCGCATGCGCAGAATCGCAGGTTGCGCTGATATTGATATCCAGCTTGCCTTCGGGAACCTTAGAGGGCTTGCCCTTAATCGTACCGTCACTGTTGACCGCCAAAACCACATTCATGGTCGGGCAGGTTGCGCCCGCAAGCTTGCCTGTTTCGCTGCAAATCGTATAGGATTTGTGCATCGTGCAGGTGCCGCCGCCTGTGCTGCCCTTGAAATCCGTTGTAACATAGTCACTCGTTACACCATAGCCATAGTAATCGCTGTTGCAAAGAGAAGAAGGTGTCATGCCGGATGCAGAGCAGATAGAACGTGTTGTCAAGCCATCCGGTTTTTTAAACTCCTTATTCTTCAGTCCCTTATCATAATGAATCTGGCTCATAACCGAGCTCCAGATGCGCAGATGGGCGTTATTTGCATTTATAATCTCCTTCTGACTGTCATACCCCATCCAGATACCGGCGGTATAGTAAGGCGTATAGCCATAGAAGGTCAGGTCAACGGTATCATTGGTGGTACCTGTTTTACCTGCAACATTCATGCCGCTGATGGCTGCCTTCGTACCGGTACCCTTCGTGATAACATCACGCATCATATCCGTCAGCAGGAAGGCGGTTGTTTCCTTCAGCACCCGATGTGTTTCCTGTTCGGAATTATCCAGAAGCACGTTGCCGTCATGGTCATACACCACGCTATAGAACATCGGCTCATAATAGGTGCCGCCGTTGGCAATGGTTGCATAGGCTGCTGTCTGCTCCAGAACGGAAACGCCCTGTGTCAGACCACCGAGTGCTGTTGTTGCCGCCTTATCCCGTTCATCAATCGTGGTAAAGCCAAAGTCCAGCAGATACTGATAAGCCGTATCCGCGCCGACCATCATAAAGGTCTTAACTGCCAGCACGTTCATGGAATGCCAGATACCCTGACGCACTGTGGTAGGCCCGATATATTTGCCGTCCCAGTTTTTGGGAGACCAACCGCCGTAGGTAACAGGCTCATCAATGATGATGGAGCCGGGCATCAGCAGTCCCGTATCAATTGCAGGGGCATACGCCGCAAGGGGCTTCATCGTCGAGCCCTGCTGACGCAGTGCCTGTGTCGCACGGTTGAATACGGAATCACCGGGCTTTTCGCCGCGTCCGCCGACAATCGCCTTTACTTCGCCGTTGCTCTGATCCATAATGACCATTGCCGCCTGCCGGGATTTAGAAACCGTCAGCTTATCCAGAACTAAGGTATGCGTTTCATCCAGAAGCTCCTCCTTCACGGATGCAACAAAGGCATCTGCCTCCTCCTGCGAGGTAACGGTTGTTTTCTTTTCATAATGCGACTGATTGCTGCTTTCATCGGGGTTCTGTGTATCCAGAACGGAAATCAGATAGGTCACATCCATCTTCCCATCCCCTGCCGGGAACATATTATCATTCTTCATGGCAGCTTCTGCGGTTTCCTGCATAGAAGCGTCCATTGTGGTATGAATCTGCAATCCGCCGCTGTAAATCATATTGGATGCCTGTGCGGCTGTCATGTTTTTCTTTTCCATCAGGTCAGCCTTAATCTGCTGCACTGCCGCCTCTACAAACCAGTTATGCTTTGCGTTGCTTTCCTCCTCCGCAGTCTCCTTGCAGACCAGATGTGCATAGATATCCTCTGCCGCGGCTTCGTCATGTTCCGCCTGCGTAATCATGCCCAAATCCAGCATTTTCTGCAAAACCGTCAGTTGACGCTTGCGGCTTTCTTCCTCATTCATATCCGGCGCATACAGACTGGGGGTTTTCGTGATGCCCGCAATGCTTGCCGCCTCTGCCAGCGTCAGCTCACTGGCATGCTTGCCGTAATAATATTGAGAAGCCGCCTCTACGCCACGCAGACCATGATGCAGCGGTATCGTGTTCAGATACAGCTCCAGAATATATTTCTTCGCCGCATCCTTTGAGCCAAGCTGTTTTTTCAGCGCATTTTCCAGAGAAACAGCCAGATACTGCTCCTTTATCTTTCTGGAAATGCTCTTTTCGTTGTCAAGCACCTCATTTTTCAGCACCTGCTGCGTCAGCGTACTTGCGCCCTGCGAAAAGCTCATGGTTTTAATATTTTCAGCCATCGCACGCATAATCCCTCGGATATCAATACCATTATGCTCATAAAAACGCTGATCCTCAATCGCAATGACTGCATTCTGCATATTGGTTGTGATTGCGGAAAGCTTCACATATTCTCGGTTTTCCTCGCCATGCAGCTTATCCACCTCATTATCATCCGCATCATAGATGACAGAGGTATAGGAATCGGGCAGAACATCGGAGGTATTCAGCATATCCGTGCTTTGCAGAATACCGAACACCGTACCCAGAATTGCACCTGCAACCGCAAAGGCAATCACGATGGCAACAATCAGCAAAACCTTCCCGATTCTGCTGTTGACCGAGCGTTTCTTTCTGCGCTTTCTGCGTTTTTTCGGGTTTCCGGAAGAGGATGGACGGCGTGTGCCGTTCGCGCCGGAAGGACGTGCCTGCCTTGTGCCGGAAGGGCGCGTCTGTCTTACGCCCGTTCTGTCCTGCGCATCTCCCCTTCTGTGTTGAGATTCACTCATATTTCAAGCCTCCTGTTTATTTCCATGTGTAATCAAAACGGATGGAACAAAATCCATATTCCGCCATTTTGCGAAGATTATACTTTTTGATTATACCAAAATTTCACCGCAAAAGAAAGACATTTTCACAAAAACATGCTTATTTCTACTATAACCTTTGTTTAATTTTTCTTTAACATTGCAAAAAAAGCCCCGAAATCAAGGAAAAGGCATGCTTCGCCCTTCTCACTCATATCATTGCAGAGGGAGGGAGCGGACAATGCGAAAAAGAAAACGAAACCGAAAAAGAAAGAAATTTCTGCCCCTTCTCCTGCCTGCTCTGCTGACGGTTCTCTGTTTTTTCCTTCTGGAAAATAGCCTTCTGCCGCCCTTGAAGGAAATCTCGCACATGCAGTGCAGGGCGGCGGCAAATCGGATTATCGACGAGGCGGCGGCAAATGCACTTGCGCGTATGGAATTAGATGCAAGCGCGCTTTTGCAGAAGGGGGCGGATGGCGAAAGCTACACCGCCAACACCACATGCGTAAACCAATTCTGCGCCCTGCTGAGCCGCGACATCACAAAGCAGCTAGATGAACTGCCCAAGGAGGTTATTCCCATTCCGCTTGGCGCGGCAACGCATTGGGGGCTTCTTGCCAATCAGGGGCCGAAAATCCCCTTCACCCTTCTGCCTATGGGTGCGGTCAGGGTGGATTATGAAACGGCGTTTTCCTCCGTCGGCATCAATCAGATCAACTACAAAATCTGGCTTGCGGTACATTTAGAGCTTCGGATTGTCAATCCGCTGTACCGGGAGGATATTACATTAGAGAGAAAAATTATGCTTGCCGATCTGGTTTTCAGCGGAAAGGTGCCGGCGCATTACTTTCAAATCAGCCGACCGAATGAATATCTATTGACAGAATGAACACAATGCTAGTATGATATGAGGTAATGAAAGTTGATATGGAGGTAATAGAAATGGTCAAAACATTAAGTGAATTCTGGAATGAGGTTGCTTCTATCTGCTATGACAGCAGCGATTACGGTATCATTGCGCAGGTTCGTTCTCAGTTTAGAACCAATGAAATCAATAAATTCGTGAATGCTTTCATCCCCGGAACCGAAATTCTGAAGGACGGCAAAAACGGCACACCTGTTGCCATGAAGGGCAAAGCGGATGATGACAAGGGCGCAAGCGGCAACGAGGAAATCGATTTCCACGGCTTGCAGCTGTTCGATTATTCCGATATGAAGGGCGACTGGATGGTTGTTACCTTCCCCAATCTGGAAGCACTGGAAAAGCATCTTCTGAGCGAAGCAGGCGCACTGAATGTATATTCTTCCGATATGCTTGTATTTGAGGATGGTGTATTCAAGCCCTTTGAAATCATGTTCAACGGGGATAATGATACAGTAATTCCCATTGATAAGGATAACTTCGATACCCCTCTGGATATCAAGGCAATGCAGGATCGCATCTGGGTAAGATGGATGGACCCCAAGGAGCTGGAGCCTCTGACGGACGAGGAGGTAGCGGAATACAGAAAATCCATCGGCAAATAAAAACACGAAAAGCACTCCATCCGGAGTGCTTTTTTTTCATGCGTATTTTTTAATCTAAGGGTCTGCCGAAGCGTTTTTCGTATTCCTCCGCAAGCATCGGGCGGAAATCGGGGTGTGCAATCGAAATCAGCGCCCTTGCCCGCTCCTTGAGGCTTCTGCCCCAAAGCTTTGCTATGCCATATTCCGTTACCACATAATCAATTTCTGTTCTTGGGGTTGTTACCACTGCGCCATGGTCGATAAATGGCACGATTTTGGAAATTTTTCCGCCTGCCGCCGTGGAAGGCAAGGCAATGATGGCTCTGCCGCCCTTACTCATCGTTGCGCCGCGGATAAAGTCTACCTGTCCGCCGACACCGCTGAACTGCATCCCCTTCACTACCTCCGCATTGACCTGCCCCATCAAATCAACCTGAATGGCGGAATTGATGGAAACCATGTTATCATTCTGTGCAATCACATAGGGGTTATTGACATGCTCCACCCCATGCAGCTCAAAGCAGGGGTTATTATCCAGAAAATCATACAATCTCTGCGTGCCTGCCGCGAAGGTCGCAATGCTTTTGCCGCGGTGCAGTGTTTTCTTTTTATTATTGATGACACCTGCTTCAATCAGGTCGATAATGCCATCCGCCGCCATTTCGGTATGCAGACCCAAATCCTTTTTATCCTTTAAAAAGGTCACAACGGCATCGGGAATACCGCCAATGCCAAGCTGAATCGTATCCCCATCCTGCACGAGAGACGCGCAGTATTCCCCTATTTTCTGCTCAACCTCCGTAATTGTCGGCGGTGCGAGGGTCGGCATGGGTCTGTCCTCCTCTACGATGATATCAATATCTCTCAAATGAATGAAGGAATCCCCCATCACGCGCGGTAGATTGCGGTTCATCTGCGCAATTACAAGCTTTGCGGAATCCCGAAAGGCAGGCAGATGGTCAATCCCCGGCCCCATGGAGCAATAGCCATGCGCATCCGGCTCGGAAACGGAAATCAGAAGCACATCCACACCGCCACGTTCTCTGAGCATGCGGGGATAAAGATGGAAAAAGCAAGGCAGATATTCCGCTCTGCTCTCCGCAACTGCCCCTCTTGTACTGCCGCCCAGAAAATAGCCGAAAAAGCGCAGATGCTTTTCCATCCCCTTCGCGATATGCGGCTCCTCCTTTCTGAGGGAAAGCATGAAGTGCATATCCACATCTGTAAGGGCATCCGCATTGCGTGCCAGTGCATCCACCAGCGCATACGGCTCGGAGCCAACGTGCGCGATAGAGATGGTTTCGCCGGAGCGAATCTGCCGCACAGCCTCATCCGCAGACAGAAGCCTGCCGGAAAAACGGTCTTTCCAATTCATCTGCTACATCCTTTCTTCTTCATCAGGGTTCGTCAAATCATAAATTTATCATAGCATACTTTTTTTCTCGGAACAATTTTTTTCTATAAAAAATCAGCCCATGAAAAAGGCACAACCCATAAAGGATTGTGCCATAGCTTCGTTATTTTTATACCGACTGAAAAATATCAGCCCTCCTGTACGAAGGAAACCAGCAAATCGCCCTGATTTACCTGTTCGCCCTCTTTTACATAAATCTTATCAATCACGCCGTCCTGATTTGCAACAATGGAGGTTTCCATCTTCATTGCTTCAACCGTCAGCAGAGGCTGGTTCTTCTTAACCTCCTCGCCCTCCTTCACCAGAATCTTGGAAACGGTGCCGGGGATGGAGGAGCCAAGGTGGAAGGGATTATTTTTATCTGCCTTCAGCTTACCGTCGCTCTTTACCTCAAGGTGCTTATCCAGAACCTTAATTTCACGCATTACGCCGTTGATTTCAAAGGTCAGCGTGCGGATACCCTCTGTATTGGGCTCTGTCATATCGATATATTTAATCAGAATATCCTTACCCTCGCCGATTTCAATAGAGGTTTCTTCGCCCTTCGCCAGACCGAAGAAGAATACATCACTGCTCAGCTTGGATACGTCTGTATAAACCTCCTCATGGTTTACATAGTCATCATATACCTTAGGATACAGTGCATAGGAAAGCACATTTCTGGGGTTTACCTTCTTCAGTGCATGTGCTTCATGCAGATGCTTTTCGATAGCTTCCCAATCCGCAGGAGGAAGCAGTGCGCCTGCTCTGCCCTCGATGGGCTTCTGCCCCTTCAGCACGATTTTCTGCAAATCCGCAGGGAAGCCGCCCTCAGGCTGACCGATGTTGCCAAGGAAGTAATCCACAACGGAATCCGGATAGGAAACCTCCGCCCCTTCTGTCATGATGTTATCCTTTGTCAGTCCGTTTTTAGACATGAAGATTGCCATATCGCCGACAACCTTGGAGGAGGGTGTTACCTTAACGATGTTGCCCAGAAGGTCATTCGCATCCTTATACAGGTGCTTAATTTCCTCGAACTGGTCGGCGGAGCCCATTGCCTTAACCTGTGCCAGCAGGTTGGAATACTGACCGCCGGGGATTTCGTATTTATAGATTTCCGTATTGGGTGTCTTCATTTCACTTTCAAAGCCTGTGAAAATCTGACGCACACCCTGATAATAATGGCTCAGCTCAATCAGCTGTTCGGTATTCAGACCGGTATCTCTTTCTGTGCCCTTCAACGCTTCCACAACAGCGTTCATGGAGGGCTGAGAGGTCAGAGAGGACATGGACTGAATTGCAAGGTCAACAATATCCACGCCTGCCTCTGCCGCCATCAGAACGGTGCTGACACCGTTGCCTGTGGTATCGTGTGTATGCAGGTGCAGAGGAATGTGAAGCTCTTTTTTCAGTGTGCTGAACAGCTCCTTCGCCGCATAGGGCTTCAAAAGACCTGCCATATCCTTGATTGCGAAGATGTGACAGCCCATAGCCTCCAGCTCTTTTGCTTTTCTGATATAGTAATCCAGTGTATATTTTGTTTCGTTAGGGTCTAAGATATCCCCTGTGTAGCAGATGGAGCCTTCTACGATTTTGCCTGTATTCAGCGCAACCTCGATGGGCATTTTCATATTTTCCACCCAGTTGAGGGAATCGAAAATACGGAACACATCAATGCCGCGTTCTGCGGAAACCTCAATGAATTTCTGCACCACGTTATCGGGGTAGTTTGCATAGCCGACTGCGTTGGATGCACGCAGGAGCATCTGAATCAGTGTATTGGGCATTGCCGCTCTCAGCTGCTGCAGGCGCACCCAAGGGGATTCCTTGAGGAAACGATACGCAACGTCAAAGGTTGCGCCGCCCCATGCTTCTACGGAGAAGGCGTTTGCCATTGCCATATTTGTTGCGGGTGCAGCGGCCATCAAGTCATTGGTACGCAGTCTGGTTGCCATCAGGGACTGATGCGCGTCACGCATGGAGGTATCTGTTACCAGCAGGCGTTTTTCCTGCAAAAGAGACTGTGTATATGCCTTTGCGCCCATCTTGAGGAAGGTATCCCTTGCACCGGGAACCTCAATGGTTTTGCCATTTTCGGTCTTGCCGAAGGAAGGCACAACGATGGGGTCAAACTGCGGCTTCTGTCCCTTGGATTCATTGACAATCTGGTTGCCGATGAATTCCGCAATCTTGCTTGCTCTGTCCTTTCCGGGAATGAAGCGGAACAGCTCAGGTGTTTTTTCGATAAAGGTTGTCGTACATTTCCCTTCACTCCATGTTTCGCTCTGCAAAACATTGATGAGGAAAGGAATATTTGTTTTTACGCCGCGGATACGGGTTTCCTTAATCGCACGAATTGCCTTATTGGTCACGCCCTTAAAGGTTCTGTCATGTGCGATAATCTTAACCAGCAGGCTGTCATAATAGGGGGTAACCTCTGCGCCTGTGTGGGCTGTGCCGCCATCCAGACGGATACCGTTGCCGGCAGGGGAACGATATACGTTAATCTTGCCTGTATCGGGCATGAAATTGTTTGCAGGGTCTTCCGTTGTGATACGCAGCTGCACGGAATAGCCGTTGCAGTGTACATCCTCCTGAGAGGAAATGCCGATTTCGGGCGCACTCAGAGGATAGCCCTCCTCAATCAGAATCTGTGCCTGTACGATATCAATACCGGTTACCTCCTCGGAAACGGTATGCTCTACCTGAATACGAGGGTTCATTTCGATGAAGTAGTAGTTTTCATCGGCATCCACCAGAAATTCCAGTGTGCCGGCGTTCTTATAGCCTACATGCTTGGACAGACGCACTGCATCCGCCAGAATTTTTTCTCTGACAGGCTGGCTTACGGTAAAGGCAGGCGCAAATTCGATTACCTTCTGGTGTCTTCTCTGTACGGAACAGTCACGGTCAAACAGATGCACCACATTGCCGTATTTATCGCCAAGCACCTGTACTTCGATATGCTTGGGGTCACGCAGATATTTTTCTACGAAAATTTTATCATCACCGAAGGCCTTCTTTGCTTCGTTTCTTGCTTCTTCAAATTCCTTGGGCATTTCCTCTTCGGAATTTACAATACGCATACCGCGACCGCCGCCGCCGTTGGATGCCTTCAGCATAACGGGATAGCCGACCTTCCGGGCAACCTCCATTACCTCATCCAGACTTCTGACTGCATGGTCAACGCCGGGGATGATGGGAACATTACATTCGATTGCCATTTTCTTGGAAGAAATCTTATCCCCCATTTTATACATGACATCTACATTGGGGCCGATAAAAGCAATCCCCTCTTTTTCGCATGCCTCAACAAATTCGGGATTTTCGGAAAGAAACCCATATCCGGGATGGATCGCATCTACACCTTTTGCTTTCGCAATTTTGATGATGTTATTGATATCCAGATATGCGTCCAGAGGGCCTTTTTCGGGATTCAGCATATAAGCCTCATCGGTTTTTGTGCGGAACAGCGCATATTTATCCTCCTTTGAGAAAATACCTACTGTCTGAATGCCCAATTCATTCAGCGCACGATACACACGAATGGCAATTTCGCCACGGTTTGCAACCAGAACCTTTTTAAATTTTCTAATTTCTACGTTCTGCATGGGGGATACCTCCTTTTTCGGTTTTTGTATAGATTGCTTTGGATGCCAAAGCATTTTTGACTTGTCTTAGAAAAACATAGTTTCTCCCTATTATAATACAGGAATTTCTATTCGTAAACCATAAATTGTGTCGAATACCTATAAGAAATACTTATGTCTTTATATTGTGGACAAAAAACTGTATTCTTTATCCATTTCCTTTTTTCCCAAAGACATGATTCAGAAGTTGTGACAAAAATTTTGCTTCCACCACACGGATATTCTCCAAATGCAGCTCCCGCATGCCGCCTGCGGAAATGAAAACCTGCTTGAAGCCCATGCGGTCCAGCTCCTTGATGCGGCTTTCCATAGAAGGGACACGCTTCAATTCGCCCGTCAGCCCGACATCGGCAAGAAATGCCCAATCCGAGGGAATCGACTTGTCATAAACGGAAGAAGCAATGCTCATCAGCACGGCAAGATTTGCCGCCTGCTCCTTCAGATACAGACCGCCTGTGGTCTTGATGACAACATTTTTATCATAGAGCTTAATGCCGCCCCTCTGCTCCAGAATGGAAATCAGCGTATTCATGGTATCCTTTTTCATGGTTTCGCTGATGCGCGAGGGATACGGCGTGAAGGAAGGGGAAACCAGACTTTCGATTTCCGCAATGACAGGACGAGAGCCCTCCTTCAAAACCGCAATCGCACTGCCGGAAACAGAATCGCCCCTCTCCCGTTTCGTTACAAAATAAGCCGAGGGGTTTTCGATGGACGCAAGCCCTGCCTCTGTCATAGTGAAAAAGCCCATTTCGCCCGTACTGCCGAAGCGGTTTTTCGTTGCAACCAGACACCGCAGCTCATCCGCACCCTCGCCCTCCAGCACAAGCACCGCATCCACCAGATGCTCCAAGGCACGCAGACCTGCGATTTCATCGCTTTTATTCATCTGCCCTATCATCAGCACCGCTCTGGGGCGGCTTTTATTTTTTGCCTGCGCCACCAGAGCAGACGCACATTCCATGGTCTGCGTCGGGTTGCCTGCGCGCGAGGGCAAAAATTCCGCCAGAGAAAAGGTCTGGATGCTGTCCAGAATAATCAGATCGGGGTCAATTTCCCGAATCGCGTCCAATACGTTGTCCATAGAGGTGTCCGCCACAATCCAGATATTTTCCGCAATGGTGTCCAGAATACGGTCTGCACGGTTTTTAATCTGACTGTCACTCTCCTCCCCCGATGCATAAAGCACCCGAAAGCCCTGCTTTGCCAGCGCAGATGCCGCCATCAGGCTCAGGGTAGATTTGCCGCCGCCGGGGGGCGAGGTGATGATGGTGACGGAATCGCGCACAATGCCGCCGCCCATCACGCGGTCAAATTCCGCAATGCCTGTCAGCAGGCGTTGGTCACTGCCCGTTTCCACCTCCGAAAGGCGGGAAACCGGCTGCTTCGGTGCTGCCTTCGCCGCCTTTGCGCCACCCTTGACCTGCGCCGTTTCCGCAAGGGTATTCCATTCGCCGCAATCGGGGCATTTGCCTGCCCATTTCGGGCTTTGATATCCGCAGCTTGTACATTGATAGACTGTTTTGATTTTCATAGCATTCCCTCAATCGTATCTTTTCTATAATAAAAGGACTGCAATCCAACCTACCGGATTACAGTCCCTTTTTGTTTTTTATCAGCCGATTTTTTCGATTGCAACAGAAGGGGTATCCTTACCCAGCTCTACGCTGAAGGTTACCTTGCCTGCCAGATTTGTTTTCATCTTGCCAACATTCACATCGTCAATCAAAATCTTATATTCTGTATCGGGCTCCAGCTCCATGGTAATCTGTGTATCCTCCAGCCCCTCAACAGTAAATTCTGCGCCTCTTTCGTTTACGGTGAAATTATGTACGGTTGCGCCGGGAACTGTTTCCAGCAGCATTTTACCGTTCTTTTCCAGCTTTGTGATTTCCTTAAAGGTTTTGATTTTATATAAGTCACCACTCACTTCAAAATCAAGGACTTTCTTCTTTTCGTCCATCAGATGATTGCCGAAACTGATTGTGCCATTGTCTTCCTGTCTAATCAATTCTTCGATTACTGCCATTTTCAGTACCTCCACTCGCTTCTCTATTGTGCCTCGCCCGAGAAACCCGAAAAAAAGAGATTCCCGACGTTTGAACCTTTGTTTGTGCTCCACTGTCAGCGGATAAAACTACGGTTATGATTATAACACAAAATAGATTGCAGGTATAGCTAATTTTTTGAAATCTTTTGCATAAAATCCTGTATTATTTCACAACGCGGAAGCTGAATCCATTCGTTTTCAGACCAACGGAAACCTTATCCCCCGCTTTGATATTGCCCAGAAGATATTCCTCCGCGAAGGCATCCTCAATCTTAGACTGGATGGCTCGGCGCAGCGGTCTTGCGCCATACGCCTTATCATAGCCCTCCTCGGCAATTTTTTCGATTGCTTTTTTGGTAAAGGAAACCGTGATATTCATATTTTCCTTTACACGCTTTGCCATCACATCCGTCAGAAGCCGCACAATTCTCGTGATTTCCTCCTTTTCCAGCGGATGGAACACGATAATATCATCAATACGGTTCAGAAATTCGGGCTTGAAGATGTTCTTGATTTCATCCATCACACCCTTTTTCATCATTTCATAGCTCTGCTCGGGCGTTTCCACGCTCGTAAAGCCCAGACGCTTGGGTGCGGCAATGCTGCGCGCGCCTGCGTTCGAGGTCATGATGATAACGGTATTCTTGAAGTCCACCTTTCTGCCCTGCCCGTCCGTAATGTGTCCATCGTCCAAAACCTGCAAAAGAATATTGAATACCTCAGGGGATGCCTTTTCGATTTCATCAAACAGCACAACGGAATAAGGATTGCGGCGCACCTTTTCGCTCAGCTGACCGCCCTCCTCATAACCGACATAGCCCGGAGGAGAGCCGATGATACGGCTGACGGCGAATTTCTCCATAAACTCCGACATATCCAAACGGATGAGAGATTCGGGGGAATTGAACATATCCTGTGCCAGGCGCTTGACCAGCTCGGTTTTTCCCACGCCGGTAGGTCCCAGAAGCAAAACGTTACTTTTCTGCAATTCTACATCATTCTCGTTATCCGCATTTAAAATCCGCTTATAATGATTATATACGGACACTGCCAAAGA